>Ga0082212_10013573_pt1 | contig 10178 bp, 9 predicted proteins | sample TergutNt197P3_FD_71548 | JGI IMG/M metagenome (GOLD analysis project Ga0082212, IMG submission 71548) | Neocapritermes taracua P3 segment gut microbial communities from Petit-Saut dam, French Guiana - Nt197 P3 | ecosystem: Host-associated > Arthropoda: Insects > Digestive system > Gut ...
AGAGCTAATTAAAATACGTAAGAATAACAAATATTAGGTCGAGTATACATATGTAAACAAAAAGAAAAGATATCATTAAATTATCACTCTAAATATAGAGTATTATAATACTGGATATTAATGATATATATATTACAAAAATACGTGAAAACATTGCTTTGTGTTTCTGCTTCATTATGCGTTTATATTATTCATCGCAAAGTCGCAGAGACGTAAAGCAACTTGTTTATCGACAATAGGCAAGTTTTGAAATTTATTTTTCTAAAATGTAACCTTATCTACTCATTTTGAGTATAACAAGAAATAGAAATATATATACATTTGAAAATGATTGATAATTACGTAATAAAGAATATTTTATGTTGATTGCCGGTATACGCCATGCGATAAGTTCCGAACTCGACATACGTCGTTCAGCGGTTTTTATGAAGTATTTGAAACACTATTTAACGATGTTTTCATTCATTGGGATGATTCTTCCGGTAGTTATCTGTGTGGACTATTTTTGTGCCAGCCAAACCAAAGATGAAATTGTTACCAACAAATACTATCAGGTAATGGATAACCTGAATCAAATTGAATATTACTTCAGTACAGATTCTCATCGCTTTCTTTCGGATATAATTTTTTATGAGAATACCAATATTGGTAATCAGATTATCTTTCACCGAACACCAATCTTTAAAACGGTTACAAGTGTATCGCACCAGTCAGGGCGACTTGTATACATGTGTAAACCTACAAACATTTATGGTTGGCCAATTATCATAGTTGGCCTAACTTTTATATGTTCTATTTTCGTGTTGATCAAAACTTCGAAAAAGTCAAAAAAGACTGTGTATTTCGAGTATGACTCTAAAGTAAATATGGGTATTATTAATGCTATTTTGTGTTTATTTACGATTATAGCGACTTTCTTCCATATGCTGAATTGAGATATTGCTATCAAAAAGCCAATATTTCAAGCAAGATAAAGTTGTAAAATATTCCGGATAGACGGAAAGCAGATTTCATCCATGTTGATCCGGTTCTGCGGTAAAAATACATACCCGTCAATATCATCGGCAGGTTCTATATTGCTTAAATCTGTAACTAAACACTTGAAACCCAGGTCGAGTGTAAAATAAATCATATTGCCATACAGGTAACGGTTGTGTGAACTGCCAATGTACTGCATGGATGCTATTTCAAGATTTAATTCTTCTCTAATCTCCCTTCTTACAGCATCTTCAGCCGTTTCTTCAGGATTCACAAAACCGCCCGGAAGGTCGAGCATACCCTTGGCGGGTTCAAAAGCGCGGTGAGTGAACAGTATTTCGCCAGGCGGATTTTCGATGATACACGCCACAGCTCCTGAAGCATTGATATAGAATTTTTTATAACAGGCGTCGCATTGCATATAATTTTCATCGCCCGCACGGAACGATTTTGCGCCGCAATAGGGACAAAACTGCCACACGTTTGAAGGGAAGAACGGATTCATATACCATCACAGTTTTCCAATCCTCCGTAATTCCCAGAAACATTTGGCTGTTGCGGTAATATCGACAGCAGCATTGTGGGCTTCGTCGAAATCGCAATGAAACAATTTACGGTGTAATTCCGACAATTTTGGCCATTTGTAACCATACGGTCCATTTATGGCGCAAAAGGCGGTGGTTCTTTCCATCGTGCAGATTTTTTGTTTTGCAGGTATGGGGTTTTTCATTCCCATCCGTAAAAATTCCGCGCCAAGAATTTTTTCATCAAAACCCATATTGTGCGCCACAAGTACTTCAGCTTCATCAATCAATAATTTAATATCCTGTAAAACGGTCTTTAATTCATGTCCTTCTTCAATGGCTCGTTCTGTTGTGATGCCATGAATACGCGACACGCTTGCCGGTATGGTAAAGTCATCGGGTTTAATGATGTAATCTCCACTGTCTAATTTATTTCCCTGTGCATCGTAGTACAAATAAGCTAATTGCACCAATCTTGGCCAGTTGTTCAGATCGGAAACAGATGCCTTCCAGTTTCGGGGCAACCCCGTGGTTTCGGTATCAAAAAATAAATACATGATCAAAATTTTTTATTCTTCTTCAAACAATATCTTTTTGAGTTTTTGATACAGGAACGACAGCACCAGCAACACCACGCCCAATACTACAAAAGCAACAATTTTAGCGCCTTGCGATATATTAATAAGGTCGTACATGAAAAGTTTGCATAACACCAATCCTAACAATGATAACGAAATGATACGCAGTGTTTTGTATTTGAGACGCATTCCAAGCCACATCTGTATAAAGGCACATAAACACCAAAGAACTGTTATTGATACTTTATTGCTGAAATATAATTCATTATACGATGTTATTTGCTTAATCGCTTCAACTGTGGCAATGCTGATACTGATGATTGCAGCGATATTGAAAAACCACATCATGATTTTTCCGGATGCTGATTTAAGCGGATATTTTTTGTAAAAAATACGGGCAACGACTGTAAAAAGTCCGCATAATCCTGCAAAGCCAATCCAGTAGAGAACACTGGGTAAAGTGTATGGCTTTTGGTAAAATACCAGCGATTTCATTTGGGAGTGCAATTCGCCGGCATTGAACCAATACAACAAAAACCCTGTTGCCCACAAACCAGTTACTGCAATGAACCTGAAACGGCAAATCGCCGCGGTGCGACCTGTTATAACGGTTAGCACGCTTATAAAAATCATGAAATAAGCTAATTTCCAGAAGGATGTATAATCAATGCTGGTATACATGTATATTTCCCGACTACCGGTGTAACACAACATACCGGCGGCAATTGTACCGAGAGCCGTATGAACCCAATCGGAAAACGATTGTTTAAGTTCGTGTTGTTCAGTGAAATAACGGCGAAGTATCCATCCGGAGACTACAAAAGCCAATGATGCGTACAGGCGGGTAATGAAATACCGATTGACAAAAATACTTCCTTCCAGAGCGCGAATGTGACTTTCATTTTCATAACCCCAATCCTGCATATCATGAAGCGACAAAAAAGTAAAAAAAGATAACGCCAGGAGTAGTAGTGAACCAACGTAATAGATCATTGTGCCTGATTTTCGGAAAAGCCATATTAATAATACCGCTTCAGACGCCCAGAACAGTGTAATGTGGTAACCGTCAAACTGCATCGGAACGGCAAGGGTGATAAAACTGATGGTCAATCCTGCAAAAAGATGGAACAATACCCTGTCCTTTTTGTTGTTGTGCAGCAGCGCGGCTACAACGGCATTGATCACAGCCAGCAATGCAATCATTAATCCCTTGTAATTACTTGCGTCCATGCGTTGAAGCAGCAATATGACTGCCAACAGGTAGAAAAAGGAATTTGCGATGAGCATGATGATGTGCAGTGCGTGATCTTTCGCCCCGTCTTTGCCACGAAAAATCTGCACTAACGGCATCAACAGGAAGATGATATAAAACACGCCTGCATACGCCAGCATTGCCGTATCGCGTGTAATATCCCTTGCAGACGTTTTGAACAGTCCGGCGTCTCGCATGTAATACAGCCAGAAAATCAACAGCGTGCCTAAAAAACTGATGATAAGCAGTTCCTTCCATTGTTTACGCAGCGAAAGTGTTAGCATCCCTGCATTGAGTATGGCAATGTAAGTGAACAGCACGTGATAGTTGCCGTCGCCGCGACTGACCATAAATGGCGTTAACATCCCGCCAATGAGCGACAGAATTGCCAGTTCGCGACGGTTGAAAAGGACGGAAAGCCCTACTGAAAAAGCAGTAATGGTAACCATCATCATAAAAGACGTCGTTTGACTGAAAAGATGGTATTCGCGGTAGGCAATAGCCACCGTGAAATAGAACACTGCCACAGCGCCTCCCGTCAGTACCGAACTGAAAGCACGGTAAGTCCTGCGGAAACGGTAAGCCAGCGCCAGCAACGCGCAGCCACTCAAAAACCCGATTGCCACACGCCCCGTTTCGTTGAGCCAATTGTTTTCGATGGCATATTTTACAAACAGTCCAATACCAATCACCAATACGCCGATGCCGATTTTATTAATCAGGTTTTCGCCGATGAAACGCTCGATATTGAAACTGTCCTTTTTTATTTTTGGCGCTATCATCGCCGGTACAGATTCTGGTTTATCTTCGGGTTGGGTATCGGACATAATTTCTTCAGCAGTGATCTCCGGTTCCACTTCCGGAACTTCAAGTTGTTCCGTAACAAATACTTCCTGCACTTGCGGTTTTTTTTCAGGCTGTGATATTGGTTCTTCGACAGCAATTATCTCTTCCGGATTTGACATGTTTTTAATGTCCTTCGACAACTGTATGATGCGCCGGTTAAGCGTTTCAATTTGTCCTTTGACGCCGCTTAACATAACAATCAGAATGATCGGGACAGCAATTAATAGCGTAGCTCCCAGAAATGAAAGAAATCCTACCATATGGCCAATCTCATTGCGCTCTCACCGGTTTTACCACCGGAAAAAACATATCACGTTCAACAATACCGCATTTGTTCATCATTTCGATACAATATTCGAGTTTGCCTATATCTGTATTCGCATTGTTGGTGCCAAAAATAAAACGAACACCGGCTTCTTTGGCCGCTCTGATGATCTTTTCACCGGGCAAACAATACCGGGCATTGATTTCTAATGCAATCCTTCTGGTCACTAATGCTTCTATCACTTTGTTGATGCGTACATCTGTCCACAATTGGTCATAGTAAGGCATCATCGGTTCGGGCAGGAACGTCGGGTTCACATAAACATTGATCGGTTCTTCTTTCAACACCTTAACAATCCGGTCAACAATAATATCCATATACTGTTCATGAGGAATATCAATCCGCACTTCGTCGGGCATCCACAGGCGTGTGCGACGTCCCTTGTGATCGGTAAAGGTCATGGCGTCAGTAAATACATAATCGAACTGCTCACGGGATCTTCTCGAAAAAGTAGCCGGCCATTCACGGCCTTCACCCTGCATGGCCTGGAAACACGGCAGGTTTTTGGTTGTATCGAGATAAGTTCTGATATCGGCGTCTGAAGTAATTGGAAATCCTATGCCGCAATTGGGTGCAAGGCCGTAAAAAATACCTATCTTGCGGGAATGAGCCATCGCCTGTTCCTGACCCCAGCCTTTCAAATGAACATGAAAATCGATTACTGGGAAATTGACTTGCTGTAAACGGATAATCTCGTCATTTTGTTCGTCTACGGCGTCTGTTCGTTCTGGCTGCTCATTGTCTGGCAGTGGTTGCAGCTGGATACTGTTGATTTTTACTTTATGGCCGGAATAGTTGCTGATGGCAAATGTACCCTGTGAAAACAACATTCCGGCGTTTTCCTCAGTCCGGAACGGTTCGTCGGGTTCTACATAATCCACCACCAATATGTTATTCACCCTGATCGTAACATGTTTTTTCACCACCTTAATTTGCAGGCTAAACCATTTATTATCTTCTGCCATGCTTTTATAAATGTTGCGAACACAACTAAGACTACCTGTTTTACGGTGTTCTTCGCTGGTTGGCGTATTGTTGATGAGCACCTGATAACCCGGCATATTGCCCGAATGGAACCACAAAGCGGCAATAGCATTCGGTTCGGTCTTAATTTCGGCATGTAATTCAAAATTTTTGAACCTGGCTTCGTTAATTCCGCCTGAATAGTAGAGGGTGCTCCGACCGGTTAAAAGCAGAGTATCGCCTTCGTAGCCAAAGTCTTTTCTATTCCCGTCTGTTTTCCAGCCTCTTAATAATTTACCGGGTTTGATCGAAACCCATTGTCCTGTGTAATCTTTTTGTTTACACGCTACTGCCATCGTACAAACGATGATCATCATCAACAGATTATAGGTTGTTTTCATCTTTAATTTTTGATTTTATCTCTTAATTCTTAATTATTAATTATTATTTACTTCATCCAACACTTTAATTAACAAATCCGAAAATCTTCTCACACTGGGGATATGAAGTTGTTCGCCCGGCGAATGAACATTTTTAATGGTGGGGCCAAATGAAATCATATCCAGTTGCGGATATTTTTCGAGGAATAAGCCACACTCCAAACCTGCATGTATGGATCTTACAACAGGCTCTGTGCCAAATAACTCACGGTAAGCTGTTTTGGTGATTTCCAGAATAGGAGATTGCAGATTGGGCGTCCATCCGGGGTAACCGTCCGAGCTTTCTACTTCGGCGTCCATCATGGCAAAAATTCTGCGGATGCGTTTATTGATACTTTCCTTGGCTTCCTCGCAATCGCTTCGCTGACAGGTAGTGATGGTAATTTTTCTGTCATCTGTAAATTTGATGGATGCAATATTGGTAGACGTACTCACCAAACCGGGTATCGTTTCGCTCATCGAAATTACACCTGACGGACACAGGGACAGTGAATTGAGTATGTACGACTGGCTGACTATATCCATGATATGTTCCGGCATCTCACATGGTTCAATGGTGAAACGGAACTCCGGAGAAGTTGACTTCAGACTTTCCTTCCACATCTGCAATTCGTTAATACAGTATTGTTCGAAATCGTTGCGGTATTCCTTATCAACTACAATGGTAGCCGATGCTTCGCGGGGAATGGCGTTTCGGAGGTTACCGCCTTCAAACCGGCAGACGGATATTCCGTACATACTTGAGCAATCCAGCAACAAAAGGTTAAGTATCTTGATGGCGTTGCCGCGACGTTTGTTAATATCATCGCCCGAATGTCCGCCGGTTAATCTGTTGATTGATAAATTGTAAGCAGTTGAATTAGAGGGAACTTTATCGTTTTTGTATTTGAAAGTGGCTACTGTATCAATTCCTCCGGCACAACCGATGAATAACTCCCCTTCATCTTCCGAATCGAGATTGATCAGTATCTTTCCTGTAAGGAAATCTGCCTGTAAAGCCTTTGCGCCTGTCAGTCCTGTTTCTTCGTCAACGGTGAAAAGCGCCTCAAGCGGCCCGTGAGTGATGTCTTTATCGGCCATCACAGCCAACATAGCAGCAACGCCGATACCATCGTCGGCGCCTAAGGTGGTGCCACGGGCTTTCATCCAGTCACCATCAATATAATAATCAATCGGATCACTTTCGAAATCGTGACGTACATCGCTATCCTTCTCGCAAACCATATCCACATGGCTTTGCAGGATCACGGTTGTTTGCTGTTCTCTTCCCTGCGTGGCGGGTTTGATGATGACAATATTACCTGCGTCATCCTGTCGGTATGTTAATTGATGATCATCGGCAAATTGCCGGATATACGCACATATCTTATCTTCTCCTTTCGATGGACGCGGAATACGGCAGATTTCTTCAAAATACCGCCAGATTTGGAATGTTATATCTTTCAAAATGTTTTCAATTTTTGAATGATTGTCTCCAATTTGTTATATGTTTTTTGTGTCACCGGCACTAAGGGCAAACGAAGCACATTTTGAGACAATCCCAAAATGTGAAGCGTTGCTTTAATTCCTGAAGGACTTCCTTCAACAAAAAGGGCTTCGAACAGTTCGAGCATGGCATATTGAATCGTTTGCGCTGCCACACAATTGTTTTCCATCGTTTTGCGAATGATGGCAGACATCTCTCCGGGAAAGGCGTTCGCAGCTACCGAAATAACCCCATCTCCGCCCATAGCCACTAATGGAAGGGAAATAGCGTCATCGCCCGAAATAACCGAAAAATTATCCGGTCGTCCCTTAATGATCTGCATGACTTGTACCATCATACCCGACGCTTCTTTAATGCCCGCGATATTACCGACTTCGTGTGCCAGCGTAAGCGTTGTTTCGGCAGTCATATTCACGCCTGTACGTCCCGGTACGTTGTACAGGATCACCGGTACGGGACTTGCAGCGGCTACGGCTTTAAAGTGTTCGATTAAGCCGGACTGTGCAGGTTTGTTATAATAAGGCGTTTGCGACAACAAACCCGATATACCGTCAAATTTGGTATGTTTGATATCGCTGACTACTTTTGCCGTATCATTGCCGCCAACTCCGATCACTATCTGTACGCGTCCGGCAGCAGCATCGACTACACAACGGGCTACATCCGCCTTTTCGACGGCATTCAAAGTCACCGATTCGCCCGTTGTTCCCAATACAACGATATAGTCTGCCTGTCCGTTGATACAATGGTTTACAATTCGTTGCAGTGCGTCAAAATCTACTGTTCCGTCCATTTTAAATGGTGTGACTATAGCCACACCTGTCCCTGTAAATAACATATTGAAAATGATTATGTTTATTCTATTTTGAATGCCTTATATTTGACAAATATACTTCAAGATTTTTCAGAAAATACTCAATAGTAGGATTCTTTTGAATATCAATCATCAGATCGTAACACGATTCGTTTTCGTGCATGATGCCTACCTTGCATTTTGCTACTGATAACTTTGCGATATATTCCACCGGAAAATGTTGTATGACACTGCAATTGATGAGCATATCAAACGGTTCAAGGGTGAATTTGTCAACAATCGGATTTTTAGGTATATAAAAAATATTCAAATCTTTACGTGTAATGAAGTCTATTCCTTTCCAATAAAGAAAATTGTCAGGTATGACCTTCCCGTTGAAATAACCAAATACCGAATACCTGATGCCTTTTTGTGACAGATAATGCAAAAAATTTCTTAAATACTGGGTACTTATTTCATCCTGCGGTGAACACAATATACCAACATATTTCGCCGAAGCAAAATCGAACAGTATCTTTTGCCTCTTCAATTTTATACTTTTTTGGCGAAGAAGTATATTGGCTATTTTAAGTCTTACATTTTCGAAAATCACGATATATCCAAACATTAAAAAATGTTGCACAAAAATACTGCTTTTTTTGAAATATCATTAATTTTTTCTTTTCTTTGTTGTGTAAAAAAATCAACCAAAAAATTATATCTTCATGAATACTGTATTAGGTTTATTGATAATTGCTGTGGGAAGTTTTGGCCAGTCAAGTTCTTATGTTCCCATCAAAAAAGTGCGGGATTGGGCTTGGGAATGTTTTTGGCTGACACAGGGAATCTTTGCATGGTTAGTTTTTCCTTATTTTGGCGCTTTAATGGCAGTTCCTGCCGGCGCTTCGTTAGGCGGGATTTTGGCCGCTACCGGCGCCGGAGGTACTATGGTGGCCTGGAAGGTGATGGGTTACGGCGCGCTATGGGGTATCGGCGGTCTGACTTTCGGGTTGAGTATGCGTTATCTTGGCGTGGCGATGGGGCAATCGTTAGCATTGGGCACATGTTCTGCTTTCGGAACTTTAATTCCTGCGTTGCTGAAAGGCGATAACCTGTTCCGCGGCGACGGATTAATACTGCTTATCGGCGTTAGCATTGCTATTGCAGGTATTGCTGTTATCGGTTTTGCCGGAACTCTTCGCGACAAAAACATGACCGAAGAAGAAAAACGCAAAGCGGTGAAAGATTTTGCCCTGAAAAAAGGTATCCTGATCGCACTGCTTGCCGGTGTAATGAGCGCTTGCTTTAGTTTGGGGCTTGAAGCCGGCGATCCCATCAAAACAAAAGCATTGGGTATGGGAGCAAAGGATTTACTGGCGCTCAACCCTGTTGTTCTTTTAGTTACCATCGGTGGATTTTGCACTAATGCAGTATTTTGTATCTACAACAACATAAAAAATAAGACCGGAAAACAATATTTATCTGTTCCCGGTAATATTTTGATCAACAATCTGTTATTTTGTGCGTTAGCCGGTGTGTTATGGTATTCGCAATTTTTCGGACTGGGCATGGGTAAAAGTTTCTTGCAGGACAGTCCGGTGATGCTGGCTTTCTCATGGAGCATCCTTATGTCTCTGAATGTATTGTTCAGCAATATATGGGGGGTATTGCTGAAAGAATGGAAAGGTTCGGGACAACGAACCGTTACCGTGTTAATCACAGGTTTGTCCATACTCGTAATCTCCATCATTTTCCCTCAATTGATGAAGTAGGTTTCGAGGTTAATGAAATCGATGAAGTATTTGATCGTGTCAATCTCTTTGATTCTTTGCCTTCAGGCACAGGGGCAGGAATTGGATATTGAAAACGAAATGAGCGAATTAACTTCTTTCATTCAGGCACTTCAAAGTTTTACAAAAAACATCCCGCAGGAAAAGGTATATCTGCATTTTGATAATACGTCGTATTATCAGGGCGATCATATCTGGTTTAA
>Ga0082212_10013574_pt1 | contig 10178 bp, 10 predicted proteins | sample TergutNt197P3_FD_71548 | JGI IMG/M metagenome (GOLD analysis project Ga0082212, IMG submission 71548) | Neocapritermes taracua P3 segment gut microbial communities from Petit-Saut dam, French Guiana - Nt197 P3 | ecosystem: Host-associated > Arthropoda: Insects > Digestive system > Gut ...
AAGAAGAAGAGTCCATACTTAATTTGGAAACGCTTTTCAATGCAACGCTTGAAAATCCCGAAGCAATTAAATCTTTGTTTAATCAATAAATCACATTCATAATGAACAATATATTTAATCTCAGAAGATTCGGTTTTGTATTCAGAAAAGATTTTTTGGAAAACCGAAAATTGTATGCCTTGTTATTTCTGACCATGATGGGTATTATGGCAATTTATTCTCTCATTATGACGCGGAATTATTGTTACCGATTTGGAGAGAGATACCATTATAATATTATGTATTTTAACAGGAATCTGTTAATTTTCTTTTCACTCGCATTTCTTGTCGGCGGATTATTGTTCGCTTCCACATTCATGACACAGATGAACAGTAAATTAAAAAGTCTGTCGTATTTAAGCAGTCCTTCCTCCAATTTCGAAAAATATTTTTCCCGCTGGATAATTGTAACTATCGGATACGTGATTGCATTTTTCATAGCAATGTGGATTGCCGACTTTTTAAGAGTTACCGCAATCAAAATTTATTATCCTGATTTGGAAATAAAGTTTTTGGATTTATCGAAACTATATGATGATAAAGGATCGGGGTACTATATGGTTCCCAAGTCCCTCTTTACACTTTTCATATTTATCTATCTCTTGTTTCAGTCGCTGTTTCTTTTGGGGACTACATTTTGGGAAAAAGCCTCATTTGTTAAAACATTTGTTGCCGTAGCAGTTATCGTTTTTTCCTATATTATGATTTGCCGTTGGACTATTTTATTCTCTTATGGAGAAGGTCTTGATGGCTTTGGAAATGTACTTGGTTCGTTTTTTGCATTTATTAATGATGCTAATGCAGAGAAATATATGACTAAAATAGCATGTACAGCCCTGTCTGTTCTCACTTTAACAAATTGGACGCTTGCATTTTTCAGGCTTCGTGAATCGGAAATTATAAAAAGACTGTAAATCATGAACTTTAAAGAAAACAATGCCATATACATTCAGATAGCCGATCGGATTTGCGATATGATTTTACTCGGTAAATACAGGGAAGATGAACGCATTCCGTCTGTTCGTGAATATGCGGCTATCGTAGAAGTGAACTTCAACACCGTTATGCGTTCGTATGAATATCTTCAAGCCTCGGAAATTATTTTCAACAAACGCGGCATCGGCTATTTTGTAGCAGTTGGCGCTTGTGAGAAAATCTACTCTATGCGTAAAAAGAATTTTCTTCAAAACGAGATAAACGATTTTTTCAAACAAATATATATGTTGGATATACCTATTGGAAAAGTAGTGGATATGTATCATAAATATTTAATAATCAATAAGAAAAATAAACATCATGAAACTAACAACTAAAATTATATTCAGTATTATCCTGTCGATATTTGTTATATCACTGTTATTCATTATCGGTTTTTCTTTCTCTGACAGGAAGAATTATTACAGAACCCATAATTCAAGTAACGTAATAAATATTCCCCAGAACAGCCCCATAGGAATAGATGTAGCACCCGCTCGTGTAATCCTGCTCGAAATGGAAAGAACCGACACTCAAGATGAAATTTTTTATAGGTTCACTTCCGATAATAACAGTATAAATCTGAGTCCTATGACAGCAGAAGAAGAAAACAAGCTCTTTATTTCCGAAGCCTTATATGGATATGTCGCTGCAAAAACGAATAATGATACGCTGAGAATCCAAATAAAAGTTGATGAATTAAGGAAAAAATATGAAGCAACGGATTTTAAAAATTACGTAGCTTTTTCAGGCTTTAATCTCAATTTACAAACCTCAAATGCCAATGTTGTCAACACATTGAATGGCTTTTTAACAAAAGTCAGCAACATCGAAACAGACACTATAAGGATTGTTTCAAACAGCAATATCTTGATTGAGTCCTGCAAAGCGATTGTCATCGAACCTGTTGTGGATGATAGTCATCGCAAAGTAAACGTAAGGAACAGTGTCGCCAAAGAAATTCATTTGGATTTGGACGGGTTAAGAAACTGGAATTTAGAAGGATGTAATATCGAAGTTCAAAACTTTACAGGAAGCGGTCGGCATAACATCACACTTGACAGAAACAAGGCTGGAAAAATTAACTGGTATCCGAAGAATGAAAATGCAGAATTGAATATCAAAGTGCAGGGCGATACGGCACAAATTGTTTTTCAGTGAGGTATTTTAAATCTGCAAATTTGTATCTGAAAGATTTAATACAAATAACCCTCAAGGGGTGAAGTAAAATAACCCACATGAACCCCGTCGATTTTGGGTATGATGATGACGATCAGCTACATTTGGGGACAAATTAAACCTTTTGCCCGAAAACAAGGCAATTTATCGTTGTCTGAAAGACGAAACCATTCTTTTAAATGTCCAAAAACAGCTTCCGGTTCAATGGGGCGTCTGGAACGATGTCGCAACCCTTCCTCGCAAGTGAGCAAATCCCTCATTGCCCACCCACCACCCAAAGCAAAGAAATTGGTAAATGAAAAATATTTTAAAACAACAAGGTGTTTGTTTGATAAAAAGTAGTATTTTTGTCGAAAATTTACAAGACATAAAAAATCAAAGATATGATGTTCAATGAACGAATAAAACAGATACGCGAAGAACGCCAAATTCCACAGCGAAAATTGGCGGCAGCAATGGATATTGATACTGCCTCTTATTGCAAAATAGAGAAAGGCGAACGCCGCGCCCGCAAGGAACATATATCAATTATTGCGGAAATTTTACAAGCCGATTACGAAGAACTGCTCACGCTTTGGCTTGCCGACCAAGTTACGGCAGTAGTAGCAGATGAAAAAGAACTGTCAAGCGATGTTTTGAAAATTGCAAAACAAAATTTGAAAAGGTAAGAATAAGACGAGATATAAAATGGATAATATACTTTTTGAAAATAATAACAAACCAACTTTTGAGTACAGTCCTATTGTGGCTGCGCCTCATACTCCACCTTACAAAATGCACAAATATTTTGCGAGGCGACCTTACAATGTTTTTGAACAATTAGTGCAAAAATTTGCTGCCAAAGGGGAAATTATTCTCGACCCTTTTTGCGGTGGTGGTGTTACTATCTACGAGGGTATTGCAAAACAAAGAAAAGTTATCGGGTGCGATCTTAACCCATTGTCAATTTTCATTGTGCGGAATATGGTTAAGAAAACACCTATTGACCGCGAGTTTCAGAACATAATTAAAGATTTAAAAGTTTATTTATCACACTTGCAAAAAGAGTATCTTGTTTTTCAGTACGAAGGTAAAACATACCCGATTGATTGGGCAGAAATGGCATTGTCCGTTAGGTGCCCCAAATGTGGAAAACCAACGCCTCTTTCAAATAATCTAAAAAAAAAAGCGGGAAAATATCATTGTCAGAGTATTGATTGTGAGTTAAATAAAGATAATGGCTTTGATGTAAGTGCTTGTGAGAGAAGTTCTGCTCAATACCTTGATTTGGTCAGTGATTCAAACCGAAAAAAAACACACAAAGAGTTTGATTTAGAAGATAACGAAATATATGACAAACACATAAAATTTCTAAAAGAAGAATTATCTAAAAACGATATTACAGTTCCGCAAGATATTATTCCTTTGGAGTGGGATAGGCAATTTGAAGATGGTTTGGCAAAGAAAGGCATTTTATATTTTCAAGATTTATTCACAAAACGAAATCTTTATATTTTGCTATTGTTGCAAAATAAAATAAACTCATACAAAGAAAGTATCGGGCAAGATAAATTTGAATTGCTGCGAATGATTTTTAGCAATGTTGTGAAAGACACCAATATAATGTCTTTTACAAATGAAGGGTGGCAGAGTGGAAAACCAACGACTTGGAGCAAGCACGCATATTGGGTACCAAATCAATTTTGCGAAGTTCCCGTTTTGCCTGCTTTTGAGAAAAGTGTTGAACGTGTATTTGCGGCGGTAAAATACAATAAAACACAGAACTACGCGCCGAAACAAATATCTTCTTTTTCAGAACTAAATACAGGCGATAACAATTTGTTATTGTTCAATAAACCTGTTAATCTTATTGATATTCCTGATGATTCTGTTGATGCACTTATTACTGACCCTCCTTATGGCAGTAATGTTCAATACTTGGAATTATCGCATTTTTGGTATCCTTGGAATAAAGACCTGTACGATAATTTCCCTGTTTTTGAATTGGAAGCAGTTGCCAATAGAAAAAAAGGGTTCAAAGGAGCAAAAGACCAATACGATTATGAAAACAACTTGTATCAAGTTTTTTTTTAATCATACAAATGCCTCAAACCCGACAAGTATATGACATTAACATTCAATAACAAAGATATAAGTTCGTGGTTTGGGTTGTTGTTTTCTATCTTTAAATCAGGTTTTTCCTTTGATAATATGTATTTTCAAGACGGCGTTAAGAATTACAAACAAACCGCACACACAAAAGCCGAAGGTTCGCCATACGGCGACTTTATTTATGTATTCAAAAAAGCCGAACCGAATTATATTTTAACTGAATACAAATCAGAAGCACAATTCGCAACGGATTTAGATGATATTTTCAAAGAATACTTGTCGGAAAGTCAAGATAAAAATATTCTTATTCTTGAAATGTTTTTGAAAGCAATACCATTAATAGACAGTTTCGCAAAATCATATTTGCGTGTACACAATTCACATTCATTATACAAGCATTTCAACAAAAATTATTTAAGCAAACTGTTTATTGCAAATGAGAGCGAGTAATCAGAAAATCATAAAAGAACAAGAAAAATTTGAAACTTTGTACCCTCGATACAAAGCCTTGTTAGACACTTTGATTGATAATTTCAAAGTGTCTGATGGAAGTATTTATGAGCAACTTGTTAATTTTAAAACCAATAAAACAACGCCTAAACACAGTTGGTATGATTATAAACAAGGTTATTCCGAGCAATTAGTAAGACACATTCTCATTCTGAAAATCCGTCAAAGGATAACTACATATTAGACCCTTTTTGCGGTGTGGGCACAACCAACTTAACCGCCCAAACAATGGGATATAAAAGTATTGGTTTTGATATAAACCCAATGGCAATTTTAGCGACAGAAGTAAAGACACATTGTTTTTCAAACGAAGCAATATCAGATATTGAAACGAATATTACAAATTTCTACTTGCCCATAAGAAAAAGCGAAATAGAAAACAGTAAAGTTGTTTCAACTTCTTTCACCCCTGAAACATTGGAAATACTATTGAAAATAAAGTGGTTTATTGAAACCATTGAAAAACAATTTGTTCAAAAGTTTTTTTTGCTTGCACTCATATCTATTTTAGATGATTGTTCGCTAAAAGTCAAAGACGGAAACGGATTGAAATTTAAAAAGAATGTAACGCCTCTACCTGATTTAGTGAAACATTTTTTGGATAAATGCAAAAAGATGATTGCAGATATAAAAGAAATAAAGCACTCCGAAGAAAGTATTTCAGTTTTTGGCTCGATGATAATTGATGAATATTTTGAAAAGGTAAAGGATAAGAAAATTGGGTTATGCTTATTCTCGCCGCCTTATGCAAATTGTTTTGACTATTGCGAAGTGTATAAGTTGGAATTTTGGCTTGGCGGTTTTGTTAAAACATATAATGATTTTGAGAAATACCGTTCAATAGCAATGCGTTCTCACGTCAATTCAAAGTTTGACCATTCAATTTTGAATTTTAATGAAAAAGTAGATTTAATTGCCGATATTGTTTCAACATTCAATGTGTGGAATAAAAACATACCCGATATGTTGCGCGGATACTTTGATGATATGTTTGAACTTTTGAAGAACTTAAAGCAAGTGCTGATAAAAGAGGCGAAATGCTATATTGTTGTAGCAAATTCAGGCTACAAAGGCATTTTAGTCCCTACCGATTTGTTGATAGCCGATATTGCAAAAAATCTCGGCTATTCAGTTAATAATATATTTTGTGCTCGTAAAATTCGTTCTTCTTCGCAGCAAATGCAATGCTTGAACGGCGGCTACGACAATTTAATGAGAGAATCAATAATAGAAATTCAGAATCAATAATTTGACGATATGATAAATTTTTCAACAATACTAAAAGCAAGATATAATTCTTGGTAGGAACTTGAAAAAGCAATAGAAAATCTTCCTACAACAAAAGAAAAGGGCGATGCTTTTGAGGAGTTTTGTTATGCTTATTTCAAGATAAAATCCACATTATACCAAGTTTCAGAAGTTTATCCCTCAAAAAAAATCCCACAGCAATACAAGGAAAAATATCGCCTTGCCAATCGGGATAGTGGTGTTGATGGACTTATTATAAGGAATGATGGAAAAGTAATAGCGTATCAATCTAAATTCCGCACAAACAGAGTTAAACCCACATACGAGGAGTTGACAAAATTTTGGTCGGAAGGGCGTTATTGTGATTATTGCTGTACAATTGCAAACTGTTATTCTTTAACTGATTTGTCTGATAAGCATGAGCAAAATTTAAAAATTCTTGTTAATGATTTTGATGCTCTTGATGATATTTTTTTTGAAGAACTGTATCAATTTACGAATAATGCCAAGCAAGCAAAAAGAATATTGTTTGAACCGTACGATTATCAAAGCAAAATAATATCTGATGTTATTTCAAAATTCAGGCATGAAGACAGAGTAAAAATCATTGCGGCTTGTGGCACAGGAAAAACACTAACTGCATTGTGGATTGTTGAAGAAATGGATAATAACAGTGTCCTTTTTCTCGCTCCGAGCATAGCATTGATAAAACAAACATTGGAATCGTGGGCAGGACAGGCAAAAATTCCTTTTTCTTTTCTTTGCGTATGCAGCGACAGCACAGTTTCCGATAATGTTGAAAATGATGATACAGACATAAGTGTTTCAGAATTAGGCATACCTGTAACTACCAACGAAAATGAGATTGCACAATTTTTGAAAACGGACAAAGGGAAACGCAAGTATATTTTTTCTACCTATCAATCAACGGATAAGGTTATAAATGCTACAAAACTTGCAAAAACACAATTTGACTTAACAATATTCGACGAAGCTCACAGAACAGCAGGAATAAGAAGTGCATTTTCTTTGGCGTTGGAAGACCAATTTGTTCCTTCAAAAAAGCGTTTGTTTATGACGGCAACAGAAAGATTGGTGCGCCCTATTCTACTCAGACGCGCTCAAAATAATGGCGAAGTTGTTTTTTCAATGGACGATGAGGCAGTTTACGGTCCCTTGTTTTCTCAATATAATTTCGGTGATGCTATTAATGATAAAACAATCTCGGATTACAAAGTCATTATCGCAGGAGTAAAGGAAAGTGATGTCTATAAATACATTACAGAGAATGCTGACCTTTCGGTTGAAGATATTAACGAAGAAGACAAAATTGCTACTGCCCAATCTTTATATGCTAAAATTCTTTTGGCAAAATCAATGCAACAGTACCCGATAAAAAAGGTTATATCTTTTCATTCAACCATAAACAAGGCGAATACTTTTGTGTCTGAAAAAGGAAATGAAATATCCTTAAAATCAGTTATTAAAGAGTTTAATCCTACCATTGCATACGATTCGCTTTATATCAATCATATCAATTGCAAAGTTAATTCGGGCGAAAGAGCAAGAATTTTGGAAACTTTCAAAAATAATGATTATTCTTTGATTTCCAATGCCAAATGTTTAACAGAAGGCGTTGATGTCCCAATAATTGACAGCGTTTATTTTGTAGATAGAAAAACTTCTCTTGTTGATATTGTACAAGCGTGTGGACGTGCGTTAAGAACAAAAAAAGGAGTAGATAAAACAGCGTACTTTATAGTTCCCATATTGATACCTGAACAAAATATAAGTTCAGAAATTTTCAATTTAGAAAGTTTTGAAACGGTCTATAACATAATTCAATCTTTGCGTGACCAAGACAACAGATTGGCTGATTGGATTGACCATTTGAATAAAAAACATGTTCGTGGCGGCGGTGGTGGCAGAGAAGAAAATCCACCTGTCATTATTGATTTTGCAGGGGTAGATATACAACAATTTTCAGATGAATTGTATTTACAAATTGCCACTGTAAACAAAGACCCGTTGAGAGTAAATACAGAGCCAACGGTTTATGGTAGAGGCGAAAGAAAAACAAGTCAAACGAGAATTTCAAAACCATTGGCGATTATTCTTATGATAGTTTTATAAATAATCTTGTTATTCCAACAATGAATATTTATAACCAGAAAAATAAAAACACATTAAGCACAAAAGAAATAAGAAGAGACCACAACAATGTAAGTCATACCAAAAAATTAGGATTGATAGACAAAGAGAAGTCCGATTATATACTTACTCCATTAGGTAAACGCTTTATTAGTGGAAAATTGGATATGAAGGAAATTTTCAAACGCCAATTATTGCGTTATTCTTGTTCGATAGAAGACGGCAGTAAAGACAGAATCTTATTTCCTTACAGGGCTTGTCTGCAAATTCTTTCGCAACTCAAAGAAAAGAAAATATCATTTTTAGAATTTGCTTTTTGTATCTATCCATTATATGACAGCACGACTAATTCTATAAATCAGGCAATAAAAGACATTGATTATTTAAGAGAAAATTACCCAAATTTGCAAATGATAAGCATTGCAAATCGTCATTCTATTTTATCAGAACTGAATAACTATTATCAAACTCAAATATCCGAAACAGATATTTGGGGAATACAACCAACAACAATCAAAAATCAGTATATGTATTTTAGAAATCATTTGTCGTTATTTGATGATATTATTGAAATTAAAGACCAAACAATAAGAATGAAAGAAGATTGTAAAAAAATACTTTCTGCTTTGCTTGACAAAGACAAATCAATAGAAAAAGAAAATCGCCTTAATCTATTAGCAAAATATCAGAGCCATTCTTAGCGGTTTTGCCAACACGCAAGGTGGCAAAATCTATAAGGGATTGATGCTTGGGGACGAGGTACAATCAGTATCATTGTCTACATTGAACCTCATACACCTGATTTTATATAAAGTCTTTTAGTACGTGACAAAATTTACGATTTACCCCCTAAAAATACTGAAATTAACCGATCCGTAAACCCGCTGTTGCAGAAACCCGGGCAAATGAGAAAAATCGCATTCTTTCGGGTGCTCCATAACGAATATACCGTTGGGATTTAATAACTGCTTTGATAAAATAAGTTCGGGAATTTGAGGTAATTCTTTGAAAGAATAGGGCGGGTCGGCAAAGATGAAATCGAATGTCTGTTGAGCGGACGCTATGTATTTCATCGCATCGCCTCTAACGGTGAGTAATTGCTCATCTTTCAATTCGGCTTTTACTTTCTTGATGAAAGCATAATGAGCTGCATCTTTTTCTACGCAAACCACCTCTTTGCAACCCCTTGAAAGCAGTTCAAAACCGATGCTTCCCGTTCCTGCGAATAAATCCAATGCCGTTGAATCTTCCAAGTCGATGAGATTTCCGATCACATTAAAAAGGTTCTCTTTGGCGAAATCGGTGGTTGGACGGGCTTTGAAATTTTTCGGAACCTCGAATCGCCGGCGTCTGTATTTTCCGCTTATAATTCGCATAGGGAAAGTGTTGCTAATTCAAAAGGAATTTGGTTGGTATCAATACCTTCAAAGTGATTTTCGGAAGGAATCGTCAATGGATGAACCTCTTGGATATAAAACGCTAACTTTTCAGTGAGTTCATCTTTGAAACCGGTATTTCCGGATATGAGTAAGCGGTCGTTCAGTTGATCCCATTGGAGTTGCTTCCACGTGAAAAGAATGAAATATACCATATCCGACAGCGATTTACAAGGGAAATAATTTCCCAATATAAAAGTTCCTTCCGAGAAACAGAAAATATCCAATCCTTTTTCCCGAAGATTTACGATCATTTGGCGAACATTGGAATTTCTACTTTTCTTCAAAAAATACGTAATCAACGGTGTAGAATAGTGAATAAATTCCGGAGCAGCAAACGAACGAAGCATAAAGTGGTGAATTGCTTCGGGTAATTGATACAGGACATTGATTCCGGTATGTGAAATGCTGTGGTTTAATGTGGTACCCTGCCGTTCCGGAAAAAGAAAATGTAAAAAATCATCTTGTGTTTTTTCTTTATTAATAGCATCGGGAATGAATAAAAAGTTGGGTGTACGATTCATTATCCAAACTTTACGGAAAGGCAGA
>Ga0082212_10013575_pt1 | contig 10178 bp, 10 predicted proteins | sample TergutNt197P3_FD_71548 | JGI IMG/M metagenome (GOLD analysis project Ga0082212, IMG submission 71548) | Neocapritermes taracua P3 segment gut microbial communities from Petit-Saut dam, French Guiana - Nt197 P3 | ecosystem: Host-associated > Arthropoda: Insects > Digestive system > Gut ...
CGTTCCACAATGCCGGTCAGGGCAGGCGGAATGTCTGACCGTTGTTTGGCAAGCGGCGGAGGTGGATTATTGACGTGTTGTAACGCCACCGACAGAGCGGTTCCCCCCATGAAGGGAGGTTTGCCGGCAAGAGCATGCCAACAGGTGATCCCGAGAGAATAAATGTCGCTACGGTGATCGAGTTTATATCCCTGCGCCTGCTCGGGGCTCATATAAAGCGGCGTTCCGAGTGTCATGCCCGCCTCGGTCAGAGCAAGTTGGGAACGTTCAGCCGAAATTTTGATGTAGGCTAAACCAAAATCGGTAACTTTGACGACACCGTTTTGACCGATCAAAATGTTTTCCGGTTTAATGTCGCGGTGAACGATTCCCGATTCAGCAGCGGTTTCAAATGCTGCCGCAATTTGCCACAAAATGTCAATCACTTGGGCAATAGGCAACATACCGGAACGTTGAATTTCCTGCTGCAAAGTTTCTCCCTGAACATATTCTTGGGCAATGAACCAGTAACCGTCGAGACAATCGGTTTGATAGATTTGAACGAGACTCGGGTGGTTGAAGGCGGCAATGGCTTTCGCTTCCCGAACGAACCGGCGAAGATAGGTCTTATCGTTTGCCAAGTCTTTTTTCAGGATTTTGAGAGCGATTCGACGTCCGAGCGAACGTTGTTCTGCCAAAAAAACATCTGCTGTTGCTCCGCTTCCGATCCGCCGGATAATGTGGTAGTCGCCAAATTCCCGATCCGTTAGGTCGTCCATAGGAAACATTATAACACAAAATGCGTTGCAAGCCGAAAGCCTCCATGAATGAATGTTCCCCTAAAAAATTGAAAGGTTATCCGAGCGCAAATGGTCAACCCCCGTACTCTTTCCCGCCCGATAATCCACTCCGTGAAGACGTTACCGATAAACTGACCGAGCGAACAGACAACCGGATACGCAGAAAATTCGGCTACTAAAAATTTGCAGTCGGACTGATCGGCTTATGTTGCGGACTCCAATTTGCGGTATAATCAACGTAATGAAGACGATTCTCACTGTAGAAAATGTTTATGTCCAATTCGAGAGTCAAGAGATCCTTCGAGACATTTCGTTTTCGGTCCAGCAGGGTGAAATGCTAGCCGTTATCGGCGAAAGCGGTTGCGGAAAAACGGTTCTTCTCAAAACTCTCATCGGACTCTATTCTCAAACATCGGGAACCATTCTTTTTGATGGTATCGAACTCCATAAACTCTCTTACTTCGATTTGGCTAAGGTTCGTACCCGGTGGGGCTTTGTTTTCCAGCAGGCGGCTCTTTTCGATAGTTTAACAATTGGCGAAAACATCGCTTTTCCGCTGGTGCAGCATACAAACAAATCGAAAAAGGTCATTCGGCAAGTCGTCGAAACGTTGATTGAAGAAGTCGGTTTGGATCATTCGGTCCTCGATAAAAAACCAGCGGAACTTTCCGGGGGAATGAGAAAACGCGTCGGAATCGCTCGGGCGTTGACACTGGAGCCGGAATTGATGCTTTACGACGAACCGACGACGGGACTCGATCCGGTGATGAGCTGTGTGATTAACGAATTGATGGTCAACGTTCACCAACAACATAACGTCACTGGAATTATGGTAACCCATGACTTGCACTCAGTCCGAACGGTTGCCGACCGAATTATTATGCTTGCTCCGTTGGCAAAATTGGAGGGAAATGAGCCGCAAATTGTGTTCGATGGCACGCCAAAAGAGTTTTATTCCTCACCAGACCACCGGGTTCGGCGGTTCATAAAATCCTCGGCGTAATGCCTATCAATACCCCCACAAACACGCAGATTTATGCAAAATTCGCTCCAAAATTTTATCTTTCCTCCTCGCCGCAATCGGCATGGACACAAGGGGATCTACGGAACAGTCCTCGGAATCGGCGGCTCGCGAGGAATGGCAGGTTCTGTTGCCTTGGCAGGTCGAGCCGCCCTGCTGACCGGTGCCGGTTTGGTGCGCCTTGCCGTGCCCGATCCCATTTTGGAAACCGTCGCCGGCTATTTTCCCGAACCGACAACGATTCCCTGCCCCGCCGACAATGCCGGTCGCTTTGCCGCTGGCGCATTGGAACCGCTGCTGCCCCACGCCGAAAATTGTACCGCCATGTTCATCGGACCCGGCTTGGGACGCTCCGATGAACTCGATCAACTCGTTCCGCTCCTGTTGCAAAAAATGTCCAAGCCGATGGTGGTGGATGCCGATGCACTCAACGCTCTCGCAACGGTGGGAATGCAGAAATTTGAACTCCCGATTGTATTGACTCCCCATGCGGGTGAGTTTGCTCGGCTTCGGAATGAACCGACTCCGCCGGAGGAAGACATGGAAGCCCGGAAATCGTCAGCATCGAAATTTGCCCGAAATTATGGCGTTGTGCTGGTACTCAAAGGACACCAAACGATCATCACGGACGGCGAACGGCTATCGCTCAACACGACGGGTAATCCCGGTATGGCGACGGGCGGCAGCGGCGATGTCCTGACGGGAATGATGGCGGGACTGATAGCGCAAAATTTTTCGCCGCTCTTTGAAGCCGCTCGGCTTGCCGTCTATCTGCATGGCTTGGCAGGCGACATTGCGGCAGAGCAACTTGGCGAAACATCGGTAACGGCAACGGCGATCCTCGATGCAATTCCTCGAGCCTTTCAAACAGTACCGCAGATATTGGAGTCTGTGCGGCAATTTAGACAATTTGGGTAATTTTTTTTGCGTAACTTTCACTGGTGTCCCAGCGTTTTCTTGAAAAAACGTTGTGATCTTTTCAAAGGTAAGCAGTTATGTAAAATTTTGACCTGTATCGATTTCAATTTTATCCCGTTTTTGGCGGGATTTTGGAGCCACAGCAGGTCAAAGAATCACGGAAAATTTCGTCTTTGCTCAAATCATGGATCGCCTTCGAGAAAGAGTTTTTCGTTTTCATCTTGGATTTGTTCGTCGGTCAGTTGGGTTCGTGGCATGATCTGTTGAGGGGTGAGAGGGAATAGTAACCTTACCAGTTTGCCCCATCTTGCTTAATCGCACAACTAACTGTGCGCACCCAATCGGACTGACTTGAAGGCTGGTCTGTTTTCTGTTATAATGGGGGCATCCCCGGTGTGGGATATACCAAGCCTAGAAAACAGACCCGTATTGACAGGATATTAACAATAATAAAATGCCCGGCTTCAAATTGACCCGCCGTCTAAACGGATTTCAGCCAGTCGGTCGTCGTTTGGAAGCCCCAATTAACCGAACAGGTTTCGGTGTAGAGAACAATGCAATACAGCCTTGCCTATGGACGCGAGCAACTGACCGTCGAGTTGCCGGAAAAAAATGTCGTCAAAGTTTTGAAAATTCAGCCGACAGCCGCCTTGGAAGACCCGTTGGATGCAGTCTTTGATGTACTGGAAGAACCCATCGAGACGGAGCCGCTCGCCGCTATCGCCGAAGGGAGAAAGTCGGCTTGTGTCGTCGTTTGCGACATTACCCAACCCGTTCCCAATGAGCAAATTCTATTGCCGATCCTGCAAACTCTGGAAGATTCTGGAATTGACATCTCCAAAATCACCATTTTGATTGCCACAGGGCTGCGGCGGTCATGCACCGCCGAGGAACGCCACGAGATCATCGGCGAAAGCATCATGCTACGGAAATTCAAGGTCAGCGATCACAATGCCCGAAAACTCCACCAACACGAATACCTCGGTGTTACAAAAATCGGCACTCCCATTTGGATTGATCGGCGTTATCTCGAAGCCGAGGTCAAAATTTTGACCGGTGTGATTGAACCTCACTCCCTTTCGGGCTTCAACGGCGGACGACAGTCGATTTGTCCCGGAATTGCAGCCACTGAGACAGTTGCGCCGTGCTATTCGCCGACATTGCTAGAACACGAAAACGTTCGACCGGGTTGTATCGAAGAGAATCCTATCCATGCCGAACAAATGGAAATTGCTCGAAAGGCTGGTTGCGATTTCATCGTCAATGCTGTTTTGAACCAAGACAAAAAAATTGCGAAGGTGTTCGGCGGGCATCTTAACTATGCCTTTCTGGAAGGAATGTCTTATGCCCGAAAACGTCAAACCGATACCGTTGAAAAACAAGTCGATATTGTGATTACAAGCGGCGGCGGTTCCCCCTACGATAGAACCTGGCTTCAAACGATCCGAGGCATTGTCGGTGCCTTTGATATTTTGAAGCCGGGTGGGACGATTATCATTGCATCGGCTTGTGAAGAGGGACTCGGCAACACCGAATTTGGGGAAATTGGAGACCTATTTTCGTCGATTGATGAGTTTATGTCGGCAATCACAGCGGATCAATCTTTTGCCGTACAGTGGAAGTTGCAAGAACTGGCAAAAGTGTTGCGCAAGGGAAAAGTGAAAGTGGTATCCAGCGGCATTCCTGCGGAGACATTGCAGAAATTGTTCGTTGTTCCGTGTGCCACCGTCGAAGAAGCGGTTGCCGAAGCCTTGCAAGAATATGGTGCTGAAGCGTCGATTGCGGTGATTCCATCGGGACCGAACGTTTTGGTTTTGGCAAAACAGAAGGAACCCGCCTTGAAAAAACCGGAGACAAAAAAGACTGAACCGGAGAAAGCCCCACCGGAAAAAGTTGAACCGGCGAAGGAAGAAGTGAAGAAGGCAGTCAAAAAGGCAGCAACAAAGAAAGCAACCTCCAAAGCCGAAACCAAGAAGGCTGAACCCAAAAAAGCCGTTGCCAAAAAAACGGCAAAAAAGACGACCAAGAAATAGAATCAGAGCCCGCTGCGTAGCGGGGGGAGTTGCACGATGACCAAACCGACACGTCCTGACCGAAAGGATATTCCCAGTGGGAAAACGCCGTGCGATTACTGCCCCGGAAAGTGTTGCCGGTACTTTGCGCTGCCGATTGACACGCCGGAAAGCCGAAAAGAGTATGATAATATGCGCTGGTTTCTGCTCCACGAAAGGGCGGCAGTCTTTGTCGATGGTGATACGTGGTATCTGCTTGTCTATTCGCCGTGCAATTTTTTGGACCAAAAGACAAACCGTTGTTTGACTTACGATACGCGTCCGAACATTTGCCGGGAGTACAGTAGCGATAAATGCGAATACGAAGATCACCACGTTTACGATCAATACTTTGAATTACCGGAGCAGATCGAAGAGTATGCCGATGCCGTTCTAGGACCTCGGCGGGGACAACCGTTCCGAACGTCTTGCCCGGAAACGTTGCACTGACGAAAGTCTGCTCCTGTTTTTAACAGCCCGTTTGCAAATTTGCAAAGGAAAAACCGCCGACCAAACCAAAGTATGCTCTAGAGCGTGTCTCGATTTGGTTTGGACGTTTTTTGTCATTCCTGCGAAAGCAGGAATCCAGACGTGAGGTTTGTATTTGTTTCTCTAGATTCCCGCTTTCGCGGGAATGACGGGGTGTGTCCAGACCAATTCGGAATACGCTCTAGCCGGTACTCCGGCTCGAATACTTCACGCACTGAGCGGCCATCCAGACGATAACTCCCACGCCTAGCAGGAAGATCACGACAAATGCAATGAGCGTGTCCCACTGCACCGCTTCGGGAAGCGTCGCAACCTCAATGCCGTTGTACTGTGCCATTCCGGCATTTTGACCGATTTGACGAATCACGCCGAAGCCGGCAAGCGTGAGGAACTGCAACAGTGCTGCTAGGACAACGAAATGTTTCTGACCGGTTTTCGCCAATAAAAGGACGACAGAAACAGTACAGGCAAGCAGTAAAATCCAACCAAAATAGGGATAGGCAACAGTCAATGTCGTATAGGTACTTCCTTTGCCTTTAACCGCATATTCCGTACCGATCAGAATTGCCGCTCCCAACAAAACCATCAACAATGCCAGCGTCGTCGTCCATTGCTGGTATCTAGCCGGTACTCCGGCGGCATCTGACCGCATGAGAAAATGAGCATCGAACGTCGCCCAAACTCCGGCGGTGAGCAAACCGAGTCCGAACATTGTCGCGAGCCGCATTAAAAGAACTGGATTATGGAAATTGTGTGCCGTTCCCAATACCGCTCCGTAATAACCCGTTTTGGCAATCATTTCCCCCCACAGGTCGCCGCTCACCATCAGTGTAAGTCCGTTGGTATTCAGAATGCCGATGCAGATGAGACAGAGCGACGCAATGATGCTGAAAAGAATCATCCGCCCACGCCGTTCGCCGCTGTATGCCGCTATGTAGAGCGAATAATAGCCGACGATGAGAATCGGAATGACGGCAATCCAAAACCAAGCGGTGAGAATCGTAGCGGTGTAAAACGCCTTATAGTACGTTGTTTGCAGAAACAGCAGCGGCACGATGCCGAAGTTAATGCCGAGTGCCATCATGACCGGCAACTGTTTGGACATCCGCCGGGCATAGAATTGGGAGCATCTGCTGTTCCAGAGGGCGCACAGAATCACGATGGGCAGACCGGCGAACCAGATTCCCATCGGAATCATGTGGAGAACGAATCCGACGACTTTGAAAAATTGAACGAACCAAAACGGGGCAGGAACGGCTTCCATTGGTGAAAAAGGGATTGGTAACGAAATAGGTTGTCCCATTGTAGCATAAATGGCGGCGAGAATCAGGTGGGCACTCTCTTCACCCGGAGTACCGGCTAAATTGCAATCGTCAGGAAAATCACTGACGGTTTCTGACGCGGCGTGTGATAGAGTACCTACGCAATACCGACTCCAACCCTATTCTTCACCTAATGTCTTCGCTTCCTATTTTTGACGGCACCCAACCTGTCACGCTTTGGCATCATCAAACCAACACGATAACGCCGATTTTTTCGGCATTGATTCGCCGGTTCCGACATCGGCTTTACTCCCAAGTTGTCGATACTGCCGTTCCGGTCAATTTTTCGCATTGGTATTTTTCAACAGCCATACCCCCTTTGCCCGGCGATGAAATTCAAGAGGCGAACGGGACGGTCTGGACGATTCTCGAAGTAAACCACTCTCCGTTGCCGGAAGTGTGGCAGGCGGTTTGCGAAACGTTTGCTTCGGCAAAGACAACGGAGACCGTTGTTCATCGTCGGCAGGGTGCAACCATTGCCACAGTGCCGGTGCGAGTGGGACCGATGACGACCACGTTGGAGCCGGAAGAGTCGCAACGGCTGACATTTTATGTTCGTGACCCGATCGTTGCCGAGCCAAACGATACGTTACAGCGAAGTGACGGCACGTTTTGGACTATTGTACGTGTCGAAAAGCCGATGTATCGCCGCCGATGGACGGCAGTGGTTACGCGGCGGGGGTAGGGATGTGTCGCAAGTCTATAGCCCCTTGCATTTTGGAAAAAATGCTCTATCATGGGGGAAGTGTTTCCGGGTGGCGGAAATACTTTGAAACGCTTTCGTTCTTAACCCCCTGAATACCATGAAAAAATTACTTGTTTTCTGTGTCATGATTGTTGCCCTTGGTTTTGTTGCTACCGGTTGCGGTAAGAAAGCCAAACATGCTCCCACTTCTGCTCCGGCTGCGGAAGCCCCTGCCGATGCCGAACATGATCATGATCACGACCATGCTCCCGCTCAGGAGTAATCCTCGTCGTTTTTGCTCTCCGGCGACTGTCCTTTGCATTTTGGATAGTCGCCGGAACATTTTGTATCGTGCTTCTGTGCGTTCTTTGCATCCTTCGTTCGAACAATCCTAACCCAATATATCAACGATGACCAAAAAAGACATTGTTCGCTCCATTGCCGAAAAACTTAACATCACGCAGTTGAGGACAAAGGACATTGTCCAGTGTGTGTTTGATTGCGTTACAGAAACGCTCGTAACGGAAGGGCGGATTGAGTTGCGTAATTTTGGTGTTTTCGAAGTCAGGAAGCGGGCAGCCCGAAAGGCGCGAAATCCCAGAACCGGAGACGAGGTGATGGTCAAAGAAAAAAACGTCGTCGTCTTCAAAGCCGGTAAAGGCATGGATGAAGCACTCAAAGACAAAAAACGGAAGAAAAAGGGGTAGAGTCGATTAAAAGTTGGTACAGACAAACCTTCTCCACGATGAGCGAAGATTACAAAGTCCAGAGGTAGGTTGCCGACCGCCGGGCGGCAACGTGCGGTACTCCGCACTTGAACCTTCTGTCGGCTATCGCCGACGCAATCGCCCGGCGGTCGATTGCCTACCACAAACGCCCCACGATGAGTACCAATTCCCACTCCCTACACCCGAAGAAGAACCATTTTTGGCTCAATCCCTCTCTTCTGGCAGCCGACTTTGCTCACTTGCAGCGGGATATTCGGGCTTTGGAGGCGGCGGGAGCGGAAATTTTGCACCTCGACATCATGGATGGACATTTCGTGCCGAATTTGAGTTTCGGCGTACCGGTCGTCGAAGCCGTCCGACGAACAACGCAGCTGCCGCTGGACGTTCATCTGATGTTACAAAACCCGGAACCCTATTTGCCTATTTTCCGAAAGGCGGGAGCTGATTTTCTGTCGATTCACATTGAAGTCGTGTCCGACCCAAGACCGATGTTCGACGCGATTCGAAAACTCGGAGCGGTTCCCGGATTGGTTTCCAATCCGCCGACACCGATTGATGCGGTATTGCCGTTTGTCAATGATTGCGATCTGATTTTAACGATGGGAGTGATGCCCGGCTTCGGCGGACAGATTTTTGACCGAGGGGCACTGGAAAAAATCCGGCGTATTCGGGAAATTGCCAATGCGGACAAATTGCTTTCGGTCGATGGCGGAGTTTGTGAGAAAACGATTGCCGACATGGCCATTGCTGGGGCGAACTTGTTTGTTGCCGGGACGGCACTGTTGGAACATCCTGACATTTCCGCTCGATTTCAGTTGTTACGGCAACGGGCTCAAGACGGCTATTCTTCGCGTTTGCAGCACTAGAGCGTATTAAAAATTGCTCTGGACACATTCCTCGGCAAACGCCGTCCCCTCTCCCCAAGGAGAGGGGACATTATTTTCTGGGGAAAGCCTAAAGCCGACAATTGGACGACATGAGCCAAAAAAGACGATTTTCAGAATTTTTTGTGGGATTTTTGTAACTTTCTAACAAATTTTGAAAATTTCGGCAAAAAAGTGGGCTGGGCTGTTGACGCACTCGCTCCAGTATGCTAGACTGTCCGAAAGTGGAGCTGGGAAAGTCCCGAAACTTCACAATTTTTCCACCCTTTTTATATGAGGAGGAGATAGTCATAAATTCGTTTCGCAAGTTGGTTTGGTAGGAGCGCGGGCTGGTGCTGTTGTGTTCTTTGTCTTTTCCCCTCAATCAAAGTTGTTGCCATGCCGCTTGTTCGTTGTTTTTTTGTGATGCTAGATGTATGCCTTGTTGTTTTGTTGCTCAATACGGGTGTCCAGCGCGTTTTTGCACAGGAGCCTCTTCGTGAACAAGCGTTTCAGATAGTAGATGGGTGTATTCAAAGTATCAAAAAAATTCAGAGGGGAGAGTGTACCATTCGTTTTCAAATCCGAGAGCACCACAGGGGAGTCAATACTTATCATTCCAAGCAACTGAATGTGAAAATTGATGGTAAAAAAGCTCTCATGATTGGGACTAGCGGTGATAGAACAATGGCTTACGCCTTTAATTGTTTCGAGGATGGAACATTTGCCTATTTTACGTCCACGCCGCATAATATGGTAGGTCCCCCTCTTCCAAAGGATATTCCTGTTCAAGAATCGCGTCTGGATTTTTTGACGATACTGCCTTTCTCATCTGATTTTGGTCCGTCGGATAGTTCTTTTCATTTGAAATATTTACTGGACACTAACGAATACTCGGTGCCCTATCCCGATTTTGTGTGCCAAGTTGGAATGGTTTCCACTACAACACCTGAAATAAAACGTGGAAATTTGGAGTATCTCCTTGCCGTATTCAGGAGCCATGCGAATTGGAAAAAAAGCGAAGAAGATGCTCGCTCGGACGATCGTGGTAGCTTTTTTAACTTACTAATAGGTGAAGAAAGTGTTGAAGATGGAGCGTTATGCGATACGGTTTCATGGACTCAGATGGGAGACTTGGTGTTAGAAGGCATTCCAATAATGGGCAACGATGGGAAGGAACTTGTTGGGCAAACCCGAATAGACACGCTCCGACCGCATCGGCAGAAGTTTTATACAAAAATTTGGTTTGACCGGCAGCATGGAAATTTGATTCGCAAACGTTTTTTCCACGCTGAAGATGTAGAGAACTCCGAATCTGCCGA
>Ga0082212_10013576_pt1 | contig 10178 bp, 4 predicted proteins | sample TergutNt197P3_FD_71548 | JGI IMG/M metagenome (GOLD analysis project Ga0082212, IMG submission 71548) | Neocapritermes taracua P3 segment gut microbial communities from Petit-Saut dam, French Guiana - Nt197 P3 | ecosystem: Host-associated > Arthropoda: Insects > Digestive system > Gut ...
CTGCCCGGTCGTTCCCGACGCGTTCAATCAGGTTCGTGATCGAGGACTTCGACAAAGGGAGGCCTGGCAGGAGCTTTGACATCCAAGACGTCTGGTAATGCTCCTCCACCCTCCGGAACGGGCACGGCGAAATGAGCCTCAGCATGGAAACCGCCCATATGCACTGGGCTGTTTTTTTGTCGAAGCGCCTGCCAAGCGCATCTAGGATGTCGCCTGCCGTGCCTTTGACGAACGCGGCCGCCCCATACTCAAGCGAAAATACGGGCTTTGAAGCGTCTACCCGCTGCTTGCGCGGCACCACGCCCTCCGGCGTCACGGCTCCGACGTACTCGCCGGTGGCTTTCACCGACTTCTTTTTTTCTTTGTCCCAACGTGATTTCCGCTCGTACATGTAATACCCGTTGCCGATTTTCTTGATTTCGAAGCCTTGTTTTTTTTGCGCTTCAACCCATTCCGGAAATGGCATTTTCCTGTCCCCCTTTGTTGCAATAACCCTAATTAGGTCTATACTATTATACCATGCGCCCGTTTGAAATGCAATAAAAAAACGCCGAAAACGGCGGTTTTTCAAGATTTTTTTAGTAGTTGAAGGCTATTGGCAATTTCCTATGAGGGTAAACGTTGGACGATAGTGTTCAAACCCCTTTCGGGGAAATAGGGCTGCGTAACGTCTGTACTGGATGAGGTAGAGAAAAGAATCAAGCGCGTTTCAAACCCCTTTCGGGGAAATAGGGCTGCGCAACGGACGACTGCTGTCTCGAAGGATCCGGAAAATAAGGGGTTTCAAACCCCTTTCGGGGAAATAGGGCTGTGCAACAGCGAATGCTGCTGAGTATATCAATAGCATCGGATCTGGTTTCAAACCCCTTTCGGGGAAGTAGGGCTGCGCAACCCCTAACGACTGGACGCAAGCTAATACTCGCGACGATGAGGTTTCAAACCCCTTTCGGGGAAGTAGGGCTGCGCAACTTTAGCAGACGGCGCCACAGATATTGTTCGTTTGGGGTTTCAAACCCCTTTCGGGGAAATAGGGCTGCGCAACCCTAGGCGTTTCAAACCCGCATGGTTACTGGGTTTGGAGGGGGTAAATTCCCCGAGATTTGTTTTGGTTAACATAATGCGGAAAAATATAGTGGCAATTTTCTAATAACTAGCTCTGACAAACTCCTTCCGGATGCCGTAAAGCTTTGAAATTGCTGCGTTTTTTAGCATATGCGAACCTTGCAGCTTGCCATTCCCCGAGATGACCTTTTTTGGGGCAAAAAATCTCGGGGAATCGGATAGCCTTTGTTAACAATATAGCAAAGCGTATACCAAAAATCAAGAGATTTCTTGCTCAAAAATTCAACTTGTAAGCCAAAAAGAAGAATTTAATTTGAATTTTGCGTAGAAAGTATTTGACTTGTATCATCAAGGTTAGTAAAATGGTAATAACACAGATAGTATTAGTGATTTAGTCGCTGCGCGAAGTACGAGGAATTCATTTCCGAGTTCTTCCGGGGTATGGGGCAAAGCCCCATCTGGATTGTGGGCGGTAGCCCGCGCCATACAAAACATTTCAAATGAACGATTTTACTTAGTCGTAATCACAAGTGATATATCTAATATAATATTACAAAGGAGGGCTTGTTATGGGCGTACTTGCCGTATACGATACAGTCGGAATTCAAAATTACATCTTTTCAAGCAACAAACTGGCCGAAAATGTGGGGGCGTCTTTACTGGTTCGGGATATTTTTAAGGAAATGCTACCGGAAGCTATCCAGAAAGTTACAGGCGAGCAGCTCATTATTTGGGAAGATCATGTTGACGATCCGCTTTCTGACGAACGTACTGCGGAGATAATTTACACAGGGGGAGGTAACGCTTATGTTGCATTCAAGCGAGACAGCGAATCTGAGCCTACCACATTCGACAATGTGACAAAAGAGTTTTTAACTCTGGTAAATGAAAACGCCCTTGGTGTTGGAATTGCCATTGCCGCAATAGAGACAGATTTCGCAAGCTGCTACAAGCAGGATTTTGCAAAGCTCGGCAACAGGCTGAAGCTTGCAAAAGGAGGTTTTAACATTCCTGTCTTTGCAGGGGGGCAACCACTCACGAAACAGTCAGCGAGAACCGGGCTTCCCACAAGCGTTTATTCGAAAGACGACGATGAATATCTTAGCGCCGGGCAAAACATGAAGCGCAAAAAGCATAAAGACAGCAAAGACAAAGGAGCTGTACTAAATGATTTCGACGACCTAGCGTTTCAAAAAGGCACGGACAGCTTGATCGCCATCGTTCATGTGGATGGCAACAACATGGGGAGCGGGATTAAGGAATTCAATGAAACTTTGGATGATGCATACGACAAAGCGGTGCCGGAAGTCAGAAAACTCTCCAAGAGAATAGACGCCTGCTATAAAAATGCCAGGGCAAGGACAAACGCCGCGTTCGAAGATGATGCAGAAAACCCGCCCATGATCGAACTTGTTGGTGAAGGCGACGATACGACAATTGTTATATGCGGACGGTTCGCAGTAGACTACGCCGTGAAACTTCTGCGTGAAATTGAAAAAACTGAGGAAAAGCAGCGGCCATTTTCGGGAAATGTGCCGACATCCTGCGCAGGAGTGGTCATTTTCCACAGCCATTATCCGTTTTCTGAAGCATACAAACTCGCTGAAGCATTGTGCTCAAGCGCAAAAAAGCCGTCGAGAAGCTGCCCGGGCTCGTACATCGATTTCCACCTCCACCAGTCGGGCGGAGTATCGGACTTGCAAACGCTTCGGGAGCGCTTGTATCGGGTCGATGGCAAAAGCATTCTGCGCCGCCCTTGGCGTGTCACGGGAGATATGGTCTGCAAATACCAAAACTTCAAATGGTTTGAAGAGAGTATCCTCTATATAAAAGAAAAAATCGAGAAAAAAGACATCGCAAAAAACAAGTTAAAGGAAATACGCAACGCAATCGCAGCTGGAGACGACGCTGCAAGACGTGCCGAAAACAAACTGCGCGGCGAATCCTTGCCAAAGCTCGTCCTCGAACAAGAATGTGAAAAAGAAAGCGACAACAGAGGCATAAGCGAGTACGCCGCAATATTCGATGTGCTCGAAATGTATGATGCTTACGAAAACCTGTTGAACAAAGGGGGTGAGCGCCATGACAAATAAAACAATACGCATGGAGCTTTTGTCGGACATGTGCCCGGCGTCGGGGGACGGGTTTGCTGGCGTAGTGGACACTGATGTATGCTATGACGAAAACGGAGTTCCCTATATTCCCGGAAAAAGGCTAAAAGGGTGCCTGCGTGAATGCGGGATTGAAATTCTCAGCGTTGACGACAGCCGCGAAAACATTGACAAGTTCAACAAACTGTTTGGCGAAACAGGAAAACTCATCCCAGGAGAAATGGCCATAGGAAACGGGTACTTGGAAGGCTATGAGAATATCGTAAAAAGCATTACGCCGGATATCCACCGTTCTGAAATAGCAGAGATTTTCACGAGCTCACGCACCAGAACGAAGATGGAGGGCGGAAAAGCTCTGAAAGGTACGCTTAGGATTGTAAGAGTTTTGAACAAGCGTGATGTGTTCGAGTTCCCCGTGACGCTTGATGAAAACCTTGAGGAATTCCTTAAAATGTGTGTGAAATCACTTCGTTCCATGGGGTTAAACCGTTCACGCGGTCTTGGCGAAGTAAGCTGTGAACTTGTTGACGTCAATGCTGAAAATGCTGAAAATACTAACGGAGCCGCATTATTTGTTGAGGGCAGCGAAAGCGAAGCACAGCTTTCCTACATAATTACTCTGCCGGAGCCTGTCATATCGGCAGAGCGTTCCGGCAAACCGCACGGCTGCGAGGAATACATCTTTGGAAGCGCAGTGCTGGGCGCAATTGCGTCAAAATATATAAAAAAACATGTTCCGGAACCGGAAAGCGCTTACCGCGACAAAAATTTCCGCCGGATATTTCTCAGCGGCAGAGTGACGTTTACAGCTGCTATGCCTTACAAGAACGGAGAAGTGTATTATCCTGCGCCCCATTCGCTAGAGACAAACAAACTCGAGAACATTTTGTCAGACGATTCAAGCGGCATCCAAGTTGAAACTGGCAGCGCCGGCTCAATCTGCAAAAAACTCGGCGGTTTTGTTTCAATTGACGAAAAAGGCACGGTAAAACGCCTCTCTCCTGAAAAGACCGTGTTTTTGCATCATGCAAGACCAGACGACAAATCCATAGCCCATGCCATATCTGCGGAAAGCAACAGCAAAGGCAAATTCTATCAGTACGAAAGCTTGTCGGCTGGGCAAGCCTTCACAGGAAGGATAATTGGCAGCGATGCTGATTTAAAGACCTTGGCAAACCTGTTTGCGGATGACAATACGCTTCAAATCGGCCGCTCCCGCACAGCTCAATACGGCAAGGCGAAAATATCAGCTTGCGGAGAGCGGTTTTCCACCGGCAAGCTAAATCTGAAAAATGGCGACGAGTTCCGCTTAATTGCGGTAACGCCCGTAATTCTCGAAAATGAACATGGCATCAACTCCACGGATCTGAACTTAATTGCGGAGTCTCTCGGGAAAGAATTCGAAATTGTCAAAAGCTTCTGCACTGATACTGTCGCCGCCGGTTATTACGGCAAATGGCTGCTGCCAAAAACGCAGAGCCGGGCGATTGCCGAGGGCAGTGTCGTTGTCTTAAAATACAATGGGAGCGGCATTGAAATTTCGGACGGGTTCATGGGCATTAGAACTGCAGAAGGATTTGGGCAAGTGCGCTATGAACTGGTGCCAAAACAGAATAATTATAGGCTATATCAGCAAAATGCAACAACTTCAGGCAAAGACGCAGGCAATGATTCGGAACTGTGGCAAAAGGTACGCAAGCTGCGCTCCGAAAAGGACGCGGTGTCGCAAGGCATGGAATATGGAGAAAAATGCGTTGAAACGGCACCTCAGAACGCTGCGCTGCAGAGGATTGCAACCGCTGCAAAAACGTCAGAAGGCTTTGGCGAGTTTGCAGGCAAGCTTTGCCGCATAAGCCAGCCCAAGCAACAAAGGGCAGCATTTGCATTTTCAAGCGATGAAAAAGAACTGTATTTCATGACTGACGCAACGCGGCTTGCGCAAAGCAAAATCGAAACGCTGCTTAAAACACGTGCAGCCGAGCTGTTTAGCGAAGAACCTGAAAAGGAGCATTATGACCTTTTCGTAAAATACCTGACCGCCGCCGCAACAAGAATAATGCAAATTCGGCGCAGCCGCGAGGCAAACGGCAGAAAGGAGGCTAGACAATGAGCGATAATACTGAAAACCTAAAGATTGAAAACCCGATAGCCAAACGCATTGCTCTCAAAGCGTACTGCGAGTTTGCGTCGCCCGCCTTGATAGGGAGCGGACTTTGCGACAATACGGACAACGACATTCTGCGAGACAAGAACGGCAACTCATTTCTTCCAGGTTCAACTGTGGCGGGAGCTGTGAATTTTCTGGTTTGCGGCATTGAAGAATTGTTTGGCAAGCCGGATAGGATAAGCCCTCTTTGGGTGTATGATGCTGACCTTAAAAATACTACAGGAGAGCGGACGAAAATCGTTGAACTCGACGGTGTTGAAATTAGCAAAGAAAACAAGGTCGCAATAGAAAATCACAAGTACAACTATGAGGCGGTTGAAACAGGGACGAAATTCACGCTTCGTTTTCTTCTAACCATACGCGAGCGCGACAACGGCGACGAATTGGAATCTCAACTGAGAAAGCTCATCGGTGCGCTGAAATCAAGTGGCATCTCGTTTGGTGCAAAAACCCGACGAGGGTTTGGCGCGGTAAGCTGCAGCGAAGCTGTCAAACAGGAGTTTGACCTGTCTAAGGGAAACCCCGACGCGCTTGCTGCGCTTCGTAAGTGGCTGGAGTTTGGCTGGGATTTGAAAAACGAACGCAAAGACCAGTGGGCTCCTGCTGCAAGCGAAGGTTCAACGACTGAAATGGGGGCGATTTATGCCGAGCTCAAGCTCGATGGCAGCATCATGATTCGGGATACGCAAAACATCTACGAGGATTTACCCAAAGGCGCAAGCGCCCCTGACTACATGCACATATCAAGCAACGGCGAGCCTGTCATACTTGGCACGTCGTGGGCGGGCGCGTTTCGTTCAGGGCTGTACCGCTTGCTAAAGCAAAAATATCCGAATATCGCAGATGAATATATAAAAAAGGTTTTCGGATATGTCAGGGAATCAATAGAAGGAAGCACTGAGAAAGCCGAAGTGTCGAAGATTGTGTTCGGGGCGTCGTTCCTGACAAAAACGGACGAATCGGTTGACGGGTACAGAAGCATAACACGGGTAAAAATCGACAGGTTCACCGGCGGCGCCGCGCAAGGTGCGTTATTCACTGAAAAACCTTGGTATGGCGGCAAAACAACGCTGGAAATCCGGTATCCGAAAGACGATACTGCCATTCGTGAACTAGCTTTGCTGGGCCTTGACGCACTGGACAAGGGAATTATCCAAATTGGCGGTGAAACGTCTGTCGGGCGCGGTTTCTTCAAAGTGCTGAAGACGACCGACGAGAATGGGAAAGATGTGTCTTTTATCGGTCCAAAACTAAAACTCAAAGAGGCTCTGGACAACAACAAGAAAGCGGGTGAATCGGCTTGAAAATAGACTATGACAAAATACGCGAAGCATTTCCCAAGAAAGCTTGGGCTTACGCTGAAAGCTATGACGCTGTAAGGATAGGCAGGTGGGACGGCAATGAACTGGCGTTTTGTAAAGGAGACAAACTGGACGAGCAATTACTGCTTACGCTCCGCGTTTTCGACAAGGACAAGGAGATTAAGTTCAGTGGCGACAAGCATCGCAACACAGCTGATGCAAAATGGGAGAATTTGATACCTTCCCTTAGCGAAACCAAGTATTACATGTACGGCAAGCGTAGCAAAATTGAAGGTGGCTATACCAAGTTGTGGGAAGATCGCGGCGGTGAGATATTTTTTCCGGCAGTGCTAAACTTCCCACCAGAAAGAGTGGCGCTTAAACTGGGCATAAGAAACTTCGTGCGGTTTAGCCCTGTTCCCGTTTGCCCAATAAATGAAGATTGCGGCTACCGTCTGGGCAACAGCGGAGCGGGGGCAATCGAAATCGTTGACTACGCATACACTGGCTTCTACTATGAGGACGGCAAGGAGGTTTTGCTATGAGCGACTTCAAAATCTCAGGGAAAAGATTCGTAAACCCATATAATTTCGTTTCGATAGGCGATTCCGTCGAGCGTGAAAAGACTTCGAAAGAGGCGAACCCTCAATCGGACGGACTCCTGAGCGGGCACATCTCCTGTGTGCTCAAAACGCTTACGCCGCTGTTTATCCCAAACACGACAAAGGACAATGCGTTCAGCATGGGAACCTACTCGCATTCCTACGACTTTTTCAGCTATGAGGACTTAACAAAGCGCAACGATTATACCAGGAACCCGGCGCGTCCGATAATTCCCGGGTCGTCAATCCGTGGTGCGATAAGGAGCGCATATGAAGCGGCTGTCAACGGCTGCATGTCAACTTGCGACGACGAGAACACCTTGTATCGGCGCACACCCGTACCGCGGAAGCTATATGGCATCATTGAGAAAGACCGGAAAACAGGCGAACGCGTACTTTACAAAGCTTCAAAGGGGAAATTTGACATTAAAAAACGAGGCAAGCACAAAACCGGCGAAGTCTTGGAAGGTGGCATTTACCTGCGAGGGGAAGACTTCCCCCTTGGAAAAAGCCCCAAACAATACGATGCAATCATGAAATACGAGATGGAGGACGGAAAAAAGATCGAACTCGCCCGTTTTTCGGAAGACGACCGAAGCTGGAAGAATTTTGTTGAAGTCTGGCGACTCTATCAGCAACGGAACGGGGCAATCAAAGGTGTAAACCAAAACGGAAACCACAGCGGCTACAGAGGTTACCTCAATGCAGAGCCATTGCCCGTATACTATGCCAAACTAGAAAATGATTCCAAGCCGGACGACAATGCCTATTACTACCTTGCTCCTGCCGCAATAACAAAGGAAGTGTTTTCCCGCAACCTCAAGGAACTGCTAAAAACGCAAGGCGGGCACCATCCATGCACGGATGGCAGAGAGCTATGCCCTGCCTGTTCGCTGTTCGGAATGGTTGGCGACGATTCGGATCATGAATCACGCGCATCAAGGCTGATGTTCAAAGACGCAATTCCCCGCGAACCGGAAGAAAGCGACGCTTGGAGCAGCTGGTATGAGGACTACAGGGCTTTACCAATACTCAGCTCGCCAAAAGTTTCCGCAACGGAATTTTACATGGTGGATGTTGAAGAATATGTTGAAAAAGCCGAGTACTATAATTACGACTATTTCGTCACCTACAAAAAGACCAGTTTGAATGAATACGAGCCTGAGATTAATTTTTTAGACAATCCTAAGCTGCGCGGAAGGAAGTTTTACTGGCACGGCAAGAGAGCCCTGTCTGAAAGCCCTGACGCCCCTGACAGGTTTCGTAATCAGAAAACACAGATTCGTCCGGTTCGGTCCGGGAAAACCTTCGGATTTGACATATCCTTTGACCGGATCACGAAGAGCGAACTTGAAACACTGCTGTGGGTACTGACCTTTGGCGAACAAAACAAGACACATGCGCACAAGCTCGGGCATGGAAAACCCGTCGGATATGGCAGCATACGCATAACGAACGCTACCGCGATAGTAGCTCACCTTGCCGAAGACTTCTCATTGACATTAACTGATGACTCCGATGCTTACACACTACAAAAACCAAAGGACTCGGTTGCACTCCGCGAATACCTTCAAATGACCGATTATACCAAAACAATGGAGGAGGTGGAATATCCGATTGGCAAAAAAGGCCAGAACGAATCAACTTTTGCATGGTTTGGTATAAACAAAGAAATCCAATTGTCCGGAATGGCTCCCAGCTTCAATTGCGTTTTGCCCAAACCTCTCGATGCCGACGTCTCTCTTCCGCAATACGTTCCGGGCTACGGCGAGAAAGGCAGCAACAGGAGGAGCGCGACCATACCTCGCCAACAAAAACCTGTGGACAATGCTAATAAAGAGAAGCCTGTCCCAGCACCTGCCGGCGAGGTTACGATCGGTGAAATGCTTGTCGCAAGAGAAAAAGCGGTAAATACCGAATCCAAAAAGAAGAATACATATGACAGAGGCAAACTGAAGTCTGCGATGCAAAATTTCAAATTCAATCCAAAGTCTTTGGAATTGCTACAGCGCTTTAGGAGCGACTATGAATCAGACCCCGTGTTTTATAATGATTTCAAGCCGAATTATGAGAGCGTAATGAATAAGCTTGGAATCGAAATACCTGTCAAAGGAGGCGAGACAAAATTGCTAGATATTAGAGATAATCTTAACAGCACAGATTTATATCATCTTCTTTTATGGACCCCGTGGTATAAACGAATACCGCCAGATTTGCCACGAAAATGGCAGGATGTGCTTAAGGAGCATGAAAACGAGTTTATTGAGAAATGCTTCATCAAACCTTTGAATATTTCAGAGGCACCAATTAATGAATACGATAGATTCATGCAAAAGTTGGATGGGGGCAGTAACAACTCGATTATTATCTCATCTTATTCCGGTGTAGGAAAAACTACCATTACACATGCTGCGTTATTTGAGAAGAGAATGCACAGCGATGCATTGATAATTGACATGCAGGACGACGACGGTCTTCCTCCTGGTGATGAATGGATAACAAAGCTGGAAGAAAAATGTAAAAACGCTCCATTAACTAAGAAAATCCTAAGTTTGCTTTTATACAAAATTTATTCAATGTTACGAATAATTAGTGCAGATGATCAGAACGATGAGGAACGCAAAAAGCATTTAAAACGCATTTACGATAATTTCGATACGTATTTTGGCTACCATGAAAAGAAGCTAGCTGAAGTAATAATAGTACTTCCCAAATACTATAACAATGAAATTGATTATCGAGCTCACTTTTTACATAAAACTCAAAAGGAGTATTATACGTCGTTAGCAGCAAGGGAGTTGTTTAAGGAGTATGCAGATATGAATTCAACCCCAATTGGATTAGTGGAAGAACTACTGAAAGTGCTATCGGTCTTAGCATTGTGCGAGTCAAAGGACCTTTTAAATTCAAAGCGTGCGATTGTACTTGACAACAT
>Ga0082212_10013577_pt1 | contig 10177 bp, 6 predicted proteins | sample TergutNt197P3_FD_71548 | JGI IMG/M metagenome (GOLD analysis project Ga0082212, IMG submission 71548) | Neocapritermes taracua P3 segment gut microbial communities from Petit-Saut dam, French Guiana - Nt197 P3 | ecosystem: Host-associated > Arthropoda: Insects > Digestive system > Gut ...
GGAATCGGCTATAACAGCGACATGAAGGCCGACGCCCCGAAGGCGGTGATCGCCTCGGTGCTCTGGAACTGGGGGACGTACTACACGCGGCTGATCAAGAGCGTCATTGACGGATCCTTCACCACCACGCCCTACCTGGGCGACATGGCCGACGGCATGGTCGCTCTCACGTCCCTTGAGGGGGCGATGCTGCCTCCGGGGACCGTGGGAGCGATCGCGGCCGCGAGAAAAAAAATAGACCGGGGCGACGCCATCTTTGAAGGGGGCATGGAGACCAACGACGGGCGGATCATCGGCGCTACCGGGCAGCGTCTCGGCGAGGGGGAAATTTTTAGCGGCATGAACTGGTACTATCGCAACGTGCTGGAATGACAGAAGGGAGGCGAAGGTGAAAAAGGTCCTGGCCGTGCTGGCCGTTGCGTTGATCGTGGGAGTTTTTTTCCTGTTCCAGGCCTGGGAAAAGAAGGGGACCTGGGAGCCGGGAAGGCCCTTGGCCAAAGAATATGTGAAAATAGGGATTATCTACCTGACGGACGTGCTCGGCGAAACCAGCGGGTACACCTACGCCCACGACCGCGGCCTCAGGGAGACGCAAAAAACCATCGGTCTCAGGGACAACCAGATCCTCCGCAAGACCGGCATATCCGACAGCGATCTTCCGGCCACGGAACAGGCGATGCGCGAGTGCATTTCAGCGGGGGCCAACATCATCATTGCCACGGCCGAGGGTTATGCGCCGGTGTCGAAAAAACTGGCGGGCGAATTTCCGAATGTCGTTTTCGCGCAGCTTTACGCGGATACGCGCAACGGCTCCAACCTCGCCAATTATTTCGGCCGCGCCTACCAGGCCCGCTACCTGAGCGGGATCATCGCCGGGCTGCGCAGCGCGGCCAATAAGATCGGCTATGTGGCGGCCATGGGCAAGGAGAACACCCAGGTCACCAGCGGCCTTAACGCCTTTGCCCTGGGGGTGGAGAGGGTCAACCCCAAGGCTGAAATCCTCGTGAAAGTCACCCATCGGTGGGTGCATCCGGAAGCCGAGTCCGCGGCGGCGCACGCGCTGATCGCCGCCGGCTGCGACGTGATCGCACAGCATTGCGACACTCCCGCCCCGCAGATCGCGGCGCAAAGCCAAAGCTCCGGAGAGCGCGGGATATGGGGGATCGGCTACAACAGCGACATGCGCAAGGACGCGAAAACGGTCATTACCTCGGTGGTCTGGCATTGGAATGTTTATTACACCGGCCTCGTCGCCGGCGTGATTGACGGCGGCTTCAGGCCCGCGTCCTACCTTGGCGGCCTGCGCGAGGGCATAGTGGGGCTTACGCCGTTCAACGAAAGCCTTATGCCCGCCGGGGCGGCCGAGGCCCTGAAGGAAGCGCGTAAGGGCATTGAAAGCGGCGCATCCGCAATCTTCGAGGGGGCGTTGGAGAGCAATGACGGGCGGGTTTTCGGGGTTCCGGGACAACGCTTTTCCGACGCGGAGATCGCCGAAGGCATAAACTGGTACTACCGCAACGTGCTTGAGCTTCAATGAAACAAAGCCTAAGATGGCCGTACAATGATCCGCAGGCCGCCCAACAGTCCCACACAGAAAATGCCAAAGCAAAGCAAACCAAAAGATGTCCAGACGCTCATGATTTGGCATCCCACATGGTTAAAATGTAACTGCCTATCATACGCCTATTGCGATGTTAATACCAGTTTGACTGGAATGGAACAAGCCCATCACCGTGCTGCTGAGTAGCAGTTGACTCCGGCCAGCAGGAACTGGTCGAGGTCGAAAACTGTGCTTCGTGTTGGCAGCCGTACACGGGGGCGTTAACCGCGCCGTGTCAGCCTTGGCCGTCTGTTAATCGCAGCCGTGGCGGAAAACCCTTTGACCCAACTAAGGCCGCGTAATCGCTTGTTCCAAAACAAGGCGAATGTAGCGCGTATATGGCATCCGTTCCGCCTTCGCTCGAATTTTCACTGCTGCCAACAGATTTTGAGGTAAGCGCATATTAAGAGCGGCTGTTTTCGGTTCAAACTCGAACTTCACCGACGCAAATCCTGACAAATCGTACTCCGACAAGTCGGCGGACTCCACAAACTGTTCGGCTTCTTCGTCGCTTTTGAGCGACGGCATCGCCTTAAGCGAGTGTTTTTTCATAGTTGTCAATCTCCCTTTGGTGCATATAGCGGGCGCTGATCATTTGTCTACACAAGATCTACGGTTTAATGACCTTTGAGGGATTTTTGATTCTTCGCGGGGATTTTGGGTAGGTTCTTTTATGGCCGCTTGTAAGCGAGATAAAGGCCGGGGCAGATACAAATAAAAAACCCCGGCCCGGCCTACCTCTCCCTCAAGGCCCGCTGGCGGGTCTTGAGAACGGGCTTGAGGATATAGTCCAGGATGGTTTTCTTGCCGTGGAGTATGTCCGCGGTGGCGAGCATGCCGGGCATGATGTCCAGTTCCTTGCCCTGGTAGACGATGGCGTTGCTTTCGGTGCGCACCCGCGCCTGGTAAAAGACGTCGCCGCGCCGGTCCTCGATGGTGTCGGCGCTGATTTGCTCCAGCTTGCCGGGCAGTCCGCCGTATATGGAAAAGTCATAGGCCGAGATCTTGACCATGGCCGTCTGGCCTATTTCCAGAAAGGCCACGTCCGCAGGCCGCACCTTTACTTCCACCAGGAGCGCCCCTTCCAGGGGCACGATGTCCATGATCGATTCGCCGGGTTTGACCACGCCGCCCACGGTATTGATGTAAATCTGGCGCACCGACCCGCGCACCGGGGATAAGAGTTCCGTCCGGCTGACCCGGTCGCCGCCCGCGCTCAGGGTTTCGCGCAGGGAGGCGAGTTCCAGGCGGCGGCGGTTGATTTCATCGGTCACGTTCGAGGCCAGCTCCGCCTCCCGGAAGGCGATGCGCCTCTCCGTCTCCTCCACCGCCGCCCTGATTCTCGGCTCAGCGGCCATCAGGGAGTCGAACTCGCCCTGCAAAGAGACCACCTGGCTTTGCAGGTTCAGGTAATCCACCTTGGAATAGCTGCCGCTTTCGGCCAGCGGGGTAATCACCCGCATTTTTTCCTGGGCCAGCTCCAGGTTGGCTTCGAGCTGGCGGAGGCGCACGCGCTGTTCTTCCAGCTCATGCCGCCGCTGGTCATGCTGGGCGCGCAGCAGCATAAGCTCGGCTTCGCGCTGTCCCCGGCGCGCCCGCCAGGTCGCGGCCTGGTCCTCAAAGACGTTTTTGGCCCAGCTTTCAATATCCGCGCTGATGTTCGCGTCCATAAGCTCGCCCAGCCAGGCGGACGCGCTTTCGGGAAAAACAGGCTCTTCGTCCGCGAGTTCAGCCCGCAGGCGCAAGATGGAAGCCTGGTTTTCCAGGGCGCGGCTCACGGCGTCGCGGTACATGCTGGCCGCGCTCTCGTTGTCCAGGCGGGCCAGGATGTCGCCCTGGGAAACAATCTGCCCTTCCCGGACAAAAAGATCGCTCAGGATGCCGCCTTCGAGGTTCTGGATCGCCTGCAGACGCTGGGCGGCGATGATCTGTCCATCGGCGTGGGTCACCTCGTCCACTTCGGCCAGCCCCGCCCAGATGATCATGATGATGAAAAAGGAGATGATGCAGATGGAGAGCTTGCGGGATTGGATCGCGGGCATCCGGGAATAGGCCGCCGTATGCGCCCTGGAATAGGGCAATTCTTCGGGTGTGAGCTTGGATCGTCCGCCGTCGGGAAGGGGGGGGGCGTCCTGTTCGCCCTTCAGGAACATCATGATCCTGGCAAACAGGCCTTTGGGGGGCGCGGCCGCCCCGGCCTGGGGTTGCGCGGGTTTGCCCGGCTGCGCCGGTCCCGCGGCTTGCCCCAGCCCCGCCAGCGCGGCTTGGGTAGTCAGGGAAATCGAGGGCGGATCCGGCTGATCCGCTTTGCCCGCCCCCGCCGGTTTGGCCTGGTGCGCCGGATGCGCGGAATGCGCGGGCTTGCTCTGTTGCGCCTGTCTGGCCAGTTGGGCCTGTTGCGCCTGTTTGACCTGTTGCGCCAACTGCGCCAGTTGCGCCGGTTGAAGCTGTTGAACCGCCCCGGCCTGGGGGTGCGCCGGGCCAGACGGTTTGGCCGGTTGGGCCGGTTGGGCCGCCGGGGGATCCTGGAGATCCTGGAGATCCTGGGGATCCTGGCCTGGTTCTTCCGGCGGCTCCGGCGCGATCAGCCGGGCCGCCTGGGGCAGGTAGGCCGCCGGGATCTGGAAGATCGCCGGTTGAACCTGTTGATCCGGGCCCTCCGGTTGATCCTGTGAGGCCGCCGGGGGAACCGGGGGAGGCAAGGGGTTTTGGGTCATTTCGCGCCCTTTGCCCTGCGCGTGTGCAAGGCGTGCAGCACCTCATCCTTGGGTCCGTCCAGGGTGATGCGTCCGTTTTCCATGACCACCAGCCTGTCCACCATCTTGAGCATGCTCATGCGGTGGGTGATCAGGAGCATGGTCTTGCCCTTGATGATTGATTGCAGCCGGTGTTGCACTATGGCCTCGGAGGCGATGTCCATGTTGCTGGTTGGCTCGTCCAGGAGGAGGATCTCCGGGTCGCGGGCCAGGGCGCGGGCCAGGGCCACGGCCTGGCGCTGGCCTCCGGAAAGGTGGCGTCCTTGTTCGCCTACCTGGGCCCCGAAACCGGCCGGGTGTCCGCGGATGAAATCCAGGGTTCCGGAGAGGCTCGCGGCCCGCATGATCAGGTGATCCGGCACCGTGGGGTCGCCCAGGGTGATATTGTCGCGCACGGTTCCGTAAAAGAGCACCGAATCCTGCGGCAGCACCCCCACCCGGCCGCGCACGTCCGCGGTGGAAAGCTGGCGTATATCCACCCCGTCAAGTTTTACCGCGCCCTCCGAGGGCTGGTACAAGCCGAGAATGAGCTTGCCGAGCGTGCTTTTGCCGGATCCCATGGGACCGATGATCCCCACCCGTTCCCCGGCGTGGATTTTAAGGCTGACCTTGTTCAGGGCGCTGCGTTCCTCGCCGGGGTAAGTGAAGCTGACCCCCTCCAGGCTGAAGGCCGCCTGCAGGTGTCCGAAATCCATGCTCCCCTGCTCGTTCTGGTCTTCCGAGGGCAGGCCCATGATCACGTTCAGCGCGGCCAGGGAAACCAGCGAGTTTTGCAGCCGGGTGAGCAGGGCGGATATTTGCAGAAGCGGGGCCATGGCCCGGCCCAGGAGGATGTTGCAGCCGATGATCCCGCCCATGGTAAGCTGGTTTTCGCCGATCAGGTACACCCCCCAGACCACCATGGCCACGGTGACGATCTGCGTGATGGTGGTGGAAAAAGAGACGGCCATGCTCTGCTCGCGGTGCGACTCCAGAGAGGACTTGGCGGAGATGTGCACCACCTCTTCCCAGAGGCGCTGCATACGGCTTTCGGCCATGTTGCTTTTGACCGTTTCCAGCCCGCCCACGATCTCCGTCAGCAGGGCGTTCTTCTGCATGTTGTGCTTATAGCCGTGCTCGGCCGCGCGCTTGGACCTGAATTGCAGGACGAACCCGGCCCCGATTATAACCGGCATGGCCAGGATGGGCAAAAGCACCAACGGCCCGCCGATGAGCCAGATGATCCCCAGAAAGAGGAACAAAAAAGGCAAATCCACCAGGGCCAGCAGGGAGGTGGAACTGAAAAACTCGCGCAGGGATTCAAATTCGCGCAGGTTGTTGACCAAGGCCCCGGTGGATTCCGGCTTGGCGTCCATGCGCATGGTCAGCACCTTGTCCAGGAGCGCGCCGGAAAGAATGACGTCGGCGTTGCGCCCGGCCACGTCCACAAAATGCGTGCGCAGGTTTTTCAGCAAAAAGTCAAAGATATAGGCCAAGGTTATGCCGATGGCCAGCACCCACAAGGTTTCCACGGCATTATTGGGAACCACCCGGTCGTAGACGTTCATGACGAACAAGGGGCTGGCCACGGCGATCAGGTTGACGATCACGCTGGCCGCGACCACATGGCCGTAAATGGGCTTGAAATGGATCAGCACGTCCCAGAACCAGCCCCGTTTTTTGGTCAGGGCCAGCTTCTCCACCCGGGCGTCCACCCGGTTCTCCAGGGCGCCGAAAACCGCGAAGCCCGCGTATTGCTCTTCGAGATCCGTCCGGGCCAGGCTGGTGACTTCCTCCCCGTACTCCGGCCAGATCACCTCGGCTTTGTCCTCGCTCAGGTTCAGCAAGGTGCAGACCTTGTCCTCCTTGAGCAGCAGGACGCAGGGCATGGTCAGGCGCGAAATGTCCGACAAGGCGGCCCGGTGCATGATCTTCGCCTGGAAGCCGCAGCGGGCCACGGCCCTTATGCAGGCGTCCGCGGTGACCGCGGCCCCGGCCAGGCCGGCCATGAGGAATTGCGGGGAAACGGTCTTGCCTTTCAGCCGGATCAGGGTGGACAGGCTGCGCAAGAGCAGCGGCATGTAGTCCACCTGCGAAGGGACCAGCGGCGGGGGCTTGCGGCGGCACAGGCGCACCTCGCGCTCGCTTTCCGACTCCCCCTCGATGATATCCGGCTCATCGGCGGCGGCCTTGGAGGCTTCCCGCCTGTCCGTATTTTCCCCTTCCGGCTTGTCCGTCATCTTCGTTTCCGCCTACTCGTCGTCTCCGCTGGTCTGCGGCGCGAGGGCCTTGCGATCGATCTCCAGGAAATCAAGAAGTCCGCCGCTGAGGGCCAGAAGGCGGTATTGGGCGGAGATTTCGCTCATTTGCGCGCTTACCAGCATCAGGGAGTTGCTGAACAGCTCGTTTTCCGAGTCCAGAATATCCAGGAGGGAGCGTTGCCCGGCATTGAACTGGTCCAGGTACATCTGGCTGGTCTGGTTGTTATAGTCCACCGCTCTGGAGTAGGTGGAGCACTGTTCCCTGGCGGCGCGCCAGGCCTTCCAGGCGGCGGCTATTTCCTTGGTGAGGTCGTCCCGCAAGGCGGCAAGCTCCATGTTGCTCTGGCGGATGCGGGCATTGTCGCCTTTCAGGGTGTAGTAGTCATAGTTGCCGTTGAACAGCACCCAGCTTCCGCGCAGCATGGCCGAACTGGCCCGGACGTTGGACATGGTGGCGGAGGGGTAATGATCCAGGCTGTGGCTGAGTTCCGCGGAAAGACTGGGGGCAAAGGCGCCGCGGTCCGCGTCCCGCTGGTAGCGGCGGGAGGCGATTTCCGCCTGGGCGCTCAGGATCTTGGGGTTATTCCGCAGGGCCAGCTCCTGGCAGGCTTGCGCGTCGCTCCAGGAAAGCATGGGGGAAGAGACCCGGGCCAGGCCGGCCGGCATAACTCCGGTGAGGTTGTAATAATTCAGTTCCGCGGTCTCATAGGCCAGCCGGGTTTCCACCAGGGTGCTTTCCGATCTGGCCAGGCGGGCCTGGGTCTGGGTCACGTCCGAGCGGGCGGAAGCCCCGGCGCTCTGGCGGTCAAACTGGCTTTTCAGCATGTTGCGGTGGTTGGCCACGTTGGCCGTGGCCAGGCTCAGGAGCTTTTTCTGGCGCTCCAGCTCCGCGTGGGCCATGATCGCGTCCAGGGCCAGGCCTTCGGCGTTGTCCAGCAGGCGGTATTCGGCGGAGGTCAGGAGGGAATCGGCCATGTGCAGCCGGTTGGTCGAGGAGAAACCGTTGAATACCGGCTGGGCCAGGGTCAGGGAGTAGTTGGCGCGCTCGTAAAGGGAGCCGCTCTCCTTGGTGTCCGGGGGAGGGGGGGTTTGGCGGGTGTTGGGATCGCTGTATTGATCCGTGCCGACCGCCCCGTTCAGGGTCAGGGTGGGCATAAAAGCGCTGTTGGCGCGTTTGCGGTCAAATTCGGCCGCCTGCCGGTTTTCTTGCATGACTTTCAGGCTTGGGTGATGGTGCAAAGTCATATTCACACTATCTTTCAGGCTGGTCTGCGAAAGATCGGCGGCCAAGGCCGCGCCGGACAATAGGAGGTTCAGACAGAGCAGAGTGAAAAAAATAACACGCATTAATTTAACTCCGGGGTAAAGATTTGCTTTTTTATATTCACGCCAACACCGGCCGAGACTCCTCAGGGGAGCCGCGACCGGCTGTGGTTGTGACCAAATCGCCCCGGCCCGTAAAGGGATCAAGCCAGGGTGGCCTGCAAGATATGGTGCGCCACCAGGATGTCCATGTCCTGGTCCGTGTTTTGCAGGCGCACATATTCTATGTCGGTGTTTTCAAATTTATAGGGCAGCTCCGGGGTGACGCTCCAGCCGGAGCGTTCGCCGATCTCCACTTCCACCCATTGATGGAGGCCGTCCACGCTCTTGTACAGGTTCAGCCCCAGGCCGGCCAAATCCGTCAGGCTGAGGCCGTCGAGTTCTCCGTTCAGCACGATGACGTCAACGAGGTCAACCTGGTTCAACAACTGCAGGTCGTCCAGCTTGTAGTCCACCAGAAAGTCAATGGACTCGGTGCCGGAGACGTTGTTGGTGTAATGGACGTGTTCGGCCCCGTCGACGGTGATCTGGGAATCGCTGATGAACAGCCTGGCGTAGGCGGGTTCGCTGTCTCCCTGGACGATCCCGTAGGTGAAGATCTCCGATAAGCCCCACCCGTTATAGGCGGAATTGGCCGTAAAGGTGTAAGGGCCGTCTTCGTATATCTTCAGCGTGCCGCTGTCCGTCTCTATCTCGAGGTATTTTCCGGCCGCGTCCATGCCGTGGAAGCCGTCGTAGGTGACGTTGCCGTAAGCCACGCTGCGCAGCGCCGGGGGTTCGGCGTCCGGGGCCGCGTTGCTGCCGTAGGCTTCATCCCCGATGATGGTGTTGCCGCCGCCGAGAAGCAGGTTGCCGGAAATCACCAGGGGATTCAAATCATCCCCTCCCGCGTAATCGGTGGGGGTTTTGTCGTAGGCCGAGAGAAAGGGGGTAAAACCAAGATCCGCCGTGAACTCGTCCGGCGGCAGGCCCGCGCCCCAGCCCCCCAGGCCGTCGCCCGCGTAGGTCTGAAGCCCGCCTTCGCCCGTGTTCCCGGGGTGGGTGGCAGCTGGGTTTTGCGCTTTCTGATCCATTAATCTCACTCCTTGGCGCGCTTTCCCATGTTGAAAGCTGTGCTGTGTTTCATACGCTGTGTGTGCGCACGCTTCTTCGCGCCTAAGGATTTGTAACTGGTTTGGCCCTCCTCTAGCACGGCGATGCGCCCGGCGTCAATACCGATATGCGCCGGTCGTCACAAAAAAATTTTCAGGCCTCCTTTGTGTTCGCCGGGCCGGGGTTTTCAAGCCCCGGCCCGGACGGTTAAACTCTTGCCATTACATGAGCAGGTTGGTCTGCACCAGGATGTCCATGTTGTTGTCCTCATGGTGCAGCCTGGTGTACTGCTCGCCGTTGAGGGTGACCTGATCGCCCACGCTCCATTCGCCGGCGCCCATATCCACCTGCACCTTCTCCTCGCCGTTATCGGAGACAATGTGCACGCCGTTGGCCGCCCAGCTTGTCAGGCTGTCCAGCCCGGCGGTGTTTTCAAGGCCGATGACCTCGATGCTGGTCAGGTGCCCATCGCTGAAGAGGCTGTCCAGGGTGCCCATATCGTCGTAATAGCCGGCCAGGAAGTCCACCCCGGCCTCGCCGGGAGCCGTCATGCCGTCGTTCTCGTAAACGAAGACGTGGTTTTCATAGGCGGGCGCCGGGGCGGGCAAGGGCGCGCCCCAAGGCGCGCCGCTCAAGCCGGCGTCGTAGCCCTCGGCCTCGATGATCGTCTGCAGGAAGAGCATCGCGTCCGCCGCGTCCGTCCCGATGCCGGAGTAATCCCCTTCCAGCGTGATGCTCTTGCTGAACTCGTTGGTAATCCGGATGGGATCCCCTTCATCGTCCTTAAGGATATTCCCGCTCTCATCCTTGTCATAATCCACGAACTCCACGAGCCTGACGTCCAGGGTCGCCTTGCCGTCCGGGCCGATGCTCAGGGTAAGGAACCCCGCATTCTCGCCGTCGGCGCATTCGCCCTTGAATACCTGGTCGTCATCGTCCCAGGTCACCTTCAGCAGGTCCTTCAGGCTATCCTTGCCGTTAAAGAAGAGGTCGTCAAAGCGCAGGATATCCTCGCCGGGGGTGAAGTCCATGATGTGGTTGACGCCGCCGTCCATGTCCGCCAGCCTCAGGGCGAAGATGTCTTCGCCGCCGCCGCCGAACAGGACGTTGTCGCCGCCGCCGCCGTAGATGATGTCGTTGCCGCCGCCGCCGATGACGATGTCGTT
>Ga0082212_10013578_pt1 | contig 10177 bp, 7 predicted proteins | sample TergutNt197P3_FD_71548 | JGI IMG/M metagenome (GOLD analysis project Ga0082212, IMG submission 71548) | Neocapritermes taracua P3 segment gut microbial communities from Petit-Saut dam, French Guiana - Nt197 P3 | ecosystem: Host-associated > Arthropoda: Insects > Digestive system > Gut ...
CGAAAGTTTTTCCGGGCAATCGACCAACGAATTCCTTCTTTTTTGATCAACTAACACCGAGAACGCTCGGTTCGTTGATTGCCTTCTACGAACACAAGATTTTCGTACAGGGAATCATCTGGAACATCAATTCGTTTGACCAGATGGGAGTGGAACTCGGCAAACAGTTGGCGGGAGTCTTATTGCCGCAACTGCAAAACAGTGAGACCATTACGAACCACGATTCCTCGACAAACGGTCTCATCGGGTTTTACAAAAAACATCGAAAATAAACGACTGGCGGCAATTATTTTTCGCCCCCGTTGCGGGACGATGGGAATTGTGATAGGCTATGCCCAGTAGTCTGTTTTCCCCACTAACGAAAGGAGAAATGATGTCCGATTCACTTTACCATCTAAATTGTTGTTCCGATCATTCTGCGGTGCCGTCCAATGCTCCCCAGTTGGAAGTTTCCCGTCGTGCATTTATGGCAATGGGAGGAGTCGTCATGGGAGGACTCTCTTACGCTACTTTCCAAGGTGCCTTACAGGCAGCCGACGATGTCGCACCGCTTGCCATGCCGACTCCCCGAAAACCGTTGATTGTTAAACCGGTTCTTGTGTGGGATCATCCCCAATACAAGGAGCAAACTTCATGGCGTGCCTGGGGAGACATTCATTCTCCCGAAGCGGCAGAAGAGGAAGTCCTTCGGATCCAATCTGAACTCAACGCCCTCCAACTGCGGGCGGATTACCCCATCGAGTTTTTGGAAATTGCCTCCGTAAACAACATTGCCCAGTTGAATAACCACGATGACATGAAGTCGTGCGACACAATCCTTCTGTACGGGGCTGGTTGGGGCATCAATGGTGTTCAAAATTTCGGCAAAGATGTCATCATCTTCAACCGTTGGAGAAGCGGACCTGTTTATCTCCAGTACGAAATTGTCAGCCCGCGTTTCTTGCGGCAACATACCGACGAGTTGAAATTGGAGGGCATCGACTTCTCCGACGTTGTCATCGACAAACCGACGGAACTGGACTGGCGTTTCCGTGCGCTCTGTGGTCTGAAAAACACCAAGAATTCCAAAATCATCACGATTGGCGGAGCCAGTGCTTGGTCGCAACCCCCCGGAGTCGTTCCCCAAAAGGTCAAAGAAATCTGGGGATTCGAGTACCATGATGTCAATTATGACGAACTGGGAAAACTGATCCGGGATGCAAAAGCCGACCCGAAAGTGATGGAGCGGGCTAGAAAACGTGCCGATGCCTACCTCAAAATACCGGGAACGAGGTTGGAGACGACAAACGATTTCTTCGTTTCCAGTTTTGTACTGGACGACCTCTTCCGGGTTATGATGCAGAAGGTCGATACCAATTTGATTACGGTCAATTCGTGCATGGGAGCCATCATGAAATCGGAAACGACCGCCTGCATGACGCTCAGCACGCTCAACGACGATGGTTATCTGGCGTTCTGTGAATCGGATTTTGTGGCGATTCCCACCGGTGTATTGCTGGGCAATATCTGCGGAAAGCCGGTGTTTTTATGCAATCCGAACTACCCGCACGACAACATTATCACGGTTGCTCACTGTACGGCACCGCGAAAAATGGACGGCAAAACTTACGATCCGGTGCGCATCATGACGCACTTCGAGTCGGATTACGGTGCCGCTCCCTACGTCGAAGCACCGCTCGGAACTGTAACGACACATCTCACGGGATCGTTTAGTTCGCAGCGTTGGACAGGATTTAGGGGAAAAATTGTTGACGTTCCGTTCCGTCCGATTTGCCGGACGCAGTTCGATATTCAGTACGATTTCCCGGACAAACTTCTTGCGGAGCGGATACCGGGCTTCCATTGGATGACCTGTTACGGCGATTACCGAAAAGAAGTCGGTTATGCGCTTCGTCGTGTTGGTATTACGTGGGAAAACCTTGACGAAGTACCCACAAAGACGATGTAGCCGATTTCCGTCCCGCAAGGGGCACAAGACCTAGCCCAGCGTAACACCCCGGGTTAGGGGTTCCGAACGACAGTACTCAATGGGTGTGTCCAAGTTTTGTGGGCAAAAACAAAGAACGGCGGACGCATGTCCGCCGGAAATGGATTCGTGAACTCCAAAACAGGGCATTGTTACACGCATTGTAGAGAGGAGCGTTATTTTTGCCAACGCTTCCTTCTCGGCATCCACGTCTGTAGTGCAGACCGTTAACAAGTTTGTTCCAAGGTAGGCACTCGACCGCCGGGCGAGTGCGTCGGCGGTAGCCGACAGACTTTTTAACAAACTTGTTAACGGTCTGGTCAGTAGTGGACGCAGAACATGTGGAGCAACGTTGAGAGCGAACTGCTATTTCCCTCTTGAAAGATTTTGGTTACTTGGCAATCGACAACCGGACCCTTCTCGGGACTGACCAAAATTTTTGTCAGTTGGCTGCGCAGTCTCATAAAAGGTTCCAAACTGGGACGTTTAAGGTCGGCAGGACTTTCAGCAATGAGAACAAGTTTTCGTTGTTTGCAATTTGTGATCAGTTGCACTGTCGGAACTAACTGATCGTTTTTTTCAGCAAAAAACGCATTGACCTGAAATTTTGCTTTCTGCGCGTCCACCATTCCGTCGCCCATTCCGTACAGCATGGCAGTTTCGGCAAAGGGACCTTTGACCAGTTCGTCAAAAGAGGTCATAAAACTGGAAAATCCCTTTTTAACAACACCGATGTCCACGTCAAAGAGGTTGATTCCGTCCTCGATACGGACTTCCGCATTAAGACCTTTTTTGTGTCCTACATGCCTAATCGTATTCCGAATATCGCGGAATCTATCCGTCCGAACACCGTTCGGACCATCGACACTGAAAAAGTCTTCCGTGAAAATAAAGGTAAACTTTTTATTGCCGCGGGTGAGCCGCTTAACAAAATCTTCAATGCTTGCTGCCATAGTAATCCTGAATGTAACAAACAGTGGATAGATTTTCTCCTCTAGAAATACCAGTATATCGGACACCCGCAAAAAATCAATCCCAGCACAAATTGACAAAAAAAGGCGAAACGACTCACGTCGTTCCGCCTATCAATTAACCAAATATCAGTCTGCGACCGAAATGCGAGACTATTTCAGTTGTCCTTTGCCAACATTGCCGTTGCCATTACCATTGTTGCCTTTAACAGCAGGAGCAGGAGCGGCTTCCACTACATCGGCGGCAAATGTCGCAAATGCGGCAACCGCCTGAACAGTCTTGGCGGGAGCGGGGCAATCCCCGAGGGTGCATTCGAATTCAAAGCCACAGTCGCATGTGGTGCCACACAACACATCGTGAACATCAAACCAGAACGTTTCAACGAAATCGGCAAGGTTGAATGACCACTCGGTCGTTTTGCCTTTCGTTACAACGACTTCAGCCGGGATAAAGAGACTTGAACCTCCGCCGAAATTGACCGTTGTGGTTTTATTGTCAACAGTGGCAGCGGCATCGCCGATCACGAACCAGCCCTTATTAACGGTAACATCAACGAAATCAATGTTGATTCCAACGGCAACGCCATCTTCGACCACCAACGAAATAACGGCTTCGCCGGCTTTATCAAGTTTGTTGCCGCTGACAATGTCAACTGTCAAGGGATTTTCCTCGCTCAGTCCTTTCAGATTGAGTTTGGTGAACCAGTTATTGCCAGCCCAGCCCACATTTTCACCCGCTATGGTGAGTGTTTTGCTGCCGCCGCCAATGCTACTTCCAGCATCAAGGTGAACCATCAACCAGAGACCATCGTCGATGATCTGTTCGTAGGAATCCCAATAGCAATCGAGTTCCTGGTGGTCGCATTCTTCGTCATCCGGGCAATCGCATACAAACGCCGTGAACATCAGGTTGCTGATTCCGCCGGTTGACCAAGCGTACCAAACGCCATCTTCTTCAAAGACACCGTAGGTATGATTTCCTCGCTTAAAAGAGTCTTCGAACGTGAAAATCGGGTCATTTGCCCAGTTGGCATTGAGCGTCTTCAGATATGCCTTAGCGGCAACAACGTCACCCCAAACAGCCAGTTCGCCATTGAACTGTCCGTCTTTGATGATGACAAATTCCGGTGCGTCTGTGCAAACGCAACTGACGGCGAAATCGCCTGCCTTCACATTTTCGACACGTGGTCCGACCGCTTGTGCGGTAACTGTCGCTGCGAAGAGCATGGCGACGACTGATAGGGTTGTAAGAACTTTTTTAAGCATACATTTTTCCTTTCTTTGAAAAGGGGGTTGTGAAAACTGTCGAGGCATCAATTCCTTGCCAACACAGCGAGGTACTTCGACAAATTTTATCGTGGAAACGCAATTCGATGACTGCGATTCTGATGAGAGAAATGAGGAACAGGATGTTCCCTTGCAGGAGAGTCAGATTTGCTCCAAGAAAACGTACAAAAACCACAGGGAAGAGGCTATAAAAGTTGCCCCCCCCCCCCGGTTACCTATTTTAACGTGATTGAAACTTCCTGTCATCTGTTAATCATAGTATAACACGCCCAAATTGTTTTGTCAAGGGGCAATTTGGGCGTGTTATACAAAAAAAATGCCGCCCTCCTCTCATGCCCGAATCGCTCTGGATTATTTCCCGAAAAATTGTTATTTTCCCTCCATGCCGGGGATTTTTGCGTACATACAGGGCTTGATCAAGCAGGGACGACTCATCGACCTGATTTTGCCGCTCGCAATCTCCTCAAGCCTTATCCTCATCATTGTTCCGGTGCCGGTCTGGCTCATGGACGTGCTCCTCTCCCTAAACATCTCCCTCGGTGTCGTTATTCTGCTCACCACCCTGTTCGTTACTAAACCGCTTGATTTCAGCATTTTTCCGACGGTTTTGCTGGCAACAACACTGTTCCGGCTCGTGCTCAACATCGCCACAACCCGGCTGATTTTAAGCCATGCCCACGAACGCGGTGAACTTGCCGCTGGTGAAGTCATCCAAAAATTTGCCGATTTCGTTGCCAGTGGAAACATCGTCGTTGGATTGATTATTTTCATCATCATCTTTATTATTCAGTTCGTTGTCATCACCAAAGGTGCCACGCGGGTCGCTGAAGTCGCCGCTCGATTCACCTTGGACTCAATGCCAGGGCACCAAATGGCAATCGATGCCGACCTCAATGCCGGGATCATTGACGAACGGGAAGCAAAGCGGCGGCGCGAAGAAATTACCCAGAGAGCCGACTTTTTCGGGGCGATGGACGGTGCCGGTAAGTTCGTGCGCGGCGATGCCATAGCGGGAATCATCATCACACTCATCAACATCGTTGCCGGTCTCTTTATAGGAATGATGTCGTATGAAATGTCGCTCAATGAAGCGGCGTTCGTGTTCACAAAACTGACGATTGGAGATGGACTCGTTACGCAAGTTCCAGCCCTGCTCATTTCGATTGCCACCGGCTTGCTCGTTACCCGAAGCAGCCACAGCACCAACCTGCCGGAACAATTCGTCGGGCAACTTCTCTCGAAACCGATTGTAATGGTGTTGACCGCCGCCTTTTTGATGGTGCTGATGCTCACCGACTTGCCGCCGATTCCGCTCGGCACGATTGCCGCAAGTTCCCTCGGCTTGGCATTCATTATGATGCGGAAAACCAAGCAGCAACAGGAAGTCGATTCGCAAGCGACCGAAGCCGCCGAACAACAGCAACAGGCGCAGCAGGCGGAAGATTCCCCGGAGAGTCATCTCAAAATTGACCCAATGGAGTTGGAACTCGGCATCAACCTGATTCCGCTTGCCGATCCGGGAAAAGGAGGGGATTTGCTCGACCGCATCCATCGTTTGCGGAAAGAAGTCGCCTCCGAGATTGGAATCATCTTGCCTCGTGTGCGGATTCGAGATTCGCTCTCCCTCGACCAAAATCATTATCGAATCAAGATAGCGGGACAACCGGTGGCAACTTGGCTGGTTTATCCCGACCTTTTTATGGCAATCGCTTCAGGAGGAGAAGCAGGCACGGTCGAAGGTTTGGAAACCATTGAACCGGCTTACGGCACCCCCGCCTTGTGGATTGAGGAGGCAGTCAAAGAGCAAGCACAGATTTACGGTTATACCGTTGTCGAACCCAATGCGGTGATTGCGACTCACCTCTTGGAGACGATACGCAAACATGCCGATGAAATTTTGACTCGCGATGCAACCCAAACGCTGTTGGATGAACTCAAAAAAGACAGTCCGGCAGTGGTGGACGAAGTTGTCAAAGCACTATCGCTCGCCCAAGTCCAGCAGGTTCTCCAAATGTTGTTGCGTGAGCAGATTCCGATCAAGCAACTCAGCACCATTTTGGAAGTGTTGGGCGATTACGGCGGTCAGACAAAAGACCCGATTGTGTTGACGACGTTCGTTCGGACGAAACTTGCCCGAACGATTTGCACTCGATACAGGGATGAGAACAACGTCTTGAACGTTGTGATGCTCGATCCGGCACTGGAAGATCAAATTCGGGCAGGATTTGAGCACAACCAGAACGGCTTGTTCCCAAGACTCTCTCCGCAGGCATTGGATCATCTCTGCAAAAAGATTATGACGGAAGCCGATAAACTGACGCAACAACATTTCCCGGCGATTGTCTTGGTCAATCCGCAGATTCGGACGGCATTGAAGTACATGACGATGGCAACGATACCGGGCTTGGTGGTGTTGAGTCAGGCAGAAATCACGCCCGACACGCAAGTCGTCAGTTTCGGACTTGTAACAATGTAAGACTCCCGCCGGAAAGTGACATACCCTTGATGTTTTTTCCTTCGTGCCCTTTGTGAATTCTTTGTGAACTTTGTGGTTCCGCTATGAGCGCACCCCCCGCTCTTGTGCAATTTGCATCCCCTCTTGCAATCGCCCGAAATGCATGCTACATTGGCTCCACAGTTTGAAATACCGCCCTGGTGCGTACCGAGCGGAGTGATTTTCAGAGTACGACAACAAACAATAAGAATCGCTTGGCGATGGCAGTTTTCTACACTACGAACCGGGAAACCGGGTAGAAATTTGCAACAGAATGTGAAGTTGCGTGTGCTCCCGTTGAGGGGGTGTCGCGTGCATTCTGCGGACAGCATCGGCATTGTCCATTTGGTCAACAATGCACCACTGTCGTAGGTGGGATGACCTCCGTTTCTTATTGGCGTGCCGCTCCCGTCTTGAGCGTCTCTTGTTGGCGTGCTCGGCAATATCCTTTTACCGAAACGATTCATGCCGAACTATTTTTATCTTGACCCAACCAACCAAAAACGAGGTCCCGTTAGTGAACAACAACTCGGAGAACTGGCATCACGGGGAATCATCGGACCCAATACGCCGTTGGAAACCGAAGGCGGACACAAAGGATTCGCTGGGCAAATTCCCGGTTTATTCGCCTCCGCTTCCGTCTCGCCAACACAATCAGCATCTCCGCCTCAACTATTTTGCACGAATTGCGGCAGTCATGTTTCCGCACAAGCGGTCGGTTGTATGTCATGCGGTATAAAACCAACGGGGCATAAAAAATTCTGTCGGCAATGCGGGGCAGAACTCGGCGAACTCGTTCCGGGACAAGTCGTGTGCAAAACATGCGGGGCAAAAATCGGCGGCGGATTTCCTGACATTATGGGAAACCTATCTATGCCCGCTGTGCCTACAGAGAAAGTCAAACAGTGGGTCAAGCCGCTCGTCATTGGAGGAATCGCCATTGCCGTTCTTGCTGTGTTGGGATGGTTCGTTGTTTCAGCGGGTTGGTTTGTTGTCTCGTCCACCACGAGTCTTTTGGGCAGTAGCCATCCTCTCAAAAATGCCAAGCCGGGCGACTGGGCAAGGTATGACGTAATCACATCGGTCGATGACGATACGATTAAGGGGACAACCCTGCTCGAAATCATCTCAAATGATGGCAAGCATGTGAGACTCCGAACATCAGAATCACTTCGTACCCGTCGGGGACGTGCAATGAACGGTGCTGAAACGGAGGATCTTGTTGACCTATCGCAATCAGCAGAAGAATTTACTCTATTTATGTTGCATAAATCGTTAGAACTGGGTGCATTCCAGAACGTGAAAATCGTGAAAGGCAAGAATACAAAGGAAGCAGTATCGGTTACAGGGCAGAAATTCAACTGTGTCGTTACGTATGAAACCTTCACCGCAGCCACGACCGACCACGATGGAGAAACTGTCAATGTTACTGTCGCGAAAAAGTGTTGGACTTCCAAAACCGCGCCTCTTACTGGTACAGTGAAACAGGAAATGGACGCATCAATCGTCTCTAAAGTGGCAACAATGGAGATACGCATAACCTCGACACTTGCCGCGTTCGGAAATGACCCAAAGATAGTGGAGAACTGGAAAAAACGAAATGCATTGGAAGAGGAGCGACGTAATGCTGAAGCGAAACGAAGAGTAGAAGAAGAAGCGAGAGAAATACAGGAAGAACAGCGGCGAATTGAGGACGAGAAAGCAGAGCAGGAGCGACAACGAAGGCAAGCAGAGGCAGAACGGCAGCAAGAAGCAAAAGATGAGGCAGAACAACAGCGAAAAAAGGAAGAGTGGACAAAAATTTTAGACGGAGCCCTCGATGTGAATGAAGAACTCCGGAAAAGCGGTTTAAATTCATTGGGTAGTTTTGCCTATTACGGAAGTGTTGAGTTGGAAAACGGATTAGAATTAGCACAACGCAATTTCAATAATCTCGATGAATTTGGTAAGACGAGAGATGGCGGGGTTAAAATCAAGCAAGCACAAGCGGCAATCAAGGCAGAAAAAGAAAAAATTGCCAAAAAAACATTTCTCTCACAACATGCCTACTCAGTATCCAATGTTACGCCAAGAGCAGGTGACAACCAAAGTAGTTTTACTATGACGATTGATACGGACTTTAACTGTAATGGAATCGGGGGAGGCTCCTTTCCAATGCAGGGTGTTGTTGGTAATTTCAGCGATGCCCGGATGGGAAACATTAGGATTCTCGTAAAGGGAGGCTTCAACGACATTGAAGAACTTGTACGCAACAAACACAATTATCAAGCCAGAGTGCGATTCACAAATTTGCGAGGTGGCAACTATAGTGGTGCCACACCATTTGCCGATGTCTTGAAAATCGACATTGTTAAGGTGAGATGACGAATAGTCTGAGGACTTTGTTGCACTCCCGGCTCCATTTTCCTTGCTAACACTTTGGGGTCTAATATCACAACCAACAACGAAAGAACAACGATGGCAAAATGGTATTACTATAACGAAAAGGATGAAAAGATTGGTCCCATCAGAGGCAGAGACCTCAAACAACTTGCCCGACAGGGAACGATTACACCTGATACTAAAGTTGAAGACGGCGAAGGACATACTGCCTTTGCAAAAAACGTAAACGGCTTGACATTTGTGCCCGCCAAAACGGAAAACGGAACGGCAAACACAGCAGAAAATTTTGGTGAGCAAGATTTTGAGCAAATTCGTAAGGATATTGAGCAACTTCAGAAACAACAGGAACGACGGCAAAACATTGCTGCTGATCAGACATCCGAAGTGAATCCGTTCACTGCGGCAATGCCAGCCGAAACGAATCCATTCACCGCCTCAATGCCGAATGCGATGCCGCCGAACCAGCAGGTACCAGTCGCAGTTGAAAACAGGATGTCATTTTGGGCAACGATGGCTTCTGCGATGAGGGCACTCATGGACGTTGTCGCCTCAATGACGGCGTTTATCTTGGTGATATTCCTTTGCGTTGTTGTCGCATTTGTATCAGTGTCGCTGTTTTTCATGATGCACCCGAACGCTGTACCGCCGCGATGGTTAGAACCAATCTTGTTTTTGAACGTAGACCGTCCTGTGCATGAGATGGAGGAAAACCACACCGTCGAATAGGCATGCCCACCGTTCTTTATCCAATCGCTCCAGCTCCGTCTGCACTCCCGGCTTCCAATTCGGACTTGTAACAATGTAAGGGTGTCGGTACAATGACCGGAGGATTGACTATTATTTCCTGTAAAAAACTCCGATGAAATATGCCATTCGGTTTGAGCACGATGCTCTTCATTTTTCGGCTTCGCATTTTATTACGTTTGGCACGCCGGAACAGGTGGAAGCACTACACGGACATAATTTTCGGATCAAGGCGGAGGTTGCCGGTCCGCTCAACCGCAAAGAATACGTTGTCGATTTTCTGATTGCCTTCGAGGCTCTCAAAAAAATTTGCAAAATGCTGTCGCATAAGGT
>Ga0082212_10013579_pt1 | contig 10176 bp, 4 predicted proteins | sample TergutNt197P3_FD_71548 | JGI IMG/M metagenome (GOLD analysis project Ga0082212, IMG submission 71548) | Neocapritermes taracua P3 segment gut microbial communities from Petit-Saut dam, French Guiana - Nt197 P3 | ecosystem: Host-associated > Arthropoda: Insects > Digestive system > Gut ...
TTTTCTTACTTAACAACAGGGCATCGATTTGACCGGTGAACGACTGAATTCGTAAGACAATGCGCTCGTCCATCGTTTTCATTAAACGATAAACCGAATACTCTTTTTGTTCATGAAAGAGGGCTAGTTTGCTGCTTTCAGTCAACAACATCCCAATTTCATGATCAAAGACCGCTTCCCCATTGAAAATAGCCGCTTTTTTTGCGGCAAGAAACTGTTCTAACTCCTTAATAAAAGCAAGATTACTTCGGTTAACAGCATCAGGATAATCAGATACCAGCCGATATTTGCTCTTCCATTCTTTTCTTAATAGATGCATAAAAAGTTCATCCATCCGCATCTTTTTGGTCCGGCTGACATCCAATTCCGGCAGGCCACCGGTAATATAATCAAGCAATAAATCATTGGAACCAACCACGCAAAATTCATTGGCTTCAAACCGCTCTTTATAGTTATAAAGAAGATATGACATCCGGTGAATTGCCACCGTGGTTTTACCACTGCCCGCAACACCTTGAACAATCAGATTGGCAAAAGGGGATTCACGGATAATTGCATTTTGCTCCTTTTGAATTGTGGCAATGATTTCGCCAAGAACCGCTTCTCTATTCATCGACAGATACTGAACCAGCAAAGCATCATTTGCTGACACATCGCTGTCATAATACCCTTTTAGCTGCCCATCAGCGACATCATAGGTGCGCTTTAAATGTAAATGAATATCAGCAGCTTGCGAGTCTTTTCCTTTTGGCTCCGGCAATAGATAAGTGCCGTTTCCTAACTCATTTTCATAATAGATGCTTGAAACCGGAGCCCGCCAATCGACAACGACAATCTCGGCATGGTTTTTGAAAATACCATTTTTGCCGATATAAAGGCACTCCTCTTTCTCTATTTCAAGATCCGTAAAATCTATCCGTCCAAAATAAGGGCGAAGCAAGGCCAAACGATTCTTTCTAAGCTGGTTTTCCGAATGCTCTTCCAAACTTTTTGAAGCAGCCATCTGATCATATAATTCTGCATCACCATTTTGAATCGCCTGAAAAATTCCCAGCGTTTCTTGCTTACGTCTTTCATATTCCGCTTCAAAAATGGCAATGTTCGCTTGAATGACGGTGCGGGTATCATCAAAATGTTGTTGTTCGTCTTGATTGTTATTCATAAATTCGACCAATATTCATATGATATGCGAGATATCATTTCCGGTCATCTTCATCGCTTCGGCAATTTCATCTACCGAATACTTCCCCTCTTCGGCCAGTTCTAGTACGGTCACATCTCGGCCAAAAGCTTCTGCTAATTCTTTTGCATCATCAGCAATCGCATTTACTTTTTCGACCATCCTGGCATCAATATCGCGATTGCGGGCCGTTTCAGAAACCAACTCTTCCATCGCTTCCATGATTTTCCGGAACAACTCTGCTTCCGCTTCGTTCACCGTCTGATTGGCCGCCAATACCACATTCCCTTCGCCAATCAAATCTTCTAATAATACACCTTGGCCAACATAATGTTTCGCGATTTTGACAATCTCTTTTAGAAGATATTCATGCGGACCGGCAATCGCTTCCAAATACTCTTCCAGATATCTCTTTTCTTCATTGGCCAGATAATCGTCTATCTCAATTGCTTCATCCACCCCAATTTTATGCTTTTTCAGATAATCAAAAATCAACTCATATTGCTCTTCGTCCAGGTAATTGGCAGCAAACATTTCTTTTACTTGATCACTTTTTAGTAAATTTCCCTGCTTTTTTGCTAGCTTTCGAGCTCTTTCCAAAGATTCGGCAAATTGGAGTTTTTTGTTATCCATGTTCCTCCTTGCTGACGTGGGGATGCGTATAAAGATGCTGGTCACAATATTCATAATTTCCATTACACTTGGAGCAATAACGGAATTCACGCTCCGGTGCTTCTGTGTTTGTCACGCCGCAAATGGCGCATTTATGCATTGTCTTTAACTTTACCTTTTTTATTTCTTGATGATAAGCGACACTTCGAATTACCTGTTTCGGGGTCCTGGCTTTCTTGCGCGTTGACAAAAAGAAAACGAGGAAATTCAGCATCGAAGCAAAAATGACAATCCGGTTGTAAGTGTTGGTCGCGACAAATTCATAAACCATGTAGAAGCCATAAATAATCCCGATATATTTCATTTTAACCGGTATGACGAACATAAAATATATTGTCATGTCAGGAATCACCACCGCTACCGCCATGAAAATCGACATATAGACATAATAAGTACTAAAGCTCATCGCGACGTTACTAAACAGATCCATTCTTTGATTATGGTCAAGCATTGCCAAATCAGGAATCGCGGCAAACAAATATGCCATTACCGCAAGCGCGCCAATCACCGTGAAAATCATTCCTGATAAAAGATAAATATTGTATCGGAATACACCGATTTTCTGCTCAAGTGTGGTTCCAAAGCGATAAAAAATATAGAGCAATAACAAGGTCAAGACACTAAGACCAAGAGAAGGCGGAATCATAATCCATGTAACAAGCCGCCAAATCTGACCTCTCATGAGCGCATAAGGATTGAGGCTGATATAATTCAGCAAGGTAGCATCTACCGCTATTACAAGATAAGCGGCGGCATAAAGCAATACCAGATAAAGTGAAATATTTTTAATCGCATATTTCCCGAATTTTCTTTCCAGTTTGTTTAGCACATCGTTCATTTTTTATACCCCTTTTCATACGAGCTACTGATGATTTAATATACCACCACTCAGAAGTAATTGCAACCAAGTTGAAAATACGATACTATAGAAACATGGAATTTTTTTGGTAAGACGGTCTTTTCCGGTATTGACCTCGGTGAAAGTAGAGGCACAAACAGGACTTAAGGACTAGATTCATTAGCAATATCTGACATTGCTTTACCTTTTATTCTTTGATATAATGTCGAAAGGAACCTTCGGTTCCTCCGAAACTTTCAAACGATTTATTTGCGCAGGGGTTTACATATGTATATGATCGGCATTGATATTGGGTCAACCACCGTAAAAATAGCCATCCTTACAGATACCGGAGAAATTATCTATTCAGCTTACGAAAGACATTTTGCCAATATTCAAGAAACGTTGCATACCTTACTAAAAGGTGCCGATAAAAAACTGGGCGATATCACACTTTATCCTGTTATCACCGGTTCCGGTGGACTTACCCTTTCCAAACACTTAGATGTTCCCTTTGTCCAAGAAGTCATTGCCGTAACTACTGCTTTAAAACAATTCGCTCCGCAAACAGATGTTGCAATTGAATTAGGTGGTGAGGATGCCAAAATCATCTATTTTGATGGCATCAATGTCGAGCAACGGATGAATGGCATTTGTGCCGGGGGAACCGGCTCTTTCATTGATCAAATGGCTTCCCTTTTACAGTGTGATGCCGATGGACTAAACACCTATGCCAAAGATTACCGTTCGTTATATACTATTGCCGCCCGTTGTGGTGTTTTTGCCAAATCTGATATTCAACCCCTCATTAACGACGGGGCAACCAAAGAAGACTTATCAGCATCCATTTTCCAAGCTGTCGTGAATCAAACCATCAGTGGCCTTGCTTGCGGCAAACCCATCCGCGGTCATGTCGCATTCCTTGGCGGGCCGCTTCATTTTCTGTCAGAACTAAAGGAAGCTTTTATCCGTACCCTCAAGTTGGATGATAAACACGTTGTCGATACCGGACTGTCACATCTTTATGCTGCCATCGGGGCTGCTTTGCACATAAAAGAGCATATTGGTGATGATTTCACGTTATCAGCAATTATTGCCAAGCTCTCCGGCGGAATCAGAATGGAGTTCGAAGTAGAAAGAAGTGAACCGCTTTTCTTAAGCAAACCGGAATATAATGCCTTTGTAAAGCGACATGATACCGCACGGATAAAAGTCAAAGATTTGCCAAGCTATCGTGGGAATTGTTATCTCGGCATTGATGCCGGTTCCACTACGACGAAAGCCGCCTTAATCGCTGAGGATGGTTCTCTGCTTTACTCTTTTTACCGCAGCAACGATGGCAGCCCGATTAAGACGGCGATAACCGCAATCAAAGAAATATATAGGCAACTGCCAGCGAATGCTTTCATTGTTCGCTCTTGTTCAACCGGATATGGAGAACATCTGATGAAAGCCGCCTTTTTATTGGATGCCGGAGAAGTCGAGACGGTTGCCCATTATTATGCTGCCGCTTTTTTCAATCCCGAAGTCGAATATATTCTGGATATCGGCGGCCAAGACATGAAATTCATCAAAATCAAAAACAATACCGTTGATAATGTTCTCTTAAATGAAGCCTGCTCCTCCGGATGCGGCTCATTTATTGAGACCTTTGCCAACTCTTTAAATCAAAGTGTCCAGAGTTTTGCCAAGGAGGCACTTTACGCCGAACATCCAATTGATTTGGGAACCCGTTGTACAGTTTTTATGAACTCCAAAGTAAAGCAAGCCCAAAAAGAGGGCGCTACTGTTGCCGATATTTCGGCCGGCCTCGCTTATTCGGTTATCAAAAACGCTCTGTTTAAAGTCATAAAGCTTATGGATGCTGGTGATCTGGGCAACAATGTCGTCGTGCAAGGCGGGACTTTTTATAACAACGCCGTGCTTCGAAGCTTTGAAAAAATCGCCGGGGTCAATGCCATCCGTCCGGATATTGCCGGAATCATGGGAGCTTTTGGCGCGGCTTTGGTGGCGCGCGAACAATATGCCCATCAAAAGCAGCCGACTACCATGCTGCCAATTGAAAAAATTAATGCGCTTGCGTTTTCATCTGATATGGCAAAATGTAAGGGCTGTACGAATCACTGCCGCTTGACCATTTCCAAATTTACCGGCGGCCGCCAGTATGTCTCCGGCAATCGCTGTGAACGGGGATTGGGGCTTGATAAGAACAAGGATGGCATTCCCAATCTGTTTGAATATAAACTCGAGCGTAATTTCAATTATACATCGCTTAAACCGTTTGAAGCTGCCCGGGGAACAGTTGGCATTCCACGCGTCCTGAATATGTTCGAAAACTATCCTTTCTGGCATACCTTTTTTACGCTCCTTGGATATCGGGTCGTACTTTCACCCAATTCCAATCAGCAGATTTATGAGTTGGGAATTGATTCCATTCCATCTGAATCAGAGTGTTATCCGGCGAAACTTGTTCATGGCCATGTGAAATGGCTGATTCATAAAAATGTGGATTTCATCTTCTATCCCGCAATTTTTTATGAGCGAAACGAAATTTCTGCCGCAAATAATCATTACAACTGTCCAATCGTTGTTTCCTATTCCGAGAATATCAAGAACAACATGGAGGAAATCGGACGCGGTGATGTTGTCTTTCGAAATCCTTTTCTGTCATTTCGAGATTTGGGCACAGTCACCCAGGCACTTCATAAAGAATTTAGTGATATTCCTCCCGGCGAGCTCCTAAAAGCTGCCAAGCTGGCTTGGGAAGAACAAAACAAAGCCCGCGAAGATATTAAAATCAAAGGCGAGGAAGTACTAAAATATTTGGCTGATACCGGACGGCGCGGCATTGTCCTAGCCGGGCGCCCTTATCACATTGATCCGGAAATCAACCATGGTATTCCCGAATTGATTACTTCCTACGGTTTGGCTGTCCTGACAGAAGATTCGATCTCCCATCTTGGTAAACCGAAACGTCCGCTTTTGGTATCCGACCAATGGATGTACCATTCACGCCTGTACGCTGCCGCCAGCTATGTAAGCCACCGCGAAGATTTAGATTTGATCCAACTAAATTCATTTGGTTGTGGCCTTGATGCCGTAACCACTGATCAGGTTTCTGACATCTTAACCGATTCCGGCAAAATTTATACCTGCCTGAAAATAGATGAGGTCAATAATCTCGGTGCGGCGAGAATCCGAATCCGCTCACTGCTTTCCGCAATTAAGGTACGCGAGCAAAAATGTATCCAGCGTGAGTTTGCCCCCGAATCTTCTTCCTATCCGCTTTTCACTGCGGAAATGAAAAAGACGCATACGATTCTGGCTCCGCAGATGTCACCGATCCACTTTAGTCTGATGGAAACGGCATTTCAAGCCTGCGGTTACAATCTGGTGATTTTGCCTAACGATAATCGCCGAGCTGTTGATGTTGGGCTTAAATTCGTCAATAATGATGCCTGCTACCCTTCGCTTCTGGCCGTCGGCCAAATCATGGATGCCCTCCTCTCCGGAGCTTATGACCCAGAACGGACTGCGGTAATGATGACCCAAACCGGCGGCGGCTGCCGCGCAACCAACTACGTCAGTTTTATCCGCCGTGCCCTGAATAAAGCCGGAATGCCCAATGTACCGGTTATCGCCCTCAATATGTCGGGTTTAGAAAGCTCACCGGGCATGAAAGTGAATTTTAGGTTATTGCTGCGGGTTGGTTATTCGATTATGTTCGGTGATATCTTCATGCGCTGTGTGTATCGGATGCGGCCATACGAAGAGTTGACCGGATCAGTCAATGAGTTGCATGCAAAGTGGCGGGAAAAGGGCCAGGCTTTGCTTCGAAAAAAACATTTAGGTTTTTTCGGTTTTCTGAAGTTCCGGCGCTTATGCCGGAAAATCATCAAATCTTTTGATAAAGTAAAAATTACCGATGAACTCAAACCCAGAGTCGGCATCGTTGGTGAGATTCTGGTAAAATATGCTCCGGCAGCAAATAATTCCTTGATCGAATTGTTGGAAGCCGAAGGAGCGGAAGCACAAGTTCCGGATATGATTGATTTTCTTCTATACTGCTTTTATAATCAAATATATAAGGCCAAACATCTTGGTACGAGCAAAAAAGCGGCTTTTGTTTGCCGGATAGCGATCCATCTTGTGGAATTTGTCCGCAGTGCTGCGACAAATGCTTTCAAAAACAGCTGCCACTTTACGGCTAGTTCCGGCATTTTCAAGGTTGCCGAATTGGCAGAGCCAATTGTTTCACTTGGCAACCAGACCGGCGAAGGGTGGTTTTTGACCGGAGAAATGATTGAGCTGATTGAAGAAGGCGTACATAATATCGTCTGCGCCCAGCCCTTTGGCTGTCTGCCCAATCACATCGTCGGAAAGGGGGTCATGAAGGAGCTTCGGCATCGTTTTCCGCTGGCTAATATTGTCGCAATTGATTATGATCCCGGTGCCAGTGAAGTAAATCAACTAAACCGTATTAAATTGATGCTTTCTACAGCAGCGAAAAATCTTGGAGGCGCATGAACATATTAAATCCCAGCGATTACGAAATCGCCGTCAGCCACTCCGATATTGTGGTACTTTACTATCATGTTAAAACCAAAACCATGACAATGCCGAAGCAAGCCATTGAATTGTTTTCGGTTGATTCTGTTATAGAAAATATACCAGAAGCACAAATTGAATCCGGCCTTGTGATGGATAACATCGATGGAGTCCGTAAATTCTTTAGCGAAATCCACGCTGGTGCAAAATTGTGCCGCTGTAACGCAGAGCTTAGAAACCGCAACGGGCGGGGAGTCTGGATTGAAGGAACGGCCACTGCGATTCTGAATCAAGCAGGCGAACCGGATTATGCGGTAATCAGTCTTATCAACATCTCCAAACAACGGAAGCGCTCTTACTATTACCAGAAATGGGAGCCGACAATCCGGGCGGCGATTGCCGAATGCATCCATTACTATGACCACAATTTAACGACTGATAGTACGGAAATGACCGGTGGGTATTTACAATCGGTTCTTCCTTCTGTTATGCCATTAAACTTCGATGATGCGACAAAATTCGTGATCGAAAATGTGATTCATCCGGAAGACTGCGATGGTTATCTTCGAAATTTTAATGTTTCGACCCTAATCGAGAGCTTCCACAACAATGAGTTTGAATTGCACAATTATCATCGTCGGCGGCAAAATGACGGTATATACTTTTGGGCAGAGCGGGTGGTGCAATTATTTCAAGATCCATACAACAACAATATCCACTGTATGATAATGATTCGTAAAGTTGCTGATGTTTTGGCAAAAGTTCAGGAAGAATTAAAGGCCGGAGCATATGAATTGGCCAGTGCCAGTGTTCCGGGCGGAATCATTGGCATGTACAACAAACCAAATTATCCCGTTTATTATATCAATGACCATATGCTTGATTTTCTTGGATATGAAGATTATGATGCGTTTATGACTGCTACGGGAGCCAGCGCGGTGAATATCTTTCATCCCGATGATGTTCAACGTACTGAACGGGCAATCGTTCAGGCATTGCGAAAAAATGAAACCTTTGAATTGCAAATTCGCATTATCAAAAAAGATGAATCCACTGTCTGGGTCATTATCCGCGGCAAAAAAAATGAAGAAGCCAATGGCAAGAATCTGATTATTTGCCATTTTACTGATATCACCAGGATCATCACCTTACAGGAAGAACTGCAACAGGCGGCCGTCTCTGCCGCCGAAGCCTCAAATATGAAAACCGCCTTTCTTGCCAACATGAGTCATGAGCTACGGACTCCGATGAATGGGATTATCGGTTTTATTGAATTGGCACAGGATGAACCGGGATTAAGCAAAAATACCATTGATCATTTAGAAAAAATTAAGACCAGTGCCAATGGGCTGCTTGCCATAATGAATGATATCCTCGATATTTCCAAGATCGAAGCCGGTAAGATGGAGCTAGAAAAAATTTCTTTTGAACTTAAAGATGTTCTGAGTCATTGCGATAGTTTATGCCGTATCAAGGCATTAGAAAAAAACATTACGTTAACGTTCCCTTCAGAATCGATTGTACCAAAAAAAATAATTGGCGATCCGAATAAGTTGGCACAAATTCTAATCAATCTTCTCTCCAATGCAATCAAGTTTACGGATCAAGGTTCCGTGAAGCTTAATGTAGCAGCGGTTGCTGCCAATGCGAACCTTTCGCATGAGAATACGACTGAAATATGTTTTACTGTAACAGATACTGGAATTGGCATGTCTTTAGATCAGATAAAATATATTTTTGCACCTTTTACTCAGGCAGACTACTCCGCTACCCGCAAACATGGAGGTGCCGGGTTGGGGTTAACCATTACGCATAATCTAATCACCCTGATGGGCGGGAAGCTTTCCGTTCAAAGTGAACCCGGTGCCGGAAGCAGTTTCGCTTTTACTCTGCCATTTGAAGGTGCGGAAGAGTCCGTTGCCCCTAAGTCAACAGCAGTTACCCAAAAACCAATTTTCAGCGGCGAAATTTTGGTCTGTGAAGATAATTCTATCAATCAACAAGTGATTGTTGCGCATCTTAAGCGGATTGGTTTACATTCAATCGTCGCTGAAAATGGGCAGATTGCCGTTGATATGGTTACGGAGCGAATGAAGTTCGGCGGTGGTTTTGATTTGATTTTAATGGATATCCAGATGCCGGTAATGGATGGCATTGAAGCTACGCAAAAGCTCTTAGCATTAGGCGTTACCACACCGATTATTGCCCTGACAGCCAATGCAATGAAACAAGATCGTGAAGGTTATCTTTCGCTTGGAATGAGTGATTATATCGCAAAACCTTTTTATGCCCAAGATCTTTGGACTTGTCTGCTCAAATATCTAACTCCGCTTTCGCTTGAGGAATGATTTTCCAATTAAAAAATGTACATATGGTTTTTAGATACGTTTCTGTGTCATGGGCGAAACTATTACAATGGGTTGCTCCTTCAATAAGGAGCAACTTTTTTCGGCTCTTACACGCATGATAGTTTTGCATTGTCATCTCAGATGGTACAAAGGTATCCGCCGTGCCGTGCACGAAAAGAACCGGTGTTCGGCACGCTTCCATTGCTTTTAAAGTGGTATACTCATTTAGATCGAAGCCCGCTTTTTTATAACAGATACGATTGACATGGCCAACCGTTTTGGGTTTTAGATGCAAACTTTTTGCAACACGCTCGACCATTTCATATGCCGAAGTAAAGCCGCATTCGGCAATGATTCCCATTACTTCCCCCGGCAGGTCCTGCCCACTTGCCATCAAAACAGTGGAAGCACCCATTGACTGCCCGGCCAGATAAATTGGCAGGTTTGGTTCCCGATTCTTTACAAACTCAAGCCAATCCACGCAATCAAAGCGCTCTAATACACCAAGCCCAATATATTTTCCTTCACTCATTCCATGTGCTCGTTGTTCGGCAAATAAAAGGTTGCAACCATGATGATGGAGTGCTTCC
>Ga0082212_10013581_pt1 | contig 10175 bp, 10 predicted proteins | sample TergutNt197P3_FD_71548 | JGI IMG/M metagenome (GOLD analysis project Ga0082212, IMG submission 71548) | Neocapritermes taracua P3 segment gut microbial communities from Petit-Saut dam, French Guiana - Nt197 P3 | ecosystem: Host-associated > Arthropoda: Insects > Digestive system > Gut ...
TTCCCCGGCGGCCTACGGTTCGGCCGGGTCGGCCACTTTGAACGCCTCGCCGACCCCGGAGAAGATGCCCGCCAACGGAGATGGATTCGGCTCCCAGGCGGCCGGGGCCTACGCCGCGGTCAAACTGGGCTTTCAAAACACCGTCCGCCCCCTCTTGGCCCGAGCCTGATTAGAGCTTCACTCTGGACCCCATAATTGAACCACCACCGTCACCCCGGCGAAAGCCGGGGTCCAGGTTTTAGTCAGCCTTGCCCTCTTATAAGCCCGCCAGCAACCGCCAAGCCAACCACATAGATAAACCCATAATCGCGGCCGGGGTTTCCCATCCCAAGGCGGATTCTCCGCCTGCCTGCTCGTAAGGCTGTCGGTTTAATTCTCCGATAAGCGGCCGCATGGCGCGGCTCAGGCGCACGAACCTCAGCCAGCCCAAACATAACCAGAAAATCAGCGCCAGGAACGATAACGGAAGAATAGGCCCCAGAGTGGCCCAAACCGGGCTTCCCCGCAATAACCCCCGCACGAATCCGATCAAAATTTTGGAGCCCAGCCCCAGGCTTGTTCCCAAGACGGCCGAAACGAAAGTCATTTTCGAGCCAAAAAGCGCACAGAAATCCCAGATGTCTCTTGGATCATAAAAGACGCGGCGCTCTTCATTTCTCGCGGCCAGGACGGCTGAACCATGCACAACAAAAAAACCTTGAAAATCGACACTAAACCTGCCGTTTTTCGTTACCAGAGCGCCCAGCAGACGTTTGGGAATAAAGCGAAATCGCTTCATCTCGAACACCGCCGCTCTCTCGGCGAAGGCCATAGCCCAGCTTTTTCGGCTTCTGATGTTTTGAAAAAGTTGGATATAGATGTCTATGATCCTTATGATAAAGGGTAAAAAAAGAATACTCAAAGCAAGCCACAACTGGCCCAATTTAGTTGCTATGACTTCATACCAGATCGTCATAGCTAAGATATCAATAGCAAATAAAATAAGCATTACAATATCTTTTACATATATTTTTTGCTCATTAAGGTCCTCCAAATGCTTATAAATCAAGCTTGGGCGAGATGAATCCCTTGAATTTCCCCCAATATTCAGCGGCTGTAAAACATAAAGCCCTTTCAGGCCCACCAAATGCCCATAAACCATACGTGGCCGGGGGAAAAACAGGTTCCATAGTTGATAAAGAAGTAAGACCAGGGATCCACCAATCATAAAACAGGCCAGAAAAAATACCACAATTATTGAAATTGCAGGTATTGCTTCTTTCAGGCTCGGATCCACAACGGTCTCTCTAGCAAATTTCAAAGGTTTACTGAACAAGTTACCATATCATTATCATTATAGCATATCGGCCCGGTAATACCCTCTTGCGGATTTGGCGTTTTTCCGGCATAATCAGCGGCAATCAAAGCAATAAGGTTGTCCAGATTCTTTATTAAGGCCGCCGTTACCGGATCACCGCAGAGAACGCCATGCCGCAGATATTATTAAACAATTTTCTGGGCAAAACCCCCTTATGGTATAAATACACCATCCTGGGCTTTCTGGCCTTAAATCCTTTCGTGTTTTTCCTCATCAGTCCCTATATGGCTGGGTGGCTGGTCCTGCTTGAATTCATTTTCACCCTGGCCCTGGCTCTCCAGTGCTACCCCGTTCCCGCCGGGGGGCTCCTGGCCATCCAGGCCGCCGTCATAGGCCTGGCCAAGCCGGAGAGCATCTACAACGAATTGGTCGCCAACCTGCCCACCATGCTTCTGTTGATTTTCATGGTGGCCGGCATCTACTACCTCAAGGATGTCCTGTCCCTCCTTTTCACCAAGCTCTTCGTTTCGGTGCGCAAAAAATGGCAGGTCTCCCTGGTGTTCTGTGTGGTCAGCGCGTTGACGGCCTCTTTTCTGGACGCCCTGACCTTGCTGGCCGTGCTCATAGCCGTGTGCTTCAACTTTTTCGCCATATATCACCGGGTGGCCGGCGCTTACGCCGACGACCCCAAGAACCAGGCCAATGCTGAATTCGACGAGTTCCGCGGTTTTCTGCGCAACCTGATCATGCACTCGGCCGTCGGCACGGCCCTGGGCGGCACCCTGACCATTGTGGGCGAGCCCCAGAACCTTATGATCGGCACGAAAATGGGCTGGTCCTTTTTCGAATTCTTCCGGCACTGCGGCATTATCGCCGTTCCCGTGATGCTGGTCGGCTTCATCACCTGTCCCCTCCTGGAGATATTCCGCGTCCCTGGGTTCGGCTACCAGTTGTCGGACCAGATCCGCCAGCTCATCGTCAACGATTATGAAAAGAAGGCCAAGCAGGCCGCCGGCCAGGGCCGGTATAAGTATATCCTCCAGGGCTTTATGGCGGTGCTCCTGCTCTTGGCCCTGGCCTTCCACGTGGCCGAAGTGGGTCTCATTGGTCTGGCGGTCATCATAATACTTTCCGCCTTCACCGGCATGACCAAGGAACACGATTTCGCCGAAGCCTTCAATAACGCCATGCCTTTTGTGACCCTCATCGTCATTTTTTTCGCCATCCTGGCCGTGGTCCACGATCAGCACCTAGTGGGTCCGGTGATCCGCTGGGTGTTGTCCTTTGAGGGGCATGCGCAGTTGCTGGTTCTCTATCTCTCCAACGGGATCCTGTCCATGGTCAGCGACAGCGTGTTCGTGGCCTCCGTCTTCATTGCCGAAATGGATATCGCCTACCAGGAAGGCGCTTTTACCCTGGACTGGTATCAAAACGTGGCCACGGTGATAAACATGGGCACCAACATAACCTCACTGGGCACGCCCAACGGGACGGCCGGCTTTCTCTTCCTCCTGACCTCGTCCCTGGCCCCCTTGATCAAGTTGTCCTACTTGCAGATGGTGAAGATCATGGTGCCCTATTTCCTGGTCCTTTCGACCACCGGGGGCATCGTGATTTATTTTTTCCTGTAAACCTTAGGGTTTTTCGGACCCTTTGGTTTGTTGATTTAAGCGAGGTATTGTGGATCAGGTATTGTTCAGGCCCGCCAAGCTGCTCATAACCATTGTGGGCAAATACAGCGGCGAGATGGTCCTGGCGGCGAGCAAGGAAGGCGGGGCCAGGGGCGGAACCAAGGCCGTGGGCCGGGGCCTGTCCCGATATTTCGGCGGCGGCCACGATGATGATGAGGCGGTGACCGAGGCCCTGCTCATAACCCTTATGCATGACGAGTCGGACAGCGTGGTCAAGGAGGTCCTTCGGGCCGGCCTGGAACACCCGGAGCAGATCAGCGGCCTGGCCCTGGTGCTTGACGCCGCTTCCCTGGCGCGGCCGGGGGACCAGATGGAAAATACGGCGGAGAGCGCGCCGGAGCGCGCCGGGGGGGAAGGCATGGGACCCGGTAATATCCTGATCACCTGCATCATCACGCACGGTCAGGCCGATGAGATCATGAGCGTGGCCCGCCAGGCCGGCGCCAGGGGCGGCACTATCCTCAGCGCGCGGGGCACCGGCACTGAAGACGATGTCAAGTTTTTCGGCATCAGCCTGGCCCCGGAAAAGGAGATGCTGCTTATTGTGGCCCAGGCGGACCACTCCCGGGACGTGGTGGAGGCCGTGTGCCGGCTGCCCATTTTCAGCGAGCCCGGGGGCGGCATTGTCTTCACCACCCCGGTGGAGGAGTTCTTTAACCTGGGCCACTGAAAATGGAAGTGCCCATACTGAAAATCCCCTTTGATCAGGCCGATGCCGAGGTCATTTGCGGCGAGCTTAAAGAAATGCTTTTAAGCGGCCGCCTGGCCATGGGGGATAAGACCCTGGCTTTTGAGCGGGCTTTCGCCGGGTTTTGCGGCGTTGGCCACGCCTTGGGCGTGAACAGCGGCACCGCGGCCCTGGAGATCATCTGCCGGGCCCTGGAAGTTGAAGGCGGTTCCGTGGCCGTGCCGGCCAACACTTTCCTGGCCACCGCCCTGGCCCCCATCGCCGCCGGGGCCAGGATCATCCTGGTGGACTGCGATCCCCTATATTTCCAGATGTGCCCGGAAGATTTGGCCCGTAAAATACGCCCCGACACCCGGGCGGTCATCCTGGTCCACCTGGGCGGCTTCATCTCCCCGGCCTGGCGCCGTATAAAGGAGCTGGCCGAAAACAACGGGGCGGCCTTCATCGAGGACGCGGCCCACGCCCACGGCGCGGAAGTTCCGGAAGGCCGGGCCGGTTCCCTGGGGTTCGCCGCCGCCTTCTCCTTCTATCCCACCAAGGTCTTGACCACGGCTGAAGGCGGCCTGGTCACCACTTCCGACCGGGAATTTTACCAGCGACTCCAAATCATCCGCCAGCACGGCCAGATCAAGCCCGGCTCCAACCTCCATCATTTCTGGGGCGGCAACTTCCGCCCCTCGGAGATACATGCCCTTTTGGGCCTGGCCATGATGAGGAAGGCTGACTGGATCCTGGCCGCCAGAAGGGCCGCGGCCGCGGTTTACGACCGGCTCCTGGCCGGGGCCCCGGTCCGGCCGGTTTTGCCGCCTCCGGGGCTCAGGCCGGCTTATTACAAATACATGGCCCTGCTCCCAGAGGGCCTGGACCGGGACCGGATCAAAAAGCGGCTCCGGGAGGAATTCCAGGTGAACCTGGCCGGCGAAGTCTACGCCGTGGCCGGCCACCGGCAGCCCCTCTGGTCAAGCCGGCCCGGCTATCTGGCCGCCCCCCTGGAACCCCTGCCGGTCACGGAAATGGTGGCCCGGCGCCAGGTCTGCCTGCCCCTCTACCCCGGCCTGGATGGGGAAGCCCAGGATTTCGTGGTGGAAAGTCTTTTGAAGGCGCTGTAAGACCAAGGGCAAATCAAGCGAAACTTGATTTGTTCTTGGTCTTCCAGCGGCGATGGCCCCAGAGCCATTGGTCGGGATAGCGCCGGATAAACTCACCCAGCCAGGCGTTGATCTGGCCGGCCTTGGCCCGGTGGTCCTCTTCCTCGGGCCGGTCCGGGGCCGGCGGGAGAGGCGGGAAGATATGCCCGAAATGGGTCCGGCCCTCCCGCCGGAAGAGTATCAGGACGATGGCGGTCCCGGCCCGCCGGGCCAGGCGCAGGGGCCCCAGGTTGAAGGTGGCCTCGCGGCCCATGAAGGGCGCCAGGGTCTTGGAGTTGGGCGAGTCTTTCAGGATGGCCTGATCCACCAGGGTGCCCAGCACACCGCCTGATTTCAGAACGGCCAGCATATCCCGGGCCGAGCCGTCCTTGTCCAGAAAACGGTTGCCGTTCGTGGACCTCAGGCGCTCGGCCAGGGCGTTTATAAAGGGGCTGCCCGTTCGGCGGCCGACTATGTTGAGCCTGAAGCCGAGCAATTCGGCGGTGAAGTGGCACATCAGTTCCCAGTTGCCCAGGTGGCCCGTCAGGATCAAAAGGCCCCGGCCGGAACGCCGGCTCTCCCCCAGGGCCTGGACCAGGTATTCCCGGCCTTCGGCCAGGCGGCAGTCGGCCCGAAAGGGGGCCAGGCCCCGGTGGTAGCAACGTAATATTTCCCAGGCCCCGCGGCCGTGGTTGGCGAAGACGGACCGGGCCGTGGCCCTGGCCGGGAAGTCGGGCGGCAGAAACCCCGTGGCCCGCACCAGTTCCATGTTGGCCAGGGCGATGCGGCGCCGGCGGGCCAGGAGGTGAAAGGCCAGCCGGCCGCCGGCCGAACCCAGGGCCAGGCCCCAGGCCGGCGGCAGACAGGCCAGGGGCCGGGTCAGGATATCGAATAGGGCCAGCTTCAAGGCCAGGGCCGGGCCGGGCCGGGCCGGAGCCGGTTGCAAAGATTCTTTTAAAATACTATAATCTCCAAAATTTCCATGCCAAGATCAAGTGAACAATGAGCGACGTAAAAAAAGCACCGTCCCGGCCGATCACCGTTGATCGCCTTTTAAGGCCCCAGACCAGAATAGATCTCATGTTGGAGGTGGATAACCTGACCGGACAGGCCGATATCCGCTCGTCCATGATCCTGGATCTGCCCTCCGACCGGCTCATCATCGTCCAGCCCAACCCTCCCCTCGGGAAATCCAATCAGGGACGAAAGCTGGAAGCCAGCGTCGTCCACTACGACCTCGTGACCCATGAGATCACCCGCTGGGGCTGGACGGCCACCATCCTTGAGCTGGACGACAAATACAAGCTCCATCACGACGACCCGTCATCGGCCCAGTTGGTGTCGGTCATCGTCCTGGGCCGGCCCGGCCAGTCCAGCCTGTCCAAAAGCAATGTCCGCCAGGCCTATCGCCTGGATCCCGGCCGGAACAGCGGCATAGCCGTGGCTGTCAACCCTGAGCCGGCCCCGGTCAGTCTCCTGAATTTTTCCGCCGGCGGTCTGATGTTGAAAACCTCCACTCCTTCGCCCTACACTCTCGGCCAGGAGCTGTCCTTCGAGCTGGCCTTCCCGGACGAGGAGGAACTGCCGGTCAGGCATCTGAAGGGGCAGGCCCTCGTTGTCCGCCTGGAATTGAACCCGGACGGAAAGACGGCCAGCCTGGGGCTGAAATTCCAGGCCCTGGGCCACGAGGCCCAGTTGGCCCTGCCGAAGGTCCTCCAGCACTATATGCTGGAAGAGCAGCGCCACCGCCACCAGGACGACGACCTTTAGAATTCCCCCCGCTTTATCAAGCCTCCGGCACGTCCCGGCCGCTGGTGAAGTCTCCTCGTTCAGCCTTTAGTTTCAAGGCGTCCAGTACCAGGCCCACGGTTTCGGCGGTCAGGGAGCGGCACATGGTCATGACCCCGGTGGTGACTATGACCGTGGGCAGGACCTCCAGGCCGTCCTGATCGTTTTCCGCTTCCAGTTCCGCCACCAGTTTAAGGACCAGGTCGAAAAAGCGGCGGCTGATGCGCTCGTTGGTTTCCAGGCTAGGGGGGCTATTGTCCATTTTTTTCCTTTCACTATGTCCCTTGGGCGGCGGTGGGCCGGCTTACGGGACCTTGTCAGGCCAGGGTGGATAGATAGGGGACGCTGCAGGCCCGGCAGGCCGGGATATCCCCGTACCGGCCGGCCAAGTGGGCCGCCCGGAGTTTTTGATAGGCCTCGCCCTGCCATATCTCGCTTAAGGGTGTCTGGTCGGCCCGCCCCACCGGGAGCCGGCGGTCCCAGTCGCCGCAGCAGGGCCCGGCCGGGCCGTCCCAGAACACGAACAGGCGGCGGAAGAGGTCCGGGCAGACGAAGCCGGGCTGAAGACCGAAGTCCCGGCCGTAATCCCGGCCTACCTCCGAAGCCAGGCCGAAGCCGATTTCCGCCACGCCCAGGCCGCGGAACAGGCGAATATAATCGGCCTTTACTTGATCCTGGTTTTCGGTTGCCTCCGGCAGGATCATGGAAGCCCGGGTCTGCACCGCCCAAAGGCCCAGCCGCTCCCGGACGGCCATGAAGGCCCTGATGTTGTCCAGGACCTGGTCGTAATCCGCGCCCGGCCTGGCTTTTTCATATTCAGCCCTGTAGGGCGAATCAAAGGAGAAGAAAATATCCGTCAGACCCGCGGTCAAAAGGGCCTCGGCTATGTCCTCGGTCAGGAGCGTGGCATTGGTGTTGAGCATGACCCACAGCCCGGCTCCGGCGGCCAGGCGGACCATGTCCGTCAGCCTGGGAGCCAGAAGGGGTTCGCCCAGGAAATTGAGCTTGATGGACCGGAGCCCCCCGGCCGCCCCTTCCTTGATCAGCCTCTCGAACAGGGCGAAATCCATATCCCCCCAGGTGCCCGCCGGGTTCCAGGATGAGCGGCCGGTCCGCAGATAATGGGTGCGGGGGCAGACCGGGCAACTGAGGTTGCAGCGGTTGGTCGGGTCCACATCCAGGTGGAGGGGGAAGCCGCCGGCCTCGCCCTTAAGGCTCCGTTCGTCCCATTGGCGGCGGTATTCCCGGTAGTCCGGCCCCCGGTGGGGACGCCAGTCCAGTTCCGGGGGCGGGCCCAGTTCATAATAGGTGGGGCTGCGGTAGGTGACTTGATCCATGAAAATTTTTCTATTTGCCGCCTTACGGCGCCTTGGCCGATAAGGGGGTTTACAAGCCAAGGCTCTCCAGGTAGGCGCTTATGGCCCGGTCATAGCCTTGGGTGCGGGCGAAAGCTTTTTGGGCCAATTCCCGGCGGGTGGCCGGGGTGGTCTGGCCCCGGGCCCGCAATTCCGCCGCCACCCGGGCGTAGTCGGCTGGATCGCAGACGACCGTCACCGAGTCGAAATTCTTGGCCGCGGCCCGGATTAGGCAGGGCCCCCCGATATCGATGTTCTCCACGGCCTCCTCCAGGGTCACCCCCGGCCGGGCCACGACCGATTCGAAAGGATAGAGGTTGACCGCCAACAGGTCGATGGGGCCGAAACCGAGTTCCCGCATCTGCCCGGCATGTTCGGCCGAATCGCGGCGGAACAGGAGACCGGCGTGGACCTTGGGATGCAGGGTCTTGACCCGGCCGCCCAATATCTGGGGCGACCCCGTGTAATCAGCCACCTCCACCACTTTCAGCCCGCCTTCGGTCAAGGCCCGGGCCGTCCCGCCCGTGGAGAGTATCTCCGCCCCGGTCTCGGCCAGGGCCAGGGCCAGTTCCATCAGGCCCTCTTTGTCGTAAACGCTCAAGAGCGCGCGTTCAATCCCGCTCATCGGAAACCTCCCGATCTCGGCGGCTTTTTTCCACCCGCCGCCAGATGGCCCAGACCAATTCCCTGAGCCCGGACCCGGTGGCCGAGGAAAACGGATAAACTTTCATCCGGGGCCGGGCTTCATTGAGGGCGGCCAGGGCCGGCCGGCCTTCGGCCAGATCCATTTTTCCCAGGGCCACCAACTGGCTTTTCCGGGTAAGGGCCGGATCAAAAGCCTTGAGTTCTTTTTTCAGGCGGTCCAGGTCCCGCGTGGGGGCGGCCGGGTCCAGGCGCAGCGGATCCAATAAGTGGACCAGCACCGCGCAGCGCGAAAGGTGCTTGAGGAAGCGGTGCCCCAGGCCCGCCCCTTCCGCCGCGCCGTCGATCAGGCCGGGCAGATCGGCCAGGACAAAGGACCGCGGCCCGTCCGGGGCGTCCTGTCCCGCGTCCACCACGCCCAGGTTGGGGATCAGGGTGGTGAAGGGGTAGTCGGCTATTTTGGGCCGGGCCGCGCTCACCCGGGAGATGAGGGTGGATTTGCCCACGTTGGGATAGCCCACCAGGCCGGCATCGGCCAAAAGGCGCAGTTCCAGCCGGAGCCGCTTTTCCTCTCCGGCTTCGCCGGGCTGGGCGTGGCGGGGGGCCCGGTGTCCGCCGGAAGCGAAATTGGAGTTGCCCAGGCCCCCGCGTCCGCCCCGGGCCGCCACCAGAACAGAGCCGGGCTCGGCCAGGTCGGCCAGTTCCTCCCCGGTTTCAGCGTCCAGGACCACCGTGCCCGGCGGCACCATGAGGCGGGCCTCGGCTCCGGCCGCGCCGAAGCGGCGGCGTCCCTGCCCGGGCCGGCCGCCGCCGGCCCGGAAGTGCTGGTTGAGGTGGAAGCGCAAAAGCGTTTCCTTTTGGTCCGAGGCTTCCAGGATCACATCCCCCCCCCGGCCCCCGTCGCCGCCCGCGGGGCCGCCTTTGTCGACGTATTTTTCACGCCGCCACGCAACCATCCCGTTGCCGCCGCGCCCGGAGATTATTTTGATTTTGGTCTTGTCAATGAATTGCATATACCAATTGTATCACGAACTTCTCTTGCGTCCACGCATCACACGAAAATCACGGCGTCACCAATTCAGCCACAATGGTCCCGCTCAGCGGGTTCACTTATAAGTGAAACAACATCGGCTTGAATTTCTTCAATCGAGCGTGCGGAATTGATGACTTTTACGCGGTCGGGTTCAAGCTTGGCGATTTCCAGGTATCCTTGGCGTACGCGGTTAAAGAATGTAGCGCCCGATTTTTCCATACGGTCTTTTTTTGCACCGACGCGAGCGGCCGAGGTTTTAATATCAACGTCAAACACAAACGTCAGGTCGGGCTTCAGCCCGCCGGTCGCAATTTCATTCAGGTAATCAATTTGTTTTAAATCAAGTCCGCGGCCGTAACCTTGGTAAGCGACGGTAGAGTCGATGTGCCGATCGCACAAAACTATTTTGCCCGCCGCAAGCGCCGGCCGAATAACCATATCCACATGCTGCGCGCGGTCGGCAAGAAACATAAACTGCTCCGCGCGCGGGCTGACCTCGCCGTCGTAATGCAGTAAGATTTCGCGCAACTTCCGCCCCAAACCAACGGCGCCCG
>Ga0082212_10013582_pt1 | contig 10175 bp, 7 predicted proteins | sample TergutNt197P3_FD_71548 | JGI IMG/M metagenome (GOLD analysis project Ga0082212, IMG submission 71548) | Neocapritermes taracua P3 segment gut microbial communities from Petit-Saut dam, French Guiana - Nt197 P3 | ecosystem: Host-associated > Arthropoda: Insects > Digestive system > Gut ...
TCCGCCGTTGATTTTATTGACAAGTACAATCTTCGCGCCTTCGCCGCTTCCGGTTCCTGCGCCTTCGTAAAAACTCGCCGCTTCTTTGCACGGGACGGACATCCTGTAAGGCCTCGTCACCCTGTCAAGCCCGTAATGGCTAATCACGGTTTCAGCCGTGCCGTCCGTAGAACCGTCGTTAATTATGATTACTTCATACTCCGGATAATCGAGATGCATCAGCGACTCGACGGTGTCTATAATAGTCACTTCTTCGTTATGCGCCGGCACAAGTATCGAGACCGGCGTATAGTTTGACTTGTTCGCGAGCTTTAAATAGTCCAGATTGTCCCGGCGGACCTGTAAATCGTCTATTGTAAGCGCCGCGGCGAAGGTCGTGAGGAAAAATATGATCGCGTACGCAAACATATAGTAAAAAAAGAACATATCGATGATATAAATAATATCTTCCATATTTTAAACCATTCTATGAATTGATTGTATACTGTGGACGTATTCCGCGCCGTGCAATCGAAGCCGCTACGAATCCTGCAATTCATACTGGGAGTTTAACGAATCGTATTGTCCATACACTATCATTCCCTTAGCGAGCATAACATAAAGCAAAATTTCCGCAGCCTGCCGGTTCGGCCCTTCTACGACGCCGTATATTTTTTCGCAATCGGCCATTTCGGTCAGCGCATACGCGCTGTTGACGCTCACGTGCCAGTTTTGATCGTAAATTCGCCTGCCGACGGCTTCCAGCGCTTCCGGGCCGCCGTATCCGTATTTGCAGACGCGCGCGCTGACGGCCCTGATCTCCCAATATTCATGATCGAGGCCTTTTATTATCGGACCGGCCGCAGCCGGGTCCGTAACCCAGCCGAAATAGCGGATTGCCCTGATGGCAAGCTCCATGTCGAGCGATCCTGCGCAACTGAGCATCAGCCCGCGTACTGAAGCGGAACCGTCCTTGCAGTTCGCAAAGTATACAGCTACGATCCTCTTCGCCTCTATACCGAACGAATCGAAGCCTTCCAGCAACGCTTTGGAAAGATCGCTCTTTGCGCCTGCGAAAGCGTCCAAAAAATCAACCAGCAGCTTTTCGCTGTAATAATGCGGCCCGCCGCTGACTTCGTTCAGCGCCCGCGCCACAAGCCGGGGGTCGCCGGCGTTGCCGATAACCGCTAACGCGCTTTCGCGCGCGTAAAGCGATTTCGAACTCAGGTTCCGGAACGCGAGGCTGTTCGCCTCCGCAGTATTGATGCGGTATTCCGCGAGCATCCGCAATATAAAACTCGTTCTGTATTTGTTGCGAACGGTCCGACATTTCAACAAGGCCGCGTATTCCACATATTTCGCGGCGAACGCCCTGGCTTTTTCCGTATACCCGTGTTTTAAGGCGTATTCGCCGTAACATCGGGCGAAAGCCTCCAAGGCGTATGGCGCCGACATCATCTTATTGATATCCAGGCCCAGCTCGGGCGCGTCGTCGATATAGAACTCGGACATGTGCAGGGCGAAATGCGGGCCCATGAAACGAAGGACTTTGTTTATTTTCCGCTCGCGCAGCTTCCGGAAAAACAATGATTTAATAAAATAGGCGCCCACGACCGAAAGCACGCAGGCCATCGCAACAAACATAATATATATGACGACGATCGAAATCCCTTTGCTCATCGCTGCGTGCCCCCGGTTGCGTATTCGGTTTGATATGCGCCGCCAAAGGCGTTTTCGGCTTGGGGCGCGTCGCCGGAACCGCCGGAATCTCCGGAACCTCCGGAATCGCCGGAATCGCCTTCGCCAACCTCTCCGCCGGTCCAGAAAGCACGCAGCGCCGCGGCTGAATGGCGGAGCCTCTGGCTGTATTTTACGTTTCTCAGGTTGGGTAATCTATAAACTGCGCTGCAGGATATTTCCGCGGCGGCCCCGCCGTCCGCAGGGCCTTCCGACGGCCTGTATATCAACCCGACGCCAATACTGCTAATGGATATGCTTCCGCCAAGGCCTTCCGCATAAAAATCCGGCTGGATTTTCCAGCGCGTAGGGTTGCGCACATTCAGCAGCGCCCACGGTATGCGGGCTTCCAGAACGTCGCCGTCCGAGGCGTAATCCGTCAATGAATCGTATTCAGGGCCCGCGCCGGCGGAATAATCCGCCGCGTAATCCGCCAGCGAACCGCGCGCAGGGCCCGCGCCGGCGGAATAATCCGCCGCGTCGCCGTCGCCCCCGTTTGACGCGACGCCGCGCCGCAATACTCCGGTCTGCCTGTATATTACCGGCGCCAAAGCATTCAATTCCCTCAGCAGGATGTTATACCTGTTCATTTCAAATAATCCGTGAAATTCGCCTTCGTCGGCGGCGGGTATTTCCGTTTGCTTCTCCCGTATATAGCTATAGTAGTCGTATCTGTATCTGAACAGATCGTATCTTGTATGCACGACGATGCGCGATTCATTATGGCCAGTAAAATGCACGATAAAATCCGCCGGGAACGGCAGATCGACGTCCTGGCTATCCCAGCGGACGGCGCCGCTTTTTGGCGTCACGTCCAGCGCGATGTACAAATTGTCCCTTCTTAGGTTGTAACCGTCTATAACCACCATAAAATAAAGATATTCAGTATCGCACGCCAAATACATGCGCGGCCCGTTACCGGACCCGGCCGTCGGCGTCTTTTCTACGGACTCGCCCGGCGGCGGCTTGCCGACGAAACCGAACGGCGGCGGTTTTTCTCCGGACCCAATCAGAGGCGGCCCGGCCCATTCCGACGGGTCGCCGTCGACCGTATACTCCCGCCCGCCCGCGCCCGGCGCGAATTCCAGCAGCCCGAAGCATTCGTCGCTGGATTGGACGTCGCGCCAGTACGGCGCGGCGTCGTCGTCGATGAAATCGCGGTTGTTCGGCGACGACCAGGTCCATTCGTCCTGGAACGAATGGACGACGGCCCCGCCGCATCCGGCCGCCCGGATATCCCCCAAAAGCCTCGCAAGCAATTCCCCCTGTTCCCGCTCGTTGTGGCCGCCCCTGTCATAGCCGTCCGTGATATTCACCATCGACACGCCGCGCGAAGCAGGGATGCCCGTCCCTATAATCCAGACCGGCAGGCTGTGGCGCGCCGCGAGCCTTTCAAGATATATCCGGAACCAGCTCGGTTCGTTTTCGGGCCGCCTCTCGGGGACGTCGGAAAGCTCGTAGTCCAGATAGCCCGGGCTGTTGGGGTGCGTATGATAACTTGCGAACAGGTTGCCAGCCAAATGGCCCCTGCCGGCGATATGTTCGAGCTCCAGTTTTGCATAGCGGGTTTTGTTGCTTTCGTTCCTGTGTTCGAGCGGCGACGTCTCCGGCGACGAAAGATACGAATACAGGCTGACGACGCTGTAGGCGGATACTTCGTAGCCGTAAATGTAATCCATTATTTCCGCCGCAAAGCATTCGAAAGCGCTCCCTTCTTCCACATAATAGTGCTCGCCGTCATATGCCGTAACATCCTGGTATTTCTGGTTCGTAAGCGTTATTACGTCGGGCGCCGTCTGATCGCCCAGCACATATCCTATTACATATGGCGATACGTCCGTCAGGTACATGCCCCTGTGGTGGCGGCTGTTGTCAAATAAAACCGCCCGCCCGTGCAGCGCGTCGACTGTATTGCGTATGTCCGCGCGGATGTTCCCCACTACGTCCGGATGATACGCGTCGTAATACAGCGTCACAGCCTGCGAATCGATGGGGATGCTGTGCAGTACGAAAAGCGGCTCTTCGCGGCCGGAATTGAAATCGTACAGCGCGCCGTAGAAATTCGGCGGCTGCAGATACGGGACCTGGATCGCGTTTGCCCCCAGTTTTGCAATTATATCCAGCCATTTGGCTACGTCCTGTTTTTTTACGTTTGAACTGTTGCGGATATATCCGGGGTAAAAAGAAGAAAGCTGCATCCCTTTCAGCTCGAAATCGCGCCAAGCCCCGCCGGAATACACCTGAACCCGGTTTTCCTCAACTTTGGCTTTGCGGCGGATTTCGGCGCCGCCGTCGCCATATTCGATTGCGTACGCGCCGCCGGCGTGTCCGGCTGAAATAACGCCCCTGTACGCTAAAAGGACAATTGCGGCCAAAACCAGAAGCGAAGCGCTGATGATAATAATGAACTTGCGAATATTCAAACTTCAGCCTTTCCGTTATACATGCGATAATCATACGCGCGCAAATTATGCAAACGACGGCTATGTGCGCGTCGGTTGCGCTCGCGCGTCTTTCGGGTTACGCCGCGCTTTCCCTGAGGCGGTGCACGAGCCGGATGTTTCTGTCCATCCAATTCATGCGCTCCTTGATAAAATGCCGCAGCTCCGTTATTTCGTTCTGATAGTCGGTATCGTCAAAACGATAATCATAGCCGTACGAGCTCCGTTCGGCATACCAGCGAGCGGTGTTCCGGTCAACCGCCGGGCCCAGATCTGCGAGCGCCCCGTCTATCATCGCCTCTATGCTTTCGTCGCTCCAGACGCCTTTCCGGAGCTTCTTGTACGTGTTTTCATAACGCGATGAAAAATACTTGTCCTGGAACATCCGCGAAAACCAGGGCGCGTCCATCATATTGAAACCCGTTGGCGATTTCCAGGCCTTGAAATTGCCGATGATTTCGTTCCCGAGCGTTAAATCATGGTCCCATACCGGACCGGCTTTCATTTTTCCGCCAAGGTCTTTATAGAAATACATGCTCGCGGACCCGCCGTCGACGTTTTTAAATATGTCATTTAATATCGCATACTGCACGAACGAGTCTACGTCGACATATTTTCTGTAACCGGAATCCGGTTTGTCGAACGTGGCGGAACCGAGCGCATATTCGAACTTGTTAATATATTCAATGATGCGGTTGCGGTACTCCGGCGTCGTCGACGCGCCCGGATATACGCTTTTCAATGCGGAACGCTGCTGCAGGCGTCCTTCTATAATTAATTGTTCGCTCATCCGGCTCCAGTCCGTATACAACACGTCGTCGTTTGATTTTAATTTGTCCCGCGATATAATAAACGATATGTCCTTAAAATCCGGATCCGCTTTCCTGACGTCTACCCTGTCCGGCCCCCTCTCAATTTTTTCCATGAATAGATAGGCGCCCATGTAACCGTCTTCGAAAGACGCGGGGCCGCCGGAGGTCAGCAGCAGTTCGCAAAAGGCGAGGCGGGGCGAGTAGTCCATGACCTGGCCGGCCATTTTGAACGCCAGGGCGTTGCGAATCAGGCTCCTGTCGGCAAAAGACGCGCTTAGTATCCATTTGTGATGGCTGGGCATGCCGAGGATTGACAATGGCGCCGGTACGGCGTCGTCGTCCTCGAAAGTGAGCGTGTACTGCTTTTTAGGGAACGAAAGCGTGGACTGGCCGCGCATATGCACGGTCGCCTGGCGAGTAAACGCCGGAGGGGCGGCGCCGCAAACGCATGTATACCCGTATCCCCCGGGTTCGTAAAGCGAAACGGTCGCCCTGTACCGCGGGCTGGGTTCCCATACGACGTATTCGACGTCGTAGAGCTGAAATTGCCGCCTTTGCGGCATTGCGTGGATATCCGCGCCGCCGGTATCAATATGGAAGACCGGCAGGTTCATATCGGCAGGGCAGACGCAGCCCGGACGGGGCCCAGTTTCTGCGACTTCGGCAGCATGCGCGGCAGCGTCCGCGCCATTTGGCCGGAGCGCATAATTGCGCCACGCAATAATGGAAACGCCTAGCAGCGCAACCAACAACGCAACGTTAAACGCGCGCCTGAAACTAAACGAACGGGGCCGCCCCGCGCCTGCGTTTCGAGATATACCCGGGCCGCGGTTTCCGCCCGCGCCGCGTCCCGATGCGCCCGCAACTGTTTTTTTTCGCGCCTTCCGAGACATGTCAGCCCAGAGTCTCCCCGTTTTGCGATACCATGTTTACATAGTCCACGCCTTCGATGTCGCGTATCTTCTCATACTGGGCCGCGTCCGAATCTTTTTTCAATTTAATTTGGTACACGATTTCCGCATATGTGTTCGTGACGGTTTCCGCGCGCAGCTTGCCAGCCCTGTAAGCTTTAAAAAGACTGGCCCTCACTTCCGCCATCGCGCGCAACTCGCCACGCACGATTACCAGATACTTGTCCTCGCCCTTGACGCCGAAATTTAAAAGCAGGGCTATGACCGAGACGGCGGCGACCCCGATACAGACGATGTGGTAGCTGTTCGAGCTGGCGCCGATACCCGTAGCTATGGCCCAAAATATATACGCGGTGTCGCGCGGGTCCTTCACAGCCGTTCTGAATCTGACTATGGAGAGCGCGCCGACCATACCGAGCGACATCGCTACGCTGTTGGCGATAATACTCATTATCATTGTAGTGATAAGGGTCATCATCACGAGCGAAATGTTGAATCGCCTGTTGTAGACTACGCCGCTGTACGTGACGTAGTAAACGGCGTATATAACCACTGAAAGCGCGGCCGCCACCAACAGGTTCTGCAAAACTTTTTCCGGCGGGACAGCCGCCGCGCCGTCGACCAAAAAATCCAAAAACATTTCAAACATAAATAGACCCCGGTTTATCTTTTACGGCGCTACGCAAGGCAGCGCTCGGCCAAACCGCGCGATACGACGTACTTGCTGTATGCGCCGCGCGTCATATCAAACTGCGATAAAATATCCGACAGCCAGCGCATTATGAATGCGTCGTACTTGACTTCGGTCAGCGCGAAAGCGAATTCTTCGGCCGGGCACATCGGCGGATCGGACGCGAACAGATCGAAGCAGGTTTCGCTTGCGCGGATATTTGAATCGAGAGTTATGCGGATGTTGTTCGTGGGATGCATGAACGCGAGCCTGTTGTATTCTACCAGCGCAACAGGGCGCACGCGGTTTATGCGCATGACTTCGTACAACATTTTAGCCGTCTTGTTGTCGTACTTAAGCAGCGCGTCGTAGTCGCAGTTTATAAGGCGGACGGCGTCGCCGCGGGATATGACGGCGCTCTTTTTTACCTGTTCGTCGCCGTTTTTGCGCTTTATTTCGAGTTTGGCGGCGGCGTCGCCCGGGCTATAGACGCGGAGCCGGATCTTTTTTCTGTTTTCGTCCCCGGAAAGTTTTTGATAAAAATCTGTTTCGGCGTACGCGTCGAAATACAGCGAACGGACGATGTAGCCGTCCCGCCCGTTGTGCGGGTCCCCGACCATGACGTTCCTGAGCGCGTTCGCGAGCATGACGCTTTTTACAGGGTTCGTGAAGAATTTTATTTCGTGGCGGGAGACCTCCAGCGAATCGGCGCCTTTTTCGCCCGCGGCCACGAAGCTTCCCTGCCTGGTTTCCGCGGAACCCGCGCCGGATAAAACCGCAGCAGCCGGTTTTTCTGCGCTTGCTGCGGCAGCGCCCGGCTTGCCTATGTTAGCCGTAGCGCCATGCTTGCCTGTGCTGGCCGCAGCGCCAGGCTTGCCTGTGCTGGCCGCAGCGCCAGGCTTGCCTGTGCTGGCCGCAGCGCCCGGTTTCATATGTTTTTTTACATCCGCCCGGCCGCCGCCATTATTTTTTTTTGCTTTTCTGCTCTTCAATGCAAATTGCCCTTCCTGACCAATATGATATAAGTATACATTTGGTTATGAAGTATAACAATTTGCAAATGGTTCGTAGTATGAAGATACTAAACGCTAGTTTAAATATGGCGGAGATCAGTTCTACTACATGCCAATAATGGCTTTGACTTCGTTATATAGCGCCGATGCGCCGAACCCGGGGCTTGAAAGGACGGGAAGCCCGCATGCGGCGCGGAGCCCGTCTTCGCACGCGGTCATCGACGCCTGCGCAAGCAGGAAGGCGTCGGCTTCGCGGGAAAATGCGGACGCCGCTTCAATTATCGCGGCAGTTTGTTCGTTAACCGGTTTGCCATACGCTCCGCTTGCAAGTATTTCAGTAATGGCAGGCGCTTCGCCTATATTTGCCGCATGTTGTTTTATTAGCGCGCATGTCGGACCGAGCGTCGTCGGGACAGTCGCCACGACGCCGATGCGTTTATAATTCTTTACTGCATGCAAAGCCATTGCGTCGTCTATGCGCACAAAGCCGACTCCGGCTTTTTTTATGAGCGGAGCGGAAGCGGCCGCGATTTCGCCGACAGACGAACAGATATTATATATAACGCAGGCGCCGGCTTTTACCGCGTTCCAATACATGTCGATCATCCTTGAATAAGCGGTTTTTGTACATATGCCGACGGAATCCATTAATTCCGCAAGCACGCCGGGATCGGCAAACGTGAGCCATTGATAATCGAGTCCCGGCAAGCCGGCCAACGCTTTTTTGGCCTCCGATTCAACAACATCCATCAAGGCGGGGCTAATCCCTGTATATATAGCCGCAATTTTAATCATACGCCGCTCCATTCATGCTCAATAAATATAATTTACGCAATTTATAGTTTGACGGTCGCGCCCATTAGCTGATCACGCATCCAATGGCTTTTCATCAACCCGTCGCCTTCTTTTACAAGCGTTTCGCAGAGCCTGCGCCGCATTGTTTTAACCAATTCTTCGCAAGCCGGGTCGTATATGCGGTTCGTCAGTTCAGCGGGATCTGCGCGCATATCGTACAGTTCGTCAATATCCGCAGTATTCCATATATACTTCCATTCATTATCCCTTATCATGCGCTGGGTATACAATCCGAACTGCTGCCCGTTGTAAGCCGATACCGCCCATTTGCGCCAATCCGGCGGCATTTCGCCGCCGAACAGCGGGAAAAGCGACTTTCCGTCGATTTCGCGTCCGCCGTTGCATGTATCGTCAGCCAAACCGGCCGCTTCGAGCAGCGTCGGGCCCAGATCGAGCGTGTTGTGCACGAACGCCGCCGTCTCCGCGCCTTCGGGTATTACGCCGGGCCATTTCAATATTAACGGAACGTGCACGATGTCGTCGTACAGTACATTGTGCTTGTCTATCATGCGGTGCGCCCCGCACATGTCGCCGTGGTCCGTCGTAAGGATTATCAAAGTTTCCTCGCGGCAGCCGATTTCGTCCAGTTTGCGCAGCACCTTTCCTATCGCGTCGTCGACCTGGCTGACCGTCGCGTAGTATCTTGCGACGATCCCGGACCAGCGGCCCCAGTCATAGTCCTGCATGTTCCAGGTATGGATCATCTGTTTCTGGATATACGGCTTGTTCTCGAACGTTTCGAAAAAACTCGCGCGCGGCGGGATTTTATCGGGATCGTACATATCCGCAAACTCCTTGCAAGGCCGGTACGGCGGGTGCGGCTCAGTGAAATCCAGGCGCATGTGCCACGGCCTCGCGGCTATATCTTGACTGCCGCCGGCGATTCCGCCAAAGCCCGCAGCTCCAACTTTATCTCGCCCGCCGTCATTTTTGGCGCCGCCGCATGATGAAATTTCTTCCAGTCTTTTGCAGGCCAGCCCGGCCAGCCAATGCGTATGCGAGGCGTCGACCGGCGCCGGGTCTATTTCGCCGTCAATACCGCCGGTAAACGCCGCGCAGCCGTACGCCCGTTCGCGGAAGGCCGCGTAGCCGCCGTCGCCGTCATACGATTCATACCCGAATTCCAGCGGCGAATGTTCCTCCGATTCATGCCATTTACCGACGTAAGCCGAACGGTAGCCGGCCTGCGCGAGCCGCGCGGGCCAAAGCCGATCGTCAGGCTTCAGCGAAGCGACTTTCAGCGCGATGTCGAAATTCCAGAGGAACCCGTCGCGCTCAGGGCGCCGCGAAGTCAGCAGGCTAATACGCGCCGGGCAGCAAATGGGTTGCGGCGTATACGCGTTAGTGAAGCGCAGCCCGCCGCGCGCGATGGAATCCATGTTCGGAGTCTTTACCATCCTAGCCTCGGGGCCGCCCGCGCAGTCGTAGCGCAATTGGTCGCACATGATCAGCAATATGTTCGGTTCCCGGCGCGCCGAGGCCCGGCCGCATATATCAGGCATATCAGCCTCCCATCCTTACCATCCGCGCCCGCTGAAAATATCCCTCATGCCATTGCCGTTGCGGCCCCACATTACGGCGTGGTTATGTAATTCGCCGCCGATGTTGAAGTCTTTTACGCCGAGGCCTATATAATACGCGGCCTGATCCGGCGAATTGATCTCCGCGCGCGGGCGCACGCCGTGTTCCAGCGCCGTTTTAATGCATTTTTCTTCGGCGGCGCGGATGTTGTCCGCGTTGTCCTTCGCGTTGACGCC
>Ga0082212_10013583_pt1 | contig 10174 bp, 13 predicted proteins | sample TergutNt197P3_FD_71548 | JGI IMG/M metagenome (GOLD analysis project Ga0082212, IMG submission 71548) | Neocapritermes taracua P3 segment gut microbial communities from Petit-Saut dam, French Guiana - Nt197 P3 | ecosystem: Host-associated > Arthropoda: Insects > Digestive system > Gut ...
CTTGGTTCTAATTAACTTTCTCATATACGAACTTCATAGATCCACATCTTACGCCAAAGTCTCCGAATGGTATGAGAGATTTTGGAGAAGAAGCTCAGTATTCGTATGATAACTTCCCTACCTCCCAGCAATGTTGTCGAAACCACGATAGCATAGACCGCCAATATGATCCCAACGATAGTTACACCTAACACTCCAGATTTTTTCATTATGATATCTCCTCTCTATTCTGCTATTAATTTGTTGACAACTTCTTCAAACCTACCAGCCCCCAGGTATCTTGATTCATGATACCTAGATTCAAGTTGATTAGCTCGAAGCTCCCAATGTATTCTAAGAACAACAGCTTCAGTATTTGAATCAGGTATACCATTAGGATCTAGATTTCTCCATGTGGTGGGACCAAAGTGCATTTGAGAGATATTAATGGTTTCAGTATATTTTACCATTTCTCCTTCTTTGATTCCAGTGACAACTCCGATCGGGAGATCCTTGATTGCTATCAGGTTTCGAAATGCCGAAAATCGATGGACATTGCTATTATCACCGATGAAACGCAATCCGGTAATATGTCGATCACTAAAACTAGAATTGGGATCATCAGGATCATGGGCACAAACCTGAATAAACTTACCCAAGAAGGGATAGCCATTTATTTCAGCTAATGTTCTAATGTCTTCTCGTAATGGCTGATTGAAGTCGTCCCCTCGTCTTACTAGACCGGAGGATATGAATATATTCCCCTTTCCAATTACATCAATTCGATGATTCTCGAGTATTACTACCAGCTGGACACTAGCATAGAAACATTCAGTGTCAACGGTCATTATGATATCTTCAAATTCCGTCTTAGTGAGGTAGGAACAACTATAGATTTTGTTAGCTGTTCTTTTGGGATTTCCAGCTACTCTGATAGCACTCAAAGCCTTCTCATGAGCTTTATGCAATTCCCCCAGGAGATCTATAAACTCTTCCTGGGGAATAGCTTTTCTATTCTGAAGAGAGTCGTAGTATCTTTCGTAAATTTGTTTACATAATGCTTCGAATCGAGCAATTTTGTTTAGCCCACTATTATCTCCGATGGCTTGAAAACATTTTTTCATTTCTAAATATGTCATATTCCTCATTCTCCGATTTCAAGCATTGTGATTTCATCATTAAGATCTTCTACCTCATCCCATGAATCTTCGACTTCCCCGATGATTAAGTTGGTCATTTCATCTTTTTCGGAGAGCTTATCGTAGTAGGATATGAGGAGACCGGTGACTATTCCTCCTATTATTAATACTCCCCCAATGATTGCGCAGCGCTTGAGGATTTGTTTTATATGAAGTTGTCTGAACCCTTCTACAACCTCATCTACGGTTTCCTCCAGATCTAGTAGTAACTCTTCCTCTGCAGTATACATATACTGAATATTGCTCATTGTGCTAAGTCTCCTTTCGACTTGTGTTTTATAGTCTTCACTGACTTATTGTGTTATAATGGGTGAATGATGGGATATCCCATCATTCACCCATTATATGATTTTCAGAAATTAACAACTAAGACTTCTCCGTCGTCTAGTTGCTCAATCTCTTTGGCTAATTCATCAACATCGATCGCATCGGAACCATCATCAGAATCAGAATCACGATCATACATCAAAGCTGCTATTCCGATTACCAATCCGGCTCCAATGACTGCTCCGATTACATACGGAAGGGCTTTCTTTATTTTGATTTTCTTCATAGTTCCACCTCCTTTAAAATTTTTTGTTCCACAATTCTACAATTAGAATATATGATGTTGGGTATGGAACATGCGGTTAGTCCATCTCTGATGTCAGGATTTCATCTAGGGGCTTATCCATGTTTTCATCCGGAGCATCCAACTTATCGTCAACATCATCGACTTCAATCGAATCATTTCGCTTGGCCAATGATACTTTGACGGAGTACTTATTCCCGACAATGAACCCAGCAGCGAAAGCCCCTGCGGCTATCAAAGCAGTACCAAGAACACGACCCATTATCATAACCTCCTTTAAATTTATTTTATCCGTTGATAATTATAGAATATATCATCACCATCTACCGAATGGCTCGCTAATCTTTGATAATATTTGCTGTTAATATGAGTCTTTCGAGATCATGAACGATTTGAATCATCTGAGTGAGCTGAGTGGTATAGGCCACCATTGCTACCCCATTGTCAAATCTTCTGGATAACCTATCAATCTTTTTTACATTCCTTAGAGTTCGACGAATGGCTCGATTGATGATCCTAGAAGTACTACGACTCATATCCATTTTATCGATTCCTTCTTTGTACTTTCCACCAACAAACTGATCACCTATCATATAGTATTCACTATGAGTGGCCTCAATGTTTTTCATCACCGCATCCTGAGCCAATTTCATTTCTGTAGATATTTTGATCATCGCATCATTAATGCGAATATGAGTGATAATATCACTTCTCATTCATATTCCTCCGATGGTATTGTCTCCCAGAACCGTTTTCCTTTTTTCGTTTTAGGATATATGAACTGGATATAGAAGGCTGACCAAGATAGGGGGATTCTGATGTGTTTTCTCCAGGTAGCTAATCCTCCCTCTTCCTTCTCCCAACAAACAAACATTATCCTCAGTCCTCTCAATGGCCATCGATTAGTGATGTTGTCGATTTCTATCGTGAAATCCCAATACCGGTGATACTTCTCTTTATCTCTCCTTTTGAGAACATCTCGGAACTCGGCCAGTACTCCATCTCGTTTACCTTTACGGCGATCCATTCTAGCATACATCTCTACTTCTATTCGTTCCATTTCCATAAAAGCTGTGAGAACATTATCATATTCCGGATCATCAATCTTCCAGTACTTAAACCAGGTGCTATATCCCGTACAAACCGGACATTCGAATTCATCATCGTAATTGCTGCTGTCATAACTATATCTGACTATTGTTTTACATTTCTGACACTTGATGGCAGTCCAACAGAAAACATGCTCGTCGTGGATATAATCAAAAGTTTCATTCATGGTATATTACTCATTCCCTTCTTTAGTTTCTACTCGTTCTCGATGTATGTCTGTTGCATAGAGATCACATATAGTGACGGAGACCCTGGCTGATAATCGATGTAGATCCGGGCTGAAATCATCATCTTGTTTATGGTTGGAATATATTACTTGATCGATACGATATCGATTATACGATTTTTCTCCAATCTCAATTGTGATGAATTGCCTAGTAATATAGTTATCATTGAATGGGGCACGGCCCACTTCTTCTAAGACCTGAAAGACTTCTCCAACTTCTTCTGGACTAGGATTATCTCCAAGCATACTATGGGCTTCAAAATATGCTTCCCAATCGATAAGAGTTTCATATACCTTTATTTCTAACTCCATATAGTATCGATAATATTCTGGACTATCAAAGTCTAGATTAACACGAGGAATATCTAACTTAGTTGTCTCTACTGGGGACGGGGTAGGTAAGATAATAGATTCAAGTACAACGTTGTCATCATCGGCACAGCCGGACAAGATTCCTGTTAGAATGAGGGCGAACATGAAAGCCCCGAGTATCATCAACTTGATCATTCGCAAAGATATTAATTTCTCCATATTAGTTTAATTCCTTTCTCTATATTACTATTAGAATATACTATCTTATGTATTGAAGATACTGTTAATTAAGATAAATGAGGAAGTGAGGTCAACTATGAAAATCATAAAAGAACGATCAAGACTGATCTTTCTGGAATATAGTCAAGATGATCACCAGAACATAGAAAAGCTCGTTTCAACAATGGACAAAATCTTTACATATGTTGATGATGATAAGAAAGCGATATATCTACCCCCAGGTATGGAGAATAGCATTCGTAAGGTTTTTCCAAGATGTTCTATAGAAGACCGATCTCAAGAGTGTTGGCCTGCGGCTAAAGCTGCTCCTGAAGTCAAAGAACATTTTGAACCTAGAAATGATTTACAAAAGGATGTCATTAAATTTGTACTTGGACATGTAAAGCAAGAACATCCATTAGTTGGTCTTATAAACAGTCCGGGGACGGGGAAAGCATTAGCAAATTCTACAAAAATACCAACATTAGATGGTTATAAGTTGATGAAGAACATCCAAGTGGGAGATAAGGTTTTTGGTTTTCATGGACAACAGGTAAATGTTATAGGGGTCTATCCACAGGGAATTCGTGATATCTATAAAGTAACCTTTGATGATGGAAGAGTGTCTTATTGTGATAGAGATCACCTGTGGAATATTTATACCAGTAATATGAATCAAAAAACATTACCTCTTTGGCAAATTGAAAAGATGTATAAATATTACTCCGAAGCCAGATATATGAAATCGTTGGAGGAAGATAGTAACCGGGAACCATATATCTATCGTTGTCGAATCCCAATAGTAACACATCCAGTTCAGTATAACAGACAAGAAGTTCCAGTTGATCCATATGTTGTTGGAGCTTTTATGGGCGATGGGTGTCTTACCGAATATCCACTAACTATATCATCCGGAGATCCATTCATCCCGACAAAAATTGCAAAAATATGTGGGTTTATGGTAAGACCGAGTAGTGATAAAAACTTTAATCATGTTTTTTATGATATTTCCAGAGGTGCAAAACGAGTTTCAACATCAGAGTTTTTTAATAAACTTCCGGGGCTTATCGGGAGCAACAGCTATACCAAAGTAATACCAGATATTTATTTATATAATTCACTAGAAGTTCGTTTAGAATTATTACGTGGCTTGATGGATACTGATGGATCAATATCATATGCTGAGGGTAGATATCATGTGTCATTTAGCTCCTGTTCGAAAAAACTATTAGAACAGGTCCAATGGTTGGTTCATAGTTTTGGTAATAGTGCCACAATAGTGACTGATAGCCGAATTGATAAGTATCGTGAGGGATTTCATGGTTCAGTGAATTTTAATATTCCAAATCAAATAAAAGATAGACTATTCACTCATCCAAGAAAAGTTTATCTAAGTCATCAAGCTGTAAAAACCGATCATCTCCGGAATAGATATTCATGGTTGACCATAAAGGATATTTCATTCAGCCATCGAGAAGAAGCTACATGTATTAAGGTTGATGCTAGTGATGAACTTTTCTTAACAGAAGATTTTATCGTTACTCACAATACTTTTATGGCTTCCTACTGTGCTGTGAAGGTTGGGTTGAAAACTTTGATCATTGCTCCTACCACTAGAACCAGATCACAATGGGCTTCAACACTAACAGGAATGTTAGGAATACCCCCAGATAACGTTACTGTAGCAACTAACAGTAAAGAGTTCATTAACGCTAAAACAGATTATGTTGTGACAATGCAACCGACTCTACAAATCATCAATAAGACTTATGATCTCGAAAGAATATTGAAAGATAAAAAATTTGGTATTAAGATTATTGATGAATGTCAGATGTGGTTCCAAAATATTATCCGTGTTGATGGATGCTCCAATATCCAACATAACTGGTATCTTACTGGAACGTTTGGTCGATCTAGTGATGCCGAAAATCAAATATATCATGAGATGTTTGGAAACATTCAACTCTTTACTGAAAAAGAAAAGAAGCCAACCTTCTTTAATTCCAAACCTGGAAATATATATGGAATGAAACCTCATATGTATGTTGACATGTATTGGATGGATAGTGGTATCAATAAAGAACAGGCAGACTCAATGCGAAGAGCCACCAGATATGGTATTAGTATTCCTAAAGATACTGAGATGATATTACCGGCTAGTGGAGAAGTAACGACTTTCGTTAAGAAGGTTATTCAAATCGTCAAGAGGTCGGAGAAGAAAACTCCATACGGAACATCCCTGATTCTAGTGCCAACTATTAGTTCAGTAGAGGTTATGGCAACCCACATCCGTAAGGCTTTTCCGAATATGAAAGTTGGAACAATTCACTCTAAGAATGGTCCAGCGAATAACGACAAGGCCAAAGAAGAAAGTGATATTCTCATTAGTACGGTTAAGTCCTGTGGTACCGGATTTGATGTTCCCTCTCTAGCCAAGTTGATAGTACTCGAACAATTCAAATCATGGATACTTGCCACTCAGGTTGCCGGAAGACTTCGTCGGAGACCCGATGGTAAAGAAACATACATGCATGATATCGTTGATAAAAATATCAAACAACTTCGAGCATGGGGTAACGCCAGATCTCAAGTATTAAAGAAGATATCAAAAAAATTTACTGTCATTGATTATTAGGAGGAAAGGCAATGGATGTTGAAAAACTTAAAATAAATATCATGCGCATGGATGCCTTTCTTACCGGAATGGCAGAGCTCATAGAGGATATCGAGGAAACAACCAATGACGAAGTGTATGAGCTTCGGGCGATCATGGATCTTTGTGGTTCAGTTGAAGCCAAGCTAATTAATAAGCTTGGACAACTGAACGGTGAAGAAGAATTCATGAACACTGATTCATTTGAAGACCTTGGCATCGAACCATACCCGGACTTATCAACCGTGATGGATATCATGGATACGATTATTGAGAATTGATCTACAGATTAGAGAGATTGCCGTATCTACGGCAATCTCTCTAATATATTATTATAATATAATAGAAAGGAAGGAAATTCTACCATGACAAGAAAGTATGCCGGAGCCAAAGTAACAGATGAGCAGTGGGAAGAGATGAAAGAAGATGATGTTTTCGATAGAATGTATGTTAAAGCTCCTAAGAAAGTTATAATCTCGGAGTTGCATTTTCTAGATAATGGGGAGCTTGATGATGAATGGGTCAATGATATTTATCGAACGTTCGACCCAAAGCTACTTGATCCAGTTAGGGTTGGAGTCCTACCCAACGGAGACCAATATCTTTACGATGGATATCATCGGATGCACGCTCTCATGAAAGGAAACCAAAAAAAAGTACTAGCGTATATTCAGGCTGTAAATGAGATTAAAGATCTATATGAACTCCATTTAGTATATAATGGGTGCCGGAAAGTTAAAACTCCATTAGATTTCTTTCGTATCAAAGTTCTTGCTGAGAGAAAAGAGGCAATAGCTGTGAAAGAACTGATGGACAGACACGAACTGCAATTCACAAGGAAACAGATGGAACGTGGAATTGAAGCGGTTCGAACCGTAGAAAGGGTGGCAACCAATCCGGAGCTGGGTCTAGGTATCCTTGAACAAGCATTCATTATTATCTTAGGAACATATCAAGGTGAAACTGGATCGTTCCATGGAGACATCATCGAGGGATTGAGTAATTTCCTACACGACATTCGGATCCAGACCAGTAATTTTGACAATGAACAATTCATTAGAAAACTGAGTAAGACCCCTAAGGATGTTTTAATCGATCGTCTAACTCATAGGCCTAAAGGAATCGGCGAAGCCAAATGGTGGGTCAAAAAAATTACAGAAATACATAAATATGGAAAGTTTGTCTAATACCAATTGATCATGTTACACGTGATGAGTTATTAACTCATCACGTGTAACATGATACTATTCGAAACCATCATCAAAGTCTACAAACTCTTGATGTTCTAATTTGTTTCTTGGCACGGTATTAGCCTTTTCACTACTGACAATATCATCGATATCATTAACAAGAGACTGTAGTGACAGTATCTTACCGAGATGAATATCATCAATTAATTTTAATCCATTATTTTTTTGGAAGGGATGGGCTAAATATGTATATTTGGATAGTTCTCCAGCTGAGGTATCGATTCGCCGACGTTTGACGACATTCATAATCAAGTATCGATCATCAGTATTATTTTTAGTTTCAATATTAAGCACGCATGCCCAATCGGCCACCTCAATAACAGCCCAGCTGGAACCAACATGTTCCCTACCTACAAGCCTAGTCGCATCTCCTTCTCCTCTTCTTACGGCAGCATCAACTGTTGCAGCTGCCGCCCTATTCATCTGATGAGCTGTGATTACTGGAATATCAAGTAGCACTGCTAAAGCCTTGAGTTCATTCATGATCTTATCTAGTTCCATTCTCTCATTATCGATCATAGGAACATTGGGTCGAATCCGTTTTATGTAATCAAAACTCAGTGCACATACTTCAAGATTCTCATCTCTCAGATCTTGAATCACTGTAAACAGATCATCTGTATTAATTTCCCGATAACTGAAATATTTTACAACTACTTCAATAGTCGGATCCTTTGGGGTCTCTTCCTTGATCAGTGATGAAAGATCAGAATCTTCTAGCTTTTGATACCGTATATCACTTTCTTCATCTTTATTCTTAATGATCTTCCCGATTCCAAGTTCATTGGTTATTAATTTAACAGCTTGGGATAGTTCATAGTTGATAATACTATCATCGAAACACATACTCCATATTCGTTCGATAGTTTCTGTAAATGAGTTTTCCATAGTCACGTATAAGACACAAGGTTTCATTCCAGGAGTCTTAGATTTAAAGCCAGGGTTATACTTCCGAATATCCAAAGCTGACTTTAAAAGCAGACCCGATTTGTAAGAACCTGGTAACCCAAGATAAACATATATTCTCCCATTCATATAGCCCGGGGATAACAAACTATTCCATCGTTTGATTCCTGTTTGAAAGACTCCATTCGAAGTGGATAACGAGTCTTGGGTTTGTTCGATAGCATTCTTAACAGAATCAAGATCATCAGTATTGAAGGTCACTTTATTGGAAACAAAGTTGGTGTTATGTTTGATATCTAATAAAGAATGTGATATTTCGAATAAACGATCAGCCAGTTTCTTAAATCCTCCAGGAGAAGAGTCAATATCAATTTGTGAGAGAAGTTTATCATATTCATGTTTAGCTGAGGTGACATATCCGTACTGAAGTGCCTCTGAAATTAAATCAAATATAGCTTTGGCCACTGGCTCAGATACTATGTTGGTGTCGTTCAAACAGTCATTAATAATACCATCATATAGGTCGGTATTTTTTTTATATTCTTCCTCCCCTCGTAATTTGGTTAAGATCAACTCCGTATCAATAATCCCATCTAGCCATTCTTTACTGAAGTGACTAATAATCCAAACATGAGCCCATAGTTCTGGTTTCTTACTGTATATCTCTGGGTCCAGGTTTACGAAAAGACGATTTATATTTTTCACCGACTTGTATGTCCTAAAACCTGAATGTTCCATTGTCAATATTCTGATAACTGTTTTTAAAGTCTGAATCTTAATGAAGAATCGTATCTTCCTTAGTTGTAGATCTTCGATTTTAGTAACTTCGTCTTCTTTTGGTTTCACACTCTTAGGCATTGTTATTCTCATCCTCCTCTGGTAAAGAGTCAACTTCCTGTTCGTTTAAATCAAACGTGGCGAAACATTCTTGACACTCAAATCCTCCTGGAACCAATAATAATTTTCTGTCTTTATAACACACTGGACAGTAGTTCAATGGTTTCGCCTCCTCACAGTTTATTAAGCTAATATTACTATTTGGGGTAATAAATTCTTGTTATGAAATGGGGTTCAAAGATGCCATGACAAATATAAATACTTTGTACAGAGCTGCAAAGTTCAGGGATCCACATAAGATGAAAGCTTATTCGGAAGCTATCAATCAATTATTAGACTCAGATCCTGCCGGATATCTTGCAAATGTAGAATATATCATTTCATCCGATTACGGATTAGCTACACTGAAAAGCTTTAGAGAAAACTATAAAATGCCTTTGGTGGGATATCGTCTGATTCGGGAAGCAACCGAACACATTCTTGAAAAAACAAAGAATAGTGAGATTGTTGATTCTAAACCTTATGAGCAACTGCATCAGGAAGCTGATGAGATGATAATCAAACATCAGAGACTCATGGCCATGTATGAGGCATATGAGTATGAATCAAGCACTGATGAATTCTTAGAGCAATTCTATAAAGGTCCGGAAAATGCATATGGTCTTGTCAATCGACATGGCTTGATCATTATTCCAGATCTTCTGTTGGAAGCAGTTTACCCAACTGAATCAACGAGAGGTAATTCTGGAAATCTTCTGGATGACATCATTACGATTGTTGAGAGTTCTATTGTATTCAGTTCTCCGGAAACAATACAGTGGGTTGTCGAGGCATCTAAAGATCTACCAGAAAAAGATCAAGAGAAGTTTCAAGGGATCACTGAAAAATCTCTTGAGGGTATCATTAAATCGA
>Ga0082212_10013584_pt1 | contig 10173 bp, 7 predicted proteins | sample TergutNt197P3_FD_71548 | JGI IMG/M metagenome (GOLD analysis project Ga0082212, IMG submission 71548) | Neocapritermes taracua P3 segment gut microbial communities from Petit-Saut dam, French Guiana - Nt197 P3 | ecosystem: Host-associated > Arthropoda: Insects > Digestive system > Gut ...
GCTTGCGGTCGGCGCCGCGGCAGAAGAAACACGTGCCGCGGCAGAAGAAACACGTGCCGCGGCAGAAGAAACACGCGCTACAGCAAACGAAACACGTGCTACGGCAGAAGAAACACGCGCTGTAGCAAACGAAACACGTGCTACGGCAGAAGAAACACGCGCTACAGCAAACGAAACACGTGCTGCGGCAGAAGAAACACTTGCCGCGGCAGAAGAAACACGCGCTACAGCAAACGAAACACGTGCTGCGGCAGAAGAAACACGTGCTGCGGCAGAAGAAACACGCGCTACAGCAAACGAAACACGTGCTACGGCAGAAGAAACACGTGCCGCGGCAGAAGAAACACGCGCTACAGCAAACGAAACACGTGCCGCGGCAGAAGAAACACGTGCCGCGGCAGAAGAAACACGCGCTACAGCAAACGAAACACGTGCCGCGGCAGAAGAAACACGCGCTACAGCAAACGAAATACGCGCTACAGCAAACGAAACACGCGCTGCGGCAGATGAAACACGCGTCTTTGCGAGCAATCGAGAAACAAAGACGCGTTATCCGAGTGCTAAGGGGGGCTTTGTAAAAATACCATCTGTCGTCGTTTGAAGCAGAGTATCACTTGCCTAGACAACAGGATCGTGTTTTTTGACACAATCGTTAAAATCGTTTTTAAGTCGTCAAACATAAAGTGACTCTGTTTATCTTTAGAGGAAATCGGCATAGACTCACTAAGATAAGCTATATTTCAAAAATTGAGATGCTCCCTTCCGATGCACCAGGTTTGATTTGCATGAGTGAACACAAGAATCACCAGCTTTTTATCGGCGTTAATCTTGATGACACAGGCGTTTCTGCGATCGCGGTTTCCGGCGTGGGGGCTCCCCTTGCGGAATCAACATGTCCCTTCGATCTCGCAAAACATCAATCGTCGAAAGAGTTTATTGAACAACCATGTGAGTCATGGTGGCAGGCCTGCTGTTTTGCTTTGGGCTATCTTATGAACCAATTGGGAAACCAGGGACATTCGTCAAATCAGCTTTGTGGGATTTCGGTCTCAAGTCCGCCTGGGAGCATTGCCGTTTTAAGTCGCGGCGGGGAATCACTCTCCCCTGCGATTATGGCAAATGACGCGCGGGCGGAAGAACAGGCGACTCGGCTCAATTTCATCGGCCAGGAACATGTCCGAAAATTCGGCAATCCGTTTCGAGCGACAGATGCCATCGCTAAAATCGTATGGATCAAGGAAGAAGAACCGGATATTTACGAAAACGCCGTGTTTGCCCACCAAGCCGATTACATCGTGGGCAAACTCAAAGGCAAAATCGACGTCACCGATCCCACCATTGCACTGACCACCGGCTGTGACCCTTGTGACAATTGCTGGCCCGACTGGCTTGATTACGATATGCACTTGAGCGTACGTGAACGCCTGCCGAACATCGGGCAGACCGGCACACCTGTGGGGCGCGTCACCTCTGAAGCCGCTCAAGTCACGGGATTGCCTGCGGGTCTGCCGATCATTTTGGGATGTAATTCCCAAACGGCGGAATTCCTTTGTTCCGGGGCAAAAAAACCGGGTGACATTTTCACAATATTTGATGAAACGATGCAAATCGGCGGGATTACGCGGCAACTGCTCCGTTATCCGCAAAATCAAAATATTGTCAAAATGAATCGCTTGCCCGACCTACAGTGGTATTTTTCGACACGAAGCAACACGGGAACCGAGTGGATCAATGTTTGGTTCAACAAACAGTATGCCAGTGAGAGTATTGAGCCGATGAATCAGCTTTTGCCAACTCATTATTTGGCTTTTCCCAATGTGCAACGCGGCGAAGTTTTTCCTTTCAATTCCAACTCGGCCGAGGGATTTATTTCTCCTGCAACGGATAACCGGCTCGTCCAGTTTGCCGCCTGCATTCAAGGCACCGCCTTTATCGAACGCATGATTTACAAAAAAGTTGACGAAATGGCGGACAATACGGACCTGGGGAACATCTACACCATCGGTCCCTGGTGCCAGTCGGACATCTGGATGCAATGTCGCGCGGATATTACCGAACGGATCGTGCATCGGCTTCCGTTGACTCACGGCGCGGATTTCGGAACGGCACTCGTAGCTGCGATCGGGACGAAATACCGCACGCTGGAAGAAGCCTCCCACGCCATGGTCCATATCGAAAAATCGTTCTATCCCAACCCGGCACAGATGACATTGTTCAAGGATCATTATGCCGAATTTCTAACGACAATGGAAGAACAGGGATACATGTTGTAAGCGCTAGAGTGGTTTTGCTTGGCGCACTGCTACCGCTTCCCTTACCGTCGCGGCTCTGATTTTCTTGCCTGTTCGGTTGTTTTTACCCAGGTGTTGCCTGAGTGAGAACCTTGTTTTCTCATACAAGTGTCGCCACAGTGGGACCAAAACCGAATTCTTTCTCTCTTTGAAGAAAATCAAGGGCGTTTTCTCCTCTGCGTGTCCGATGAAATGATTGTGACATCGCGTGATTGTTCTCTTTCAGAGGATCGTCTTAATGAAATGCGATAATCATACACAGGGATGGTATTAGTGTTCTGCAGGACGCTTTGCATCATCACCTCACATTGTCTTTCTACGATGAGACAGTTGATGAGGTAATTTCTCTCAGACGACAGGAAATGAGATGAAAATACTATCCCCCCGCTCCGCGCATCAATCAATATGCGCGCATTCAGACACAAGAAAATTGATTGCCGCATTGTTTTGTTTCGCCATGTCGATACAAGGTTTGCTTGCCCAAGACCTTGATATGCGCTACCAGCCGATTTCGCCCTTGGGCAATGTCGGCCAGATCACGCTTCCCGAAGAGAAAATCGATGTTTCCGGAAGTGCGGACATCCTTATCCCTTCGCTTAAAGCGGTCATCTTTGTGAACAACCAGTCCATGGTGCGTTCGCCGGCACCTGACGTGGTCGGGATCATCATTGAAGGCACAGACCTCGATGTCATCCGAAAAAGCGGTTTTAACGGCGTTGTCGAAAAGTACCTTTATCAGTCGGTCAGCATCGCTTCGTTGAACGCACTGGCACGAGATGTCATCATGTTCTACAAAAAGAGCGGTCGCCCGGTTGTTGATGTCAGCATTCCCGAACAAGACATCACCAACGGCGTGGTCTATGTTGTCGTCACCGAAGCAAAATTGGGACGGGTTTGTTTTGAAGGCAACCGATATTTCGATTCCAGGGTTCTTGGACGATACAACACCTTGCGTCCGGGGCAGCATTTAAGCGAGTATCACATGCTCGATGAACTGCGTTGGTACAACGAAAGCCCCTTCCGCAGAGTCAATGTCGAAATGCGCCCCGGGCAAAACTTCGGTGAAACAGACGTGATTTACAAAGTCAAGGATCGCCTGCCGCTACAGTTTTATACCGGGTATGACGACACGGGAACGCGGGCAACCAGTCTGGAACGTCTTTCGGTGGGAGCGATTTGGGGCAACGCATTCAATCGCGACCACACCCTTTCATACCAGTTGACCGCCAGTCCCAATTTCAGAGATACCGTGGCCCACTCCGCCGTCTATACCATTCCGCGTCCCAACCGCGACAAGTTTGTGATGTACGGCAGCTACGCAAACAATAATCCGTACATCAACCCGTTCTGGCAAAAAGGCTATTATTATGAAACGGGAGCCTTGTATGACAAAAAGTTGCGAACCTATTATTGGAGCAATGAAAAATGGTACGAACACAGAGCCAACATCGGTTTCCAGTTTAAGGAAGTCACCAGTACGCTTGACTTTGGCATCCCGGACATCCAACCCTGGTTTAAAAACGATCCGGCTCAGGTGGCACAGATTGCCTTGGGGTACAACGCCCGACTGTTCGACAAGCACGGTCTTTGGTCTTTGGGAGCCAACATTTACATGAGTCCCGGCGGGTTTTCCAACGGCAATAACAACGACGTCATGCAACAGTATCGTTCGGGAGCCGTCAGCCGTTACACTTACGGCAGGCTCCGGCTTGAACGTTATCGCGACATATTCGACCGCAAGTTCAAGCTTTACCTCAAGGGCGAAGGCCAAGCGGCGACCGGCAACCTGTTCCCGACCGAGCAACTCGGCATGGGCGGCACGAACAGCGTCCGCGGTTACGATTCCTACCAGTTGAATTTCGACAACGCTTTGCTCTTTACCGCCGAATTGCAGACGGCTCCCAAGACGCTGGGCTTGTCGCGCTACTTACGCACGAAAGAGCAGGATATGTTCCAGGCCGTCGTTTTCTACGATCATGGTCTGGGCTGGAACAACCACATCGACCGGACCAACCCGTTTGACTACAAGCACGAATCGATGAACAGTCTCGGTCTTGGGTTCCGTTACAGCCTGAACCCGTATTTCCAGGTCAAGTTCGATTACGGTTGGCAGCTTAACAGGAACGTACCCAACAACCGCGGCTCAGGGCGTCCGCACCTCAGCCTCATCTTCTCACGGTAAGCGCATCAGTCAAGGCGGTCACGCCGTGGCCGCCGATCAAATTTCATTTTTTCCAAATAATCACATCATGCAAGAATCAATCGTTCGATATGCTCTCATCGTCGCTGTTGTAGCGACACTTGGCGCAACGATACTGCCGGCGCAAAATTTTCGTGTCGGCAATGTTGTGGTGCATGGGCAAACTGTTGGACAACCCGTTGGGCAAACCGACAATGCACAACCGCCGCGTCCGGCTCAGGCAGCATTGCCCCCCTCCGCTTCAGCGGGCGAAACACCTAAGTCACCCAATAACGATTCCGAACAGTTGCGCCGCCTCTCCGATTTGACGCCTCCGCCGAAAACGGAAATGTCAATGACACAGTTCCGACAACCTTCGCCCGTCGTTGCCGAACCGGAACCTGTCGTGACTCAACAAGTTCCGCGATCCGGCGCACGATCGTCGCAATCCGCTGCGAGAACACAGGCATCGGGAACCCGTGCGACAGGAACAGAGCCTGCAAGGTCGGAAACCCCCGCAAAACCTGCTGCGCAAACGCCGCCCGATGACGATGCTCAGACCGATATTTCGCGTGCTCTGGAACTGTATCGTCAAAATGATTTCGAGCAAGCCAAAACGTTGCTCAAAAAAATCTGTCAAGCCGATCCGACGCTTGCACCGCCGGGTATTTTTCTGGTGCAATTTGCGGCAACCGCCGGACAGGGAGACCGTATGCGGTTTTGGCTCGACCAGGCGACGTGGGATCACCCCGACGATCCCGAGGCCTTTACGCTTTTGGCCGAGTTCGCGATCAACGACGGCCGCCTCGCGGAAGCCAAACTCCTGGTGGAGAAAGGCGTTTCGCTGCTCGAAAACATTGCGGGCAACGAAGATCGGCATCAGATGATTGCAAACTCCGCCGATTCGGTGCAAGGCAGGCTTTACCAAATACGAGAGGATTGGGACAAGGCACGTTTGTTTTTTGAAAAACTCGCAGCGGTTGACAAGGACAACGCCGATATTTTTGCCCGACTCGGATTTATCGTTGCGAATCAGGAACTGTATGACAAAGCCATCGCTTATTTCCAACAAGCGATTGACAAAGGTGCCAAGCTCCCTGCACCCAAGTTGATCGTTTCGCAAATCGCAGACCAGCAGGATAAAACCGACGTTGCCGACAAGTTTTTCAACGAAGTCATGAAGGCAACCGACATCGACGCGGAATCCATCCGCATCGCCGTGCAAATTCAACTCGGTCGCGGCAATGTTGCCGAAGCGGACAAGTTTCTCCAAAAGGCGATTAAGTCGGAACCGAACAATCTCGACAATTTGCTCCTGGCCGGGACAATTGACCTTTACAAAAAGGACTACCTCGGTGCCGAAAAACGTTTTCAAGACGCGATCCTGATCAACCCGGACAGTTATGACGCCGCACAAGGTCTTGCGCAGGCGTTGGTCGAGCAGGACAACGCTCTGAAAAAAGAGCGTGCTCTGGCCTACGCAAAAAGTAATGTGCAGAAATTCGGCGAAACGCCCGATTCCATGGCGACACTGGCTTGGGTTTGTTTCAAATCCGACAAGAGGGTCGAGGCCGAGTATTTGGTCAACCTGGCTTTGGGGGCGGGGGAACTGACGCCGCAGAATGCCTATTACTTTGCGGAAATCACGGCTGCCGCCGGTCAAACGGACAAAGCCGGTCTGTTGGCGAAAATCGCGACCGGCTCGAAAAGTCACTTCAGAAAAAAAGCCGAAGCGGAAGCTCTGCTGAAAAAACTCGAAAGCGGACAGGTCAAATCCGCCGCCAATCCAAGCGACGGCAAAGAGTCTGATGCGGATTCGGTTTCCCATGCGGTTCCGGAAACGCAAACCCCGCCTCCGATCCGTATTCCCGGCACGCGGAATTGACGCGCCGGCGTCTCAGACACTCGGCTCAACGAGCGTCACGGTTTTTTCACAATCATACGATTGCGGCTCTGAAACCGACGGTTGGTGTTTTTTGCGGGGGCATCATGTATAATGTAGGGCATCGGGTACTCATGATCACGATGGTTGTACCACTCACCCCAACCCCAGGACACCCCCATGACACGCTTATTTTACATTTTGTTACTTTTCCCCTTATTGGGTTGTCAACCGCCGGGCACGTCGGGTACAGTAACGCTCACGCCGGTGGCGGTGGATGAGGCGGCCGCGTATCCGTCGCAGGAACCCGGGACGAAGCCGCCGGTGCTCACCGGATTCACGTCGCTCACGAAAGAACAACTCGACGAAGGTTGGGTCCAACTCTTTGACGGCATCAGTACCTACGGTTGGAGCGTCTCCGAAGGGGAAGGTACGCTGTCCGTCATAACGGATGGGACGAAAAACTATCTTGCTTTTGAAAAAGATGGTAAAAACTATCTTGTTTTTAATGTCAAGGATGAAAAACCAGTAACAATTTCCCATCGCTTCGGCATGTACACAATTGAAAACAAACCTGACCTGATTAAATATGGTGGAGGGTCAATTCGATTTGACGGTGGGTTGGAATTTTCTTCACAAAATGATCATTATGGCATCTCTGAAGTACGCATCAAACTCAAGGGGTTGCAACCTCTGATCGAGTCCGACTGGAAACCTGCCGCCGGGGCAAGTGAGGCGACCTGGACTGCCGACGGGGTGCTGGAACTGACCGGCGGAAGCGGGATGGTCGAAACCGTCCGGGAGTACGGCGATTTCGTGTTGCAGTTGGAGTATTTCACCGACAAAGTTGCCGACAACAAGGGTGGCATCAACAGCGGCGTCTTTTTCCGATGTATTCCCGGCGAGAACATGAACGGTTACGAATGTCAGATTCTCAATTCGCCGCCGGATGCCGATTACAAGAGTTTCATCGGCACCGATACCGGCGGGCTTTTCCGGCGTCAGGTCGGACGCAACGTCGGTGCGCAAGACGGCGAGTGGAATTACTTGACCATTGCCGTTCGCGGTGCGGACATGGCCACCTGGGTCAACGGCATTCAAGTGACCGACTGGACCGACACGCGGCCGGAACATGAAAATCCCCGAAACGGCAAACGCCTGTTACCGGGAACGATCCAGTTGCAAGGCCACGATCCGTCAACGAAAATTCTGTTCCGCAATTTTCGGGTGGCGGAATTGTGAGGCAAAGGTAGGGCGGTCACGCCGTGACCGTCGCAAGAACAAGAAATAGTAACCGGGAACGGAGCAGACAGAGTAGTTGAGTCTCTGTTCCGCTTCGACCGCATGTTGACACTCGCGACTCTGGATTTTCCGCTTGCATTTTCGCCAAAATCACTTACAATTATCAGAGGGTTTTCACCAGAAAGAAATATCCCTACCAAATATTGCGGAGGACACGCAGCGACTTTTGCCTGATGAGTACGGGTGAAAGCCTGATCTTCGTCTGTTTCGTTTTTTCGTTGTGTAGCATTAGATACAAACACATACGGTTCTCATGCCCAGCAGCAAAGTAACCTACAAAGATGCCGGTGTTGACCTCGAAGTTTATGCCGAATCCATGGCCAGGCTTCCCAAACTGGCGGCCACGACTTTTACGCCGCGCGTGATGCGGCTTGACGGCGGTTTTGCCGGATTATTTCGCCTGCAAGATGCCGGTCGAAAGTACGACGACCCCGTTTTGGTCAGTTGCACTGATGGCGTCGGCACAAAATTGAAACTCGCCTGTGCCGCCGGAAAGCACGACACGGTTGGCATTGATCTGGTTGCGATGTGCGTTAATGACGCGATTTGCTGCGGTGCCGAGCCGCTGTTTTTTCTCGATTACGTTGCCATGCCAAAAGACGATCCCGACTTGTTGGAGGCGATTGTCACCGGAATTGCCGCCGGTTGTCGGGAAAGCGGTGCGGCACTTCTCGGCGGCGAAACGGCCATCATGCCCGACCTGTACCAGCCGGGAGAATATGACTTGGCCGGATTTTGCGTCGGTGTTGCAGAACGATCACGCATCATTGACGGCAAAACCATTTCGCCCGGCGACCGTCTGATTGGCATTGCATCAAGCGGCCTGCATTCGAACGGTTTCAGTCTGGCGCGTAAGGTGGTTTTTCAAATCGCAAGTCTCAAAGGCACCGACACCGTTGCGGAACTCGGCGGACGCACTGTGTTCGACATTTTGTTGGAACCGACGAGAATATACGTTAAGCCGATGTTGGCTCTGGTGGAACAATTTGGTGCTAACGACATCATTCGCGGCATCGCACACATCACTGGCGGCGGCTTGGCGGAAAATCTCGGACGCATTCTCCCGCCGGGTACAAAAGCGGACATTCTGCCCAACTCTTGGGACACACCACCGGTGTTCCGTTGGCTGCAAACAATCGGTAATATTGATATTAATGAGATGTCCCGTGTATTCAATATGGGCATCGGTCTCGTGCTGGTTGTGCGACCGGAATGCTTTGATGCCATCCGCCAATGGCTAGACTCATTGCAATTGGATAATTTTGATCTCGGTGTGATTATCCCTTGCTAACGTGACGGTATCTGATGCGGTGGTCACGGCGTGGCCGCCCTGCCATGCTCGGTTTTGACTATATGTGTCACGGATTGGAACAGCCCTGCAAGCCTGGAAAAAGAGGCTATGTCCGGGGCGATACTGGAAACGCATGTTTTTTGGAGATACTCAAAAGCCATTGAATCGCTTTGGGCGGGAGGTAGCCCGTTGACGCGGAAAGATTACCATGTAAAATGCGCTATATTGTTTATTCAACCACGTAATATGTATCTGACCGTTTTTTTGAGGTCAGGTTTTTCTTTGAAAAACGCTATGATTATGAGAGTGTGGCTCAGTCGGTAGAGCAACGGACTTTTAATCCGTAGGTCGTGGGTTCGAGTCCCACCACTCTCATTTTTATTTGTCGTAAGTCTTGAATTAACAAAGATTTGCGGCCAATGCTTTTTGTAACGTTAATGTTTTTTGAAACCTGTACAATGTTTGGGTGCCCAAAAAGTGACCTTAAATTCTCACGTTTTTGTCGCACTTTGCCATATAAATTCTGCCTGACCTGATCGCCTTTTTTGTTCTAAGGCCTTGTAACGCCCAGTTTTGCGCCGTGTGGCGTTCTTGCGGTCACTGCGACCTTGTGGCCAAGACCTACGGATTCTTCGTAGAAACGTAAAAAATCCGCAAAAAATCCGAAGGGTTTACGAGTTTGGTACGCTGTCAGGCTTGTTTTTATAAGTTGCAAGTCCATTGTTATTAACGGTTTACGACGCTTTTGTTTTTGTGCTCAAAAATTTTTAGAATATCGCTCGTTATTAGGGTGCCCAAATTGTGCCATTAAAATTCACGTCAATCGTCGCAAAATGTCACGTTTTGCCACACAGTGAACCAAACCAAGAAAAAACCCGCCGCGAGGTGCCAGACTCCGGCGGGTATGAATTGTTACAAGATTCATCAATACGGTTCGACGTACTCCAAGATGATGCCGAGAGCCTCATCGAATGAGTGGGATGCCCAAACTCGTTCGTCCATCTCTTTGATCTGCTCGTGCAAGCCCTCTTTGCGAAGTGCGGCACCGGCAATGCCAAGAAGATTAAAGATGTTGGAGTCGGCACCGATGAGCTTGGCCTTGGGGTTGTGTTTTGGATTTTGTTCTGTCATCATCAACCTCGTTTCATTTTGACTCCGGCAATCGCGGCAGCGAATTGATCGCCTTGGCCTGATCTTCGTTGTCGGCATGGGAGTAAATGTTGAGCGT
>Ga0082212_10010417_pt2 | contig 10171 bp, 9 predicted proteins | sample TergutNt197P3_FD_71548 | JGI IMG/M metagenome (GOLD analysis project Ga0082212, IMG submission 71548) | Neocapritermes taracua P3 segment gut microbial communities from Petit-Saut dam, French Guiana - Nt197 P3 | ecosystem: Host-associated > Arthropoda: Insects > Digestive system > Gut ...
ACCGCGCGGGAGAGCGACGCCCGTCGTCGGCCAGGATATTTGCGTCCCGGTGCGGCTGTTGGCGGCGGTGCTGATCCAGACCGCACCGTCCGAGAAACGGTTGATGTACCGTATCAAAGAACCGCTCGACGAGGCCGCCTCCGACCAGCTTTTTTGGCTGCTGTAGAATCGCGGGCGGCAACCGGGCTTTTGGAGGACGATCTGCGCCCCCGCCAGTTTGTAACCGGTGGGCGTGAAGGTTTCCCCGCTGTAGATATAGCCGCTGGTGGTTGTGACCGGGGCACGGCTGACCAGCGCGAGGGTCGGGTTGCCGAGATGGTAGCCGCTGCTCGCCATCGCGTGTTTGGCGCAATTGCCGCCCCACTCAAATTGCTGGAGCAAATCGACGCCATGCCATAGATAAGCCATAAGCACTCCTCCTACACCACGTCGATTTCCGTGACCTTGATTTTGACATCCGTTTTTTGCACATTGTTCAGCCAATCCGAAAGATACTGGAACGCTTGGGCCGGGGTCATGCCCGCGAGCTTGCCTGTGGTCGGCATGGCGATTGTGGCGTTGCTGCCTGCTGGCCCTTGAGGGCCAGTCGCGCCGGTGGCTCCACGGATATTCCCCGCCGCCGTCCCCGCCGTGGCCGACGAGGATTTCACTACCCCGCCAATGTCGGTTGATACGCCAAGGATCGTGCGCGTGGCCGTGCCGGTGTTCACCACGTAATCGCCGACCGCCATGCCGGAAACGGACGAGATGTTGGTCAGGTTCGCGGCGGTGCTCCAGCCGTAAAAGGCGACGCCCTTTGCGCCCGCCGCGCCGGTATTACCCTGCGCTCCAGGCGGGCCGGTCGCGCCGGTGTTTCCTGTGTCGCCCTTTGCCCCCGGCAGGCCGGGCGGCCCCGGCGTCAGACTGATGGTCGAGAGGGCCTGGTTTACCCGCGCCCATAGCCCGGAGAGCATATGCGCCAGGCCCTGGTCATTCAGGAATTTCGACATAAGGAGAACACCCCCTTTACAACAGCGACGCGATCATGCTGTCGATTTCGCCGTTTGTGATGGGCACCAGATTGTCCTCGTTGAAGTAGTCAGGGAGGGCGAGGACGTTTCCCATTACGAGGAACTCTGCCGGGCGTTCGGGGAACGCAGCTGCGGCGATTGGGACAGATTCAACTCCATCCTGATAGAATTGGGAGAGGACGCCGTCCAAAACGCCTATGTTCACGACGAGGATGAAAGCATGGATTTCGGAACAGGGGGCATGGGAGGCATGGCGTGAACCCGCCGTCCTGTAAAATGCTAAAAAGCAGCGCTGTGATTGGCCTGAATATCGTTGCATTTTCCGGGATAGCTTTCGCGCCTGGCTTGTGCTATCGTTGTGAGCGAGGCCATGCCTCGAAAAATAAAAGGAGGAAATGTTGTGAAAACCAGAATCGAAGAACTCTGCAACCGCCACATCGCCGGAACCACCGTGCCCCGCGACCTGAACGAGCGGCCCATCACCACGGCGGAAATCCTGGACTGCCTGCTGCTGACCGCCGCGCTGGACAGGGAACACGCCGGCCAAATCAAGCAAGCCATAACGACTGCCCCCTGGTACGCGAACAGGCCGAGAAGTACGGCTTTCACCTGTACACGCAGGACCGGCTGCACAACATGGCGCAGCACGCTGATGCCGGCGCCCTGTTCACCGAGGTGATCATCACCAACTACGATGCCCTGGAGGTTATGCAAAGCAAGGCGTTCCTTCGCTCGCGGGAGATGGACCAGCTGAGCCTGTTCCCGGAAGGGGGGTTCTGCTGATGCTGCACCTTTCGGGCGTCCCGCCCTAGACAAACTAGACAACCCTGTTACCTTATTGCGAAAGAAAGGAGTACCTGTTCCATGTTTACCAATGAAACCTTGATGGCGATTTTGAAGGAACTCCCCGGCGTTCTGGAAATCGTTGTCCGTTACTGGCACGAGCTCGCCACGCACGCCATCGGCATCCTCAGCAACATGCTGTAAATATCAGGCGCCCTATAAAAATGGAAGGAGGGACTTGCGCAAGTTTGAAACAACACATAACTCCACCGCCCTAATCCCAGGCATAACAAAACAAGCCGCACGGAGCAGCCATTTTTGAAAAGCTTTGCAAAGGCTAGGCAGGCGTGGGAAGCACATTCCCTTCGATGATGGCACCGTCAGCATCAACGAGGATGTATCCCTTTCTTCGGAGCATAGCAAGTGCATCTTCGGCAGTCATGACACGCTGCTTCGGAATACTTTCCTGTGCGGGCAAAGCGCAAGGCTGATAGGGTTCATCCTTCAAAAGCATCTGGTAAATGGCGGTGAGAAGTCTTCGGGCAATGGCAAGGGCATATATGCACAGATAGGAATACCGGAACACGGAAAGGTCTGAACGTGGAGCTGTTGCAGGCGATGAAGCGTTGGCAGGGAAAGCGGCATCCAAAACCGTATAACCTGCCTTTATCAGACGGAAAGCGCAGCCATAGTACCTGTGAAACCATAGAAATATGGTGGAGGGATGGGCTGTAGTCAGTGGCAATTTACCAAGGTTCATTTCAGACAGCAGTCATAGGTTCGAGTAGGACTAAGAAAGACCGAACCCAAGTTTATTGGAAAGTAGGCCGACTATGACAACACAACAGCGCGCTCCGAAAAAGGCCAAGCTCCGAAATGCGGAATACTACGATTTCCAAGAGGTTCAGGATAGGCTGTATGCCCAAAGCCAAAAGGGCCGGGAATTCAAGTGCCTTGTGGACTTGATTGCCCTACCAGAAAATATCCGGCTGGCGTACAGGAATATCAAGAAGAACGATGGAAGCCGTACCGCCGGAACCGATGGACGGACAATCGAGGATCTGGCAAGGTTGTCAGAGCAAACGCTGATTGGCATCGTACAACGAAAACTGCAATGGTATGTCCCGCAGCAGGTACGCCGGGTGGAGATTCCGAAAGGCCCTGGCAAGACCCGCCCGCTGGGCATACCCACAATCATGGACAGGCTCATTCAACAATGTGTGCTGCAAGTTTTGGAACCCATCTGCGAAGCGAAGTTTCACGAGCACAGTTATGGCTTTCGCCCTAACCGCTCGCAGGAACACGCGATATCGCTAGCTTACCGCAATATGCAGATTTCCCATCTCCACTATGTTGTGGACATTGACATCAAAGGCTTCTTTGACAATGTCAACCACGGGAAGCTGCTCAAGCAGATGTGGACGCTGGGCATACGAGATAAGAAACTGCTCAGCATCGTATCCGCGATGCTCAAAGCGGAGGTTGCGGGTATTGGGTTCCCCGAAAAGGGCACACCCCAAGGCGGAATCATTTCGCCCTTGCTTTCCAACATTGTATTGAATGAGCTTGACTGGTGGCTTGCCAGCCAATGGGTGGATTTCCCAACGAAGCATGAGTACAAACCCGAAACAAACAAGTATGACGCATTGCGCAGACGCCGACTAGGTCTTGTCTGAAAATAAAGATTTGCACAAAAGCTGCGAACGTGGTAAAATAAGGGTATGATTCGACGACACGAGCTAAAAAACGAGGAATGGGAACGGATTGAAGGACTATTGCCGCCGGAACGTACGGGAAAACGGGGACGCCCACTGAGCATTCTGGACGATGTCCGCTTCGTGGGCCGCGCCTGTTACGGCAGGGTAAGCGAAAACATCCGTGCCAAGCTGCAGTTCGTGACCATGGGGATCGCCGACCACTACGAAGCGTTGCAGGTCACGCTGATCAACAACACCGAGGGCGAGATCGACCATTCGGTCCTCCGCTTCAAGGATGTTTGGGGCATGCTGCCCACCGCCAACCCCAGTTTCTCCCAGGGCGTTGCCCCGCACATCTGGACGCATAACGGGAAATCGGAGTGGTACGCGGCACAGCCCGGCCCTGCCGAATGCGAAGCGCTCGCCGACGACGTGGATGGGTATCTGGAGTTGTTCAGCGAAGACATGGAGCAGGATTTGGGGCCGCGTATGCAGATGTAACCTAAGACAGTCAAGGCGGGAGAGCCTCAACGCTCTCCCGCCGAAGGGAGGAACTAACCATGTTCGACTGGCTGGGCGAGGTGATCTCCGGCGCGTTCGACGCCATGAGCCAAAATGTCTCCAATGTAATCATGGACATGACCTTGCGCTGGTTCTATAGGATGATCTACGACGCCATCGCGGAGTTTTTCACGAAAATGGGCGCCATGGGGGCGGAAATATTCGCGCTGCCGTGGGTGGCCGCCGTGGTGAAGCTGTTCAGCCAGTTCGGCTGGGCGCTCTTTTCCGTAGGCATGGTCGTGGCCGTTTTCGATGTGGCCATCGAGTCGCAGAACGGCCGCGCCAGCCCAAAGACCACCGCGCTGAATATCCTGAAGGGATTTCTGGCCACCGGCCTGTTCAGTATTGTCCCTGTCGCGTTGTACAAGTTCTGCATCAGCCTGCAGAGCACGTTCCTCGGAGAGCTGACGGCGCTGATGACAGGCGGGCGGACCCTCGGACTGGATGAGCAGAGCATGACCGTGCTGGAGAGCTCCTTCAGGATCACCATGGATGTGGAGCTCAAGATGTTCAATATCCTGGCGCTGATCGCCTTTGCCTTCTGTGTAGTCAAGATTTTCTTTGCGAACCTCAAACGCGGAGGAATTATGCTAATCCAGATTGCCGTGGGCTCGCTGTACCTGTTCAGCGTCCCGCGGGGCTATTCCGATGGATTCTGGCAGTGGTGCAAGCAGGTGGCGGCGCTGTGCCTGACGGCCTTCCTGCAGACCACCCTGCTGTTCCTGGGGCTCCTGACCTTTCCGGACCACATACTGCTGGGGCTCGGGATCATGTTGGCAGCGGGCGAGGTGCCCCGCATCGCACAACAATTTGGCCTGGACACGTCCGCGAAGTTCAACCTGAGCTCCGTGGTCCACATGACCAGCACTGCCGTCAACCTTGCCAGGCACATAAAATAGGCAGGTTTCGCTTGCTTTCCCCAATGAAATCTGGTATAATATTTCATAGAGAGAGGGTGAACGCGCGTGGATTTATTGCGGCAGCTGCAGGAAGAAATGCGGATGAAACTCAAGGGCGGGCTGTATCACCAGACGCAGGTGAAGCTGGCCTACAACTCCAACCGCATCGAGGGCAGCCGCCTTTCGGAGGACCAGACCCGGTGCATTTTCGAGACCAACACCCTGGACGTGCCGCCCGAGGCAACCGCCGACGTGGACGACATCGTCGAGACCATGAACCACTTCGCCTGCTTCGATTTCATGCTCGAGCACGCGGCGGAACCGCTGACGGAGGACCTGGTCAAGGAGCTGCACCGCATCCTGAAAAGCAGCACATCGGACGCCCGCAAGGACTGGTTTCGCGTGGGGGAGTATAAATCCCGGCCCAACGTGGTAGGCGACGCCCCGACCACCGCGCCGGCAAAGGTCGCGGCGGCCATGCGGTCACTGCTGTCCGAATACGCCGGCAAGCAGCTCGTGAGCTTGTCAGATATTCTGGAATTCCATGTTCGCTTCGAGCGGATCCATCCCTTCCAGGACGGCAACGGGCGCGTCGGGCGGCTGCTCCTGTTCAAGGAATGCCTGCGCTGGAATGTCATGCCCTTCATCATCGGCCATGAGCACAAGCTGTTCTATTACCGCGGGCTGAAGGAATACGACGTAGAGCCGGGCTATTTGACGGGTACCTGCCAGTCGGCGCAGGACAGCTTTGAAGCTATGGTGCGGTATTTCTACCCGGAACCGTGATGTGCCCGGCACACAATCGAATATATCCTATAAGAGGTCTGGTTGAAAAACCGGGCCTCTTTTTTGATGGGAGGTATCAAACTGAAAGAATATCTATACCCGCAAAACATGAAGGCCGAGGCCGGCATGTGGCTGTGGACCATGCGGGATTTCACCGTAGTGGCGGCCGCCGCGTTAATCTCGGCGCTGGTGTTCGCCGCCACGAAGTCGCCCATGCCCCTGGCTGTGACCGGAGTTTACGGCTTCCTGACCATCCGCTTCGAGGATGTCTGTATCCTGGACTTTCTCGGCTGGGCGATCCAATTTTTTATCACCGCGCAGCAGCGGTATAGGCGTGAACTGCCGGGCAAGAAAGAGCGGAAACGCCGTGAGAAATTGCCCGTCAAAGAACTCCTGCACATCAATGGCTTCACCGACCACGGCATTGACGCCGGCGAGGGCGAGCTTGTATTTTTCAGCGTGAAGCCCAGCAACATCTCCGTGCTGTCCCCCGAGAGCATTTGGGAGAAGGTCTGGCGTCTGCAGACCGTCCTCGCCTCGGCGGGAGAGCTGGAACTGCTCTGCCTGGATTCCCGCGAGAGCTTCGCCGACAACCAGAGCCACCTGCGCGGCCTGCTGCGCAGGGAGGAAAACCCGAAGGTGCGCGATGTACTCGAAAAAGACCTTGCCCACCTCGACAGCATCCAGCTGGAGATGGCCACCTCGCGGCAATTCCTGTTGGTCCTGCGGATTCGGAAGGAGACGCCTGACCAGGCGTTGGCACACATCAACCGGGTGGAGAAGCTCATCGCCGACCAGCAATTCGCGGTGCGCCGGCTGCAGCGGGATGACCTGCGCAAGCTTCTTGCGTTGTATTTCTATCCAACGGCAGAGGAGGAAACCGACTGTATCGCCGATGCGCGTGCCCTCTGCGAAGCCCTGGGCGCAATCACGGAAACACAGACCGCTTTTGACGGATCCCTGTTCGCAGAGACCGTGCAAGTGCCCTGCAACAGCACTACTGTTGTCGAATGGGATGAAGACGGCCATCTAATTGAACGTGGAAGAAGCGATGGAACGAGGGTAATGTCCACGCAGTACAGCTACACCCTTGATGGCGAATGCGTAATTGATCCCTTCGGCAGGGTGGTCAGCTACGAGTACAACGAGGATGGTTTGGTCACCAGGACCATCGACGGCGAGAGCGGCGAATTCTTCTATGCCTACGACGCGATGCGGAACCTTATCGCGGTAACACAGGCGGTTGCGGATTCCGATCCTAGCGAGGATAGAGAAAATCAATACATATACGACGACGGCCTATTGATTGGCATTGAAACAGGCAATGATACCAATTACAGCTTTGAGTATGATAATAAGGCCCGTCAATACAAAGCAATGGTGGGCGGCAATGACTTTGTTGAAAGAGTCATTAATCCGATTGAAAACAGGCTGAGTTCTGTTATCTTCGCCAATGGCCAGGAAATCATTTATATTTACGACGGCAAAGCTATCACTGGAATTTCCCTGGATGGCGGCGTGACTTTGGCCTATGAGTTTGTTTTCGAAAATAGCAGGCTCGTCAAGAGCATCGACAACCTGTCGGGGATTGTAGTGACATACAACGAAACTGACTTCGCGATTGCCCTGCTGGAAGATGAAAATATCGTGATCTACGAGGCCTCCTACGATGAAGACCGGAATTTCGTTGAAACCATCGACGGCGTGACTTTTGTCTATGAGCACGGCAGCACCCACAGTTCGGCATCCGGTATGACAACCAGCAGCACGTCGATCAGCGAGGCGGGCGCGGAATCTGAAACGGTGTACGACTGGTTTGGCCGGACGATGACGAGCAAGCGCACGGTGGATGGTACGACGGTGGAATCGAGCTTCGGCTATGCCGATACTGTCGACAGGGCGAGCGCAAGATACAGCACATTCGAAAGCACAATTACAGGGCAGATGGGCCAAGATAGCAAACAATTTGACTACGAATTCGACAACAATGGAAATATCACGGAGGTGCTGCAGGACAACTTGCTGCTGCTTAGGTATACCTACGACGAGGCGCAGCAGCTGATTCGCGAGGACAACAGGGCGCTGAACAAGTCCGTCGCCTACAGCTACGACAACCACGGGAACATTCTCAGCAAGAAAATCTATCCATTCACGACGGGCGAGCTTCGGAGGGCATTTATTAAAAAAGGATATGCTTATGAAAACACGGACTGGCCCGACATGCTGACCGGCTACGGCGTTGCGGCGATTATCAACGACGACATGGGCAACCCGATTGCCGTGGATGACGGAAAAGAAGCAAAGTACTACTTCTGGACGGCAGGGCGGCAACTGGCCCATGTGCTGGCGGGGACGCAGCTGGTGTCCTACACCTACGATGTGCTGGGCATGATGGCGACCAAGACCGTCAGCGAAATCAGCTATATCACGCCGCCTGACGTGGATGCCGAGCTTGAAAAAGGCGATTGGTTGATTGAATTGTTCGACTTTTCCATTGATATGTCGAAGACCACGCGCTACGCTTGGACGGGCGACCTGCGGCTGGCCGCCGTGCTGCACGAGGACGGCACCACCGTGCGTGTGCTGTACGACCAGGCGAAGGAACCCTTTGGCATCGCGATTCAGGATGAATTCGGCGGCGTGCAAACGCTGCTGTACGAAAAAAATCCGCAGGGCGACATAATATCCCTGATAGACCCCCTTGACGGAAGCGAAATCGCGTGTTATACTTATGATGCCTTCGGGAATGCGGAGTTGCCGCTGGAGTACGAACCCGGAGATTGGGGCGAGCGCGAGCAGGAGGTCGAACTGCTCTACGCGGCCTTGCAGGCTTTGCTTACAGGCGGCGAGGTGGAGGAAGTAGAAACTGAATTGCCGGAGGACATAGAGGAGCTGTTCGATATGCTGTTGCCGGACATCCTGGAGTTGGAACTGCAAAACCTTGTCCCCTTGGTGGAAATGTACGAATTCTGCGGCTACTCTGGGCCGGAAATCGATGAGAATCTCCAGATGCTGGTCGGTGTATTCACCGAATACCCGCTTATGTTCGCGGCCAATTACGCCTTCAACGACTTGACCTCCTCCACAAGCCAGTACCCCAAGGGCCCGACCCCGCCGACGGGCTGCAACACCACTGACAACAGCTATTGGGTCGCTGCCGATGTGTTCTATGTCGGCCTGGTGGAAGCCATCCGCGCCTTGGCCGAGGAACTCCTTGACCTTGACCTGAACGACCCGGACGACTATGAACTGGCCAACATTCTCGCCGCCTTGTTCCTCTATTGCTATTTCGCCGATTACGTAGATCAGATCAACCTGTGGAGGGAAGCCCACGATGAAGAGCCATTTGTGCTGAATAGCAGCTTGCTTGGGCAAGTATTAGGCTACTTTGAAACGCTCTTTGGGAAGGTTGGTGAGTTCTTCACCAAATCCGGCAGTAGTTCCTCGTCCAATGAGAATCCGCTTGCGGCGCTCAATCCGCTGACTTACCGGGGGTATTTGTGGGATGAAGATGTGGAGATGTATTACCTGAAGTCAAGGTTCTACCAGCCGCAGGTGGGCAGGTTCCTCAATGCAGATAGTGTCTTCGATACCAAAACAAGCATTCTTGGCACCAATATGTTCGCCTATTGCGATAACAATCCGGTGAATAAGGTGGATACGATGGGCATGTGGGGGGCGGACGTGCATGTTGGCGGGAACGTGATTCAGTCCTTTTTCCTTACTGGTGCTGTATCCACTTTTAACAGGACAAAGTATAGCACTAATCAATGGGCAGGTGAAATAGGTTTCAAACCTATCAATACCGAAGAAATAGCGTTCGGCGATTGGCATGTGGGAGACGGATTGGAGAGACTTTTGATCATGTTTTCAGAGGGATTCTGTGAATTAATGGAGGGAATCTGGGACTCGCTATCATGGCATGGCAATACAAATTATTTCGAGTCCATGGGTATGATATTGCCAGATACAAGGAATCTGCGTGCTTATGAAACGCTTATTAAGCTTGAGGAAGAACACAAATATTTGATCGACGCATGTGCTTTATTTGCTGGAAATTTACTGGATCATGGTCCCGCCATCATTAAGTTAGCCGAAGGCTTATTCCAATTAGGTCTTGCCTTACATCCTGTCCAGGATAAAGATGGACACCATGACTATTGGTGGACAGATTTTAGAGATGATGAAGACACAAAACGGGGCAAGGAAAATGGTACTGATGGTGACGGCGTTGATCTCACATATTCATTGGATGATGTCAGGTATTATCATTTTGACGATTTGCTGCGTTCTCGTGATGTAACATACGATATGCTAGGGAGATTTTATAAGCGATATGAGGTGATCCTGAAATGAGATAAAGTGCATCTATCCCCCTGCATTTTGATAGAAAGTCCTGCAAATAAAACCTCATGCAAGGGCCCTCTTGCACCAC
>Ga0082212_10013585_pt1 | contig 10170 bp, 5 predicted proteins | sample TergutNt197P3_FD_71548 | JGI IMG/M metagenome (GOLD analysis project Ga0082212, IMG submission 71548) | Neocapritermes taracua P3 segment gut microbial communities from Petit-Saut dam, French Guiana - Nt197 P3 | ecosystem: Host-associated > Arthropoda: Insects > Digestive system > Gut ...
AATCAAGGTTATGAAAACAATAAAAATAGACGAAAACCGTCGTTGCCCGAAGTGCAACAAAGTAACAAACCAAATTAACAAGGGATTTAATCGTTCGGGGACACACGCTGTATGTGCAAGGAGTGCGGCATTACATCCCGATTTTGGCACGCCGAAGTCGATGTTTTCCGCGCAGCCTCGAGACGTTGCGAGCGGTCATTGCAGTGTTTGTTGATGCGTATAATCGTTTCGGATTGGCGAAAATGAAGTTTAGGCGAAATCGTGACCCGAAATCGCGTGAACTACCGTTTTCTGTATTGGATTTTCTTTAAGTGTTTGTTTGTCCACGCCCAAATCAAGGAAGGGCTTGACGTATTCAGATTTGTATGATATAATACTTAATAAATGAAATGTAAAAATCGAAAAAAGCGGAGGTGTATTAAAAATGACCACTAAAGAATTTGAGAGTTTTACACGCGGAATTGCACATAACACAGTTAAGTTAGAACGTGGAATAATTGACACCAAAGAATTTTTTAAGACTATGAAAGTTCTCCTCGGCAAAGAAATCTTTGACGAAACAATCAGAATTATGGACGAGGAATAAGAATTTGATAACTATACTCGAAGCATTGCTAATAGTGCAATTAAGTTAGAACGTGGAGAATTCACAACTAAACAACACATTATAGACATGAAGGTCATTTTGGGCTAAGAGACATTTAATGAGGCACAAAAAATCATTGATAAAAACCAATAATAAAATAAGGATGGAAAATAAAATGCAAAATCAAACTCATATCAGAACTGTTACAGGTAAAAGCTTGAAAGAAACTGCTGAAAAAGGCGGTTGCGGAAAATGCCGTGCGTCATGCCAATCAGCTTGTAAAACATCTTGTACTGTTGCTAATCAGCCTTGTGAAAGCCAAAACAAGAGCATAACAAAGACGGAGCTTTGTAAAACGAGAGTTGCGGTGTCGGCGACTTCGTCGTCGAGCAGGCAACTTGAAGCTTTGTAAAACGAGAGTTGCGGTGTCGGCGACTTCGTCGTCGAGCAGGCAACTTGAAGCTTTGTAAAACGAGAGTTGCGGTGTCGGCGACTTCGTCGTCGAGCAGGCAACTTGAAGTTTTACTTCGCTATAGTGGGCTATCTCGACGGCGAGACTTCAAGCTAATCCCGTAGAGACGGCAGAGCCGCCTCTACGGGACGCACTCTCGTCTTGCAATTTTTTTCAAGAGAGGCATAAAAAGTGTCTAAAAATAATCCAAGAATGCACAAATTTGAATTAGGGGGCGATTATTTTATAATCGACCCTGCTTCTGGTGCTGTCCATGTTGCGGATAAACAGGCGTATGAGCTTCTTGACAAGCCAAAGTTAGTCGAAACATTTAACGTCTATGAAGGGTTCGAAGGTGGTTGCTATAAAGAACTGCGAGATTTGTATAAAGCTGGATTGCTATTCAGTGATGATGATTGTATGGAATATGCCGAAACAGCGATTGATGTTCCGATAAAAGCACTCTGCTTACACGTTTCGCATGACTGTAATCTGAGATGTCGATATTGTTTTGCAGATGAAAACGTTCGTGACCGTAGCTTTATGTCGCCTGAAACAGCAATTAAAGCAATTGACTTTCTTGTAGCAAATTCTGGTGAGCGAGCGGATTTAGAAGCTGACTTTTTCGGTGGCGAACCTCTTATGGCGTGGGAAACAGTCACCGCCGCTGTCGATTACGCTCGTGCAAATGAGGTCCAATGGGGAAAGCGATTTAGATTCACGATTACAACTAATGGATTGCTTCTGGACGATGACAAAATCGCCTACATCAATGACCAAATGACCAACTGCGTCTTGTCTCTTGACGGCAGAAAATCTATAAACGACAAATTACGCCCTACCGTAAATGGTAAGGGTAGTTCTGATTTAGTCTTACCAAAATTTCGCCAGTTAATTGCTAGCAGAACTAAACCAGACTTCACTGACTGGTTTGTTCGTGGAACTTTTACGGCGTTCAACCTCGATTTCGCCGAAGATGTGATTGAATTAGCGAAGCTCGGCTTCAAAAACATCAGCCTTGAACCAGTTACTGCTGTGCCTGCTACTTGCTCTAACGGTGAGTTAATATTCCCCGATTATGCGATTTTGCCAGAACACATCCCGCAAATCAATGCTGAGTATGAACGGTTGTTTACGCTCATGAAATCGGGCGTGCTGGATGTTACGTTCTTCCACTTTAATGTAGATTTAACTGGAGGACCATGTGTAATCCGCAGACTTAGAGGGTGCGGTGCTGGTAATGAATATCTGGCAATCGCCCCTAACGGTGATGCCTATCCTTGCCATAGATTTGTAGGAACTTGCAAGTGGAATATGGGCTATATACTTGACGGCGGTTCGGCGTTAAATGGAAGCGAAAGCATAAATATCAAGAAATATTTTACTAAAACGCATATCTATTCAAAACCCGAATGTACGGTTTGTTGGGCAAGATTCTATTGTTCGGGCGGATGTAACGCATCGTCATATGATTGTTATGGCGATTGTCGTGTGACTGATGCTAACAGTGTCGAATGTTTGATGATGAAAAAACGGCTCGAATGTGCAATTGCTCTTCAAGCTGCATACTCGACTGGTCAGACGTAACGTAACTCCATTGTGGAAAGAAAGGAGAAAATACATGGCTCAAAAAGGAATGTTGGTTGTAATATCAGCACCGGCAGGGTGTGGAAAAGACACGATTGTTGAAGGGCTGTTCAACAAAGCAAGAGAATCTCCTGGGCTTTTAGATGGCGGATTGTGTTATTCTGTATCTACGACCACTCGAGAAATTCGTGATGGCGAAACTGATGGCAAACATTATTTTTTCACCACACATGAAAAATTTTGTGAACTAATCAAAAATGATGAGTTCTTAGAATTTACTGAATACTGTGATAATTATTACGGAACACGCCGAAAAACAGTCAATGCCGCACTAAAAAAGGGCGAAAATATAATCCTAAAAATAGAAATCGAGGGGGCAAAAAACGTCAAGGCTTTATTCCCAAACGCTGTACTTATTTTTATTCTCCCTCCATCGTTTGAAGAACTTAGGTGTCGATTAGAAAATCGCCAAACCGAAACGCCAGAAACAATCCAAAAACGATTAGCCAAAGCAAAAGTAGAGCTTGCTCACGCCGATAAATTTGATTATAATGTAATCAATGACGATTTGCAAACGGCGATTGACGAAGTATTTGAAATCCTTATGAAAGAACGCAACAAAGCTGCGTGCTTGTAAGAATCTATAGTCGGTTAAATCGAGAATGGGCGAAGGATTTTCGAGGATATTTTTCGTCAGACAAGGCGATTTTGCCCTATCAAGCAGGCAAAGCCTGCTCTCATGGGCTTTGTGCGAATATCCGTTGATATTTAAGAAATTTTCAACGCAGTATGGCGGAAAATAGACCGACAAGACAAGCCTATTCTTGATTTAATCGACTATATTTTGCGTGAAATCAGCAAATCTTATGAACGAACAACCGATTTTGCTTGATGGTAGTATAACCATGCCATCACTTATAGCTTTAGTTGCTGTCGAAAAAGCGTTTTATGCTTTTGACCGTTTGTATTCTTACGCCGTTTTGCCAGAAATCGTTACGTTGGTTCAACCTGGTAAGCGTGTGCTTGTATCTTTTGGACGGGGAACTCGTCGAATTGAGGGTATGATATTTGCGGTTAAATCAATTCAGACAGCAATTGATGATGGCGATGTCAACAATAAAGATTTACCAACACTAAAACCGATTAGCGAAGTTTTAGACGACTATGCTTATATGACTGATGAGATGTTAAATCTCGCTAAGTGGCTAAAAGAGAATACTTTTTGTACATATTATAACGCTGTCAGGTGTATTATGCCACCGATTTTGCGTGACCCTAAGACTGCTAGTCGTAAACTGGAAGGCAATACAACCAAAATCGTCAGCCTTAGTGAAAATTTTGAACCAGATATTTTAACCACCACCACAGCTAAGCAAAAAAGCGTAATCCAAGCTCTTGAAAACGGTTCAGCGAGTATTAAAGAACTCTGCTATTTATGTGGAGTAAGCACATCGGTTGTGACGAACCTAGTCAAAAAAGGAATATTGGTTGAATCGTCGAAACCAATTTCAGAATTAGAACCAGATACAACCTCACCCGACTTAATGCTTAATGTAGACGAATTGGAACTCAGTGACGAGCAGTTAATCGCTTTTGACGGGCTTGTCGAATTACTCGACACTCCTACACCCCAATGTGCGCTGCTCCATGGGGTTACTGGTAGTGGGAAAACATCAGTTTTTATCAAGTTGGTTGGAGAATGCCTATTGCGAGGCAAATCAGCGTTGATTTTAGTTCCCGAAATCGCATTAACTCCACAAACAATTAGGATTTTTGAAGGTTACTTCGGGCAAAACGCCGCCGTAATCCATTCAGGGCTGTCGCTTAGAAAACGCGGGGAAGAATACAAACGCATTCGTGAAGGCAGAGCAAAAATCATACTCGGGACACGCAGTGCCGTCTTTGCACCGATGGAACAAATCGGGCTTATTGTGATTGATGAGGAGGGCGAACACACCTATAAATCTGAACGTAGCCCACGTTATCATGTTAGAGATGTTGCAAAACAGCGGTGTTTTTATCATAAATCGCTGTTACTGTTAGCCTCTGCTACACCGAGCATGGATAGCTATCGCAAAGCAAAAATCGAGAAATATACGCTTTTTCAGATGGACAAGCGGTATTCTGAAAATGCACTCCCTGATGTTCGCATAATTGATATGCAGTTAGAGCGGGCAACTGGGAACGAAAGCAACTTTAGCGACGAACTAATCACAGCTTTGCAAACAAACCTTGAACGGGGCGAACAATCTTTACTACTTCTAAATCGTAGGGGTTATCACACTTTTGTATGCTGCCAGAGTTGTAGAGAAGTTGCAACGTGTCCGCATTGCGGGATTGCGTTGACTTTTCATAAAGCAGGAAACCGCCTCCGCTGTCATTATTGCGATTTTAATGTGGCGAGTTCGGAGAGTTGTAGCAAATGTGGTGAGGCTACTCTGCATAGCACTGGAACTGGAACTCAACGCATTCAAGATGAATTGTTGGAGCGATTTCCGAACGCCCGAATCCTGCGGATGGATGCAGATACGACAATGACCAAAGGTGCGTATGAAAAAGGATTCGGGAGTTTTGGCAAAGGCGAATACGACATTATGGTTGGCACACAGATGGTAGCAAAGGGGCTGGATTTCCCAAACGTAACACTTGTTGGCATTCTGCTAATTGACAACTCTCTCTACGCCGGAGACTATATTGGATATGAACGCACGTTTTCTTTGATTACACAAGTGGTCGGCAGAGCAGGGCGTGGTGACAAAATCGGAACAGCGTTTTTGCAGACTTTTACGCCAGACCACTATGTCTTACGCTTAGCCGCAAAGCAGGACTATCGCGGCTTTTACGCCGAAGAAGAAGCAATTCGCAAAGCACTATTATTCCCACCTTTTTGCGAACTCTGCATAGTTGAGATTTCGGGTGTATTTGAACCACTCGTGGCGAAAACCGCCTTTGAAACGGTTAAGATTTTCGGGGAAATATTAGCCGAAGCTAATTCAGGGCGTGAGACTCCTCTACCAGTTCGAGTTTTAGGTCCAGTCAAAAACGGAATAGGAAATATTTATGGAAAATTCCGATATAGATTAGTCATCAAGTGTAAGAATTCGCCTTTATTTCGAGCGGTTATGAAAAAAACACTGATTTGTATTAGCAATTTAGGTGGCGAGTTCCAGATTAATGCTTGGTTTGATTAGTGAAGCAAAACAAGAGCGCGTCCCGCAGAGGCGGCTTTGCCGTCTCGTAGGGATTAGCTCGACGGTGAGCAAAACAAGAGCGCGTCCCGCAGAGGCGGCGTACCCAGTCGAGCGGGCAAAGCCCGCCCTTGATGGGCTTCTGCCACCTCGTAGGGATTAGCTCTTGTTTTGCAAAGACAAGAGCTGGAGGAGCGAGTGGGTAATTTATGATTTTTTGCTTTCCAATTTTTCTTTCCACGCATTAAATTCTTTTTCGACGATTTCTACATCTTCAGGTTCCATAATCGAACGTTGATGTGCAATTTGCGTTTGAACATCACCAGTATATTCAGTCATCATTAGCTTGAAAAGGCTACTTTTTTCGGCATGACGAGTTTCAGTTTGAGCCATGTTTCCACCTCCTTCTTAATTTATACCATTATATCACGCAATTTCGATTTTGTCAACAAAACCCCCACACTTCAATTCTTTGAAAGTGTGGGGGGTTTTGGGTAATATGGGAGCAAAGCCCGTTTTGCGGGGAATCCTCTTGTTTTGCTTTAGTCTCTCGTAATTGTCATTTGAGTGATTGTTAGGTTGTCATTACCGTCAGCAGTCCAGAGCGCCAAGCTCCTACCACGAGTAGCGTGACCTGGGGAATCGAGCGAAGCAACTTGTGCACCGGTTAGAGTGGCAGTTACAGTAAACGCTCCACCTGCGCCAGTAGTTGTTTGACCAACAATTTCACCGCTACTACCGCCTACGCGGATTGCTACTTGACGACCTGGGTGACCGCCACCTGCAAGTGTTCCAGTAATCGTGAACGTATACTGTCCAGCAGGGCGTGGTGAAGTGATTGCGTTCAACCTAAATTGTACGCCTTGTGCCGAACCTCCACGGTTAGTAATCGTAATAGCCGTAGGTGTCGCATTAACATTAAACGGTTCAGCCGAACCATTTCTGGTTAGCCATGGGAATGCCGCAACTTGACCCGAAGCACTTCCTCCAGCGCCGTTTAGGTTTAAGAGTGCAGTAGCAGGGGTTGTGTTCAAGTTAAAGAGTGGTGGGTGTGCTGGTGGGAAGCATCTGAAGCAAGTCGAGATATCGCAACGCCCAGCAGGCGGGAAGCAGATTGGGCATCCGCAAGTTTGGCAAGTTCCAGTACATGGAACGCCTACACCCATACCAGGTGCGTTACCTTGATTACGTGATTGGTCTGCCCAATCAACAATTCTCCAGTTACCGTCAGGGTTACGTTGTTGAGCTTCGCTCGAAGTCATACGAGAAACCTCAACTCTTTGAATTACGTTACCTGCCGAGTCTGCAATCCTTATACGTTCGCCGAACGTAATACCAAAGTTCGTTTGTGCGTGTTTGAGAGCTGTGTGACGAGTTTCATTAGTATTATTTGTTTGAAGGAATACTGTTTGACCTGGGTCAATGATGAATGCAGGCATTCTCCATCTAAAGTCAAAGATTCTGTCATGGTCAGCTGTATCTTCGTCTTGACCGTCCCAGTTATCAGAGAGGTATAGACCACGTGTTGAAAGAGGAGCAGCCGTACTGTTTGTAATTTCAATCCAGTTACCGCCATCGTTAGGACCGCCACGGTTAGCTTGAATCGTGCTTACGTGTGGCAAGCCATGACCGTGAATACCTTCAGGAATACGCTCAAACTGGATATAGATGTTAGAAGCACCAGTTACATAAAGTCTTTGTGGAATTGATTGTCCGATTGCGTCCGCAGCACCAATTAAGTTTTCGCCAGAGATGTTTTGGATTCTAAATCCAGCCCATGGTCTGATTGTTAGAGGGATTCTCGTTCCAGCTGCAAAGTGGAATCCTTGGTGAACTTCACCTCTGATACGAGGGTCTCTTGAGCGATCGGTTTCATTGCACCATGCAGCACCTAATGCTTGAGGTTCAAGAAGACCAAAAGTTAGAGTATTCAAAGTAGCGTCTCCGCCACGTTCCCACGGGATATTGCCACTAATTCCAGCCCAAACCTCTTGTCTTGCTGAGTCAGCGAGACCAAGACCAGTAGCTGGTGTGCTATTGCTTATTTGAGACTGTGGGCGACCAGGTACAAATGGTTCTGCAATATGGTCTCTAAGCTCCCACGAACGTCTGTACAAGAAGTATAACAAATGTAACTGACCTGGGAACTCTGCGTAGTGGGTATCAAATCCCCAGTCTTGATCACGTTCATCTATAGCCCATGCGTTAAATAATCCGTGAGGATGTGGGAAAGCCGGTGATTGGTTATGAGGGCTAACAACACCTCCAGCACGTGGAAGCTCAGAAATTCTGATTGTGTCACGTGGTGAACGTTGACGTGCTAAATCCCAGTTTTCATCTGTCCAGTGTGGAGCACCTCCAGCACCTCTACCAGTTTGTCTACCAGCGGCGTGGTGAGCGGTGTTAGTCGAAAGCGTTCCAGTACGTGATTGTCCAGCCATTCTTCTGTGTTCTTCTTCGATTACGTATGCCAAGTGGCTACGAACAAGTTGAGCAGGCCCTGGAACCATTTCCTCTGCATCATTACACCAAATAATCCAACCGTGAGAGTTTTCGCGCAAATCATTAAGTGCATTTGCGAACGCCGCTCTCATATCTGGTCTTTGCATAAGCGAAGGAATCATAAGTGAAGTACGTGGCATTGCGTTAAAGTGGAAACGATAAGGGCTATCACGTTCATAATAAGAATCTGATGGCAACGCCCCAGGTACGTGGAAATCTGTACCTGTTCTGTTAATGAGCGCATGAATCGTGTTAGAAGTTGGGTGAGTTGCATTTGCGATTGGTGCACCCTGCATAAAGTGCCCCCATCCGAACTCAAGGTCTTGTGCGACCATGTTCCATCTTCCATCAAGGTATGGGTGAAGCGTTCCAGCTCTAATAGCTGCGATTTCACAACCTGGGATGTCACAAACGTCACCAGGTTGATGGTCATTACCGTTTGCACAAATCGGGAAATATCTCCACATTTCAACGTTGTTTGAAGGCCAGTCAACGTTTGCGGCAAAAATTTGAAGTGAATAATAACGAATTACACTATCAACGTTTACAATACGGCTAAATTCATCCCATGCAGCTGCATTTGTAAGGTTAGCCGTAACTGGAGCATTAAAAATTTCATCGCCGTTAGGGCCGTTAGGTCTGCTTGAACCCGCAAGCAGGTTAGTAACCTGTGCCCACGATGTCACACCACGACAGTTACCGACACCAGGGGCACACCCTGGGTTAAAGCTCGAGTGGAAGTCACTACAGTCAATCCTACCACAAGTGCCTTGGGCACAAACTGCAGGGTGTTGAACCGAAGCAGGGCTACCGCTGTGAGGGTCAGTAAAAGTTGTGCCAGATAAAGTACGTGTACCAGGTGCAGGGCGTGTAAAACTTGATTGCCCTGTTGATAACACCCTTAGACATCCGCCCCTACCACACGTATCACGACCCATTTCATTTGGACCGATTTTTTCAAAAGCATCAGTTCTACCACCGTAGAATCTTCTCCAGTGGTCTTCAGTACGAGGTGATTTTAGCCAAACCATACCATAGTATGCACCGTTAAGGAACACAACACCTGGTCTATGATTTTGCATATCTGGGTAACCAGAAAGCCTTGCTAAATCATGAGCTAGTTCATCACGCATAAAAGTACCTTCACGGTCAGAACCGCCGTTTCTAATTCTGAATCTACGGAATCTGTGCATAAGGTTTCCATCTTGTGCGTTTAATTGCCCAAAAAGAGGCCATAAGAAGTTGTTTCTATCGCCATAGTTGTCATTAGCATAGAACTCCCATGTTTTTTGCTCATTCACAAAAGTCGCACGCGACCAACCACCTTTAATTCTCATACCAGCTCTTTGATTGGCAATTCGGTTACCTAAGTGGTTGAAAATTTCAACATGGGCAGCAATTTCAGAAGAACCTCTACCTCTACGAGTAAAACCAGCAGGTAGAAGTGGTGGGTAGTTACCTTGCAAAATCGGTGAACCCATTTGGTTTCGGATATTTGTGCGGGTTGCCGCATTATCAGCAAGTGAAGCGTTAATTGCGATATAACGAGTAACCCACTCAGCACGGTCAACACCTATAACAGACACAGCAGTACTTGTGTCAGCACTGTGGAAAATTTCACGTGCATCTGAATTGATGTGGAAAATCAAAGGTTGGCTTACTGGGTCTAAATCTTCATTAAAATAGAAGTCATACTTACCAATGTTAATCCATGAACGTGTGATTACATCAGAATAACCACCAGCTGGATTAACAGCAACCATGCTAATGCTAATTGCACAAGCATCGTTAGGGAAAGTAATCAAACGACCAGAAGCTACTGGTGTACCTGCCGCAGGATTACGTTGCGGAGGGTG
>Ga0082212_10013586_pt1 | contig 10169 bp, 3 predicted proteins | sample TergutNt197P3_FD_71548 | JGI IMG/M metagenome (GOLD analysis project Ga0082212, IMG submission 71548) | Neocapritermes taracua P3 segment gut microbial communities from Petit-Saut dam, French Guiana - Nt197 P3 | ecosystem: Host-associated > Arthropoda: Insects > Digestive system > Gut ...
GATGGACGGGAATCCTAACACCGAATGCTGGAACATCGGCGTGGGGTGTTCTCTCGCAATGTCGGAGAACTTCACGTTGGACGCCTCCTTGCGTCATTTCCAGTCGGGCGCCTTGAAATACAGCACAACCCGCGGTGATGACTGGAATGGCTATTATACGACAGACTATAGCTTCAAGCTCAATTCCAACACCTTCCTCGTCGGCGTCAGGTACATCTTCTAGTACCCTGTCCGCTAAAAGCGCGTACCAGTGTTCTCAAAAATGGTGTTTTTGAGAACACTGGTACGCGCCGTTGTTGGAGGTAATGTAGCACAGCCTCTTGAAGGCTGTGCTACATTGATTTAAGCGTATAATTCCCCATTAGAGGGGGATGCGCCAGGCGTTGCCTTCTTTGACGGGGGTGATGGCGTGGCCGTTGAGGGTGATGGCGGGTGTGTCTTTCATGCCGGTGACGAGGAGGGAGGTGGCGCGTTGGTCGGCGGGGGCGGGGGCGGCGCCGTTGAAGGCGTCTTCGCCTTCGAAGGCGCAGTAGCGGATGTCGAGTTCGGAGGCGCCTTTGACCGCCCAGCGTCCCATGGAGAGGAGGCCGTCGGCGGTGATCTTCACGCCGTCGGGGGTCGTGAAGGCGTAGGATTGGTAGTTGGGGACGGGGTTCATGGCGACGTAGATGCCTTGCTTCGGGAAGGTTTGGAGCAGCAGAAGATGTTGAGGACATTCCCCGCCATCCTGTAGGGATGGCTCGCTCGGTAGCCTTCCGCCCGTACCGCCCGTGCGCTCGATGGTCGCGCCGCTCTTTGCAAGGTTGCCGGACTTCGCCATCTTGGTGAGGGGGGAGTCGCGCCACACGTCCTTGGCGGGATAGGGGGATGCGCCGTTGACGGTGAAGGCCGTGTCGCCGTCTTTCTCGGGCGTCCAATCGGCCATGAGCGTATCGCCGTCGCTGGCGTAGGTCACTTTCATGCGGCCTTCGCCGCCCTCGATGTCGCAGGTCGCCGCGAGCATCGCCGCTTGGAACGCGGCGAAGTTCGCGTATTCGGTCTCGTCGCCAAGTTCGACGATGAAGCCGCCGATGGTTTCTTTCATCGTGTCAATCTCGTCTTCGGCCAGCGGCGTTTCCCGCTTGAAGAGGTAGGCGTTGACGATGAGTTCGGGGCGAATGCAGATGGCCTTGTTGTTGCCGGGACTCTCTTCTTCGCCACGGGCGATGGTGACTTCTGCGGCTCGCGAGGACGCTCGCCCTCCAAGGGGTCGTATTGCAATGTAGGAGACGCCGTCTTTGAGGGTGATGACTTGGCCGTAGCGGGCTGTCACGGGGAGCGTCTCGATTTTCTGGCGGTCGAGGTATAGCTCGTAGGTCGGCGCGGGGTCTTCAAAGGTGAAGAAGGCCGCTGAGTATTGCAGGCTCGTGATCTCTTCCTTGGGCGGGGTCTCGCCGCCGTAGGAGTAGGTGCCCGAGACCACGTTGGTGATGAGCGCCATGTTGGGCTTGGCGAGGAGGATGGCCTTGTTCTTGTGCTGGTAGGTTCGGTAGATGCCGAAGGGCTGGCTGCTGCCGTGGACGGCGAGGCCTTTGACGAACGCGGTCGGGTCGTTGAACCCCATGCGCGCGTCCAGCGTGCCAATCTGGGTCATGGAGTCGGGCGTCTGGCTCTTGCGCCGCCATTGGCCGAAGGCGTGGTAGCGGTGCCCGCCCCAGCTGACGATGCTGGCAAGGCCGTAGTTTTCGCCGAAGTAGGTCGTAATCCACGCCGGGGCGGGCAGGCCGAACCCGTGCTGCTGGGCGTGGAGCGACCACGGGATGGGCTTCTCGTCCACGATCTCGCTCATCCACGGATCCGCCCACGGGCCGGCGAGGCTTTGTCGCGCCACCGAGAGCGGCGGGAAGTCATGCCCCCATGCGCCGACGATGGGGTACCTGTCGCGGTCGGGGGAGGAGATGGCCGGAAGCGTCCGCGTCTCCATGTCGGTCAGCGCCCCCTTGCGGGAGAGGACGTGCAGGATGGAGTTGATGCCCTCCATGCTGCCGAAGACGCAGTTGATCATCGTGCGCCCCGAGGGGCCGACGATGCGGCGGAGGTTGGGATGGTACGCCCCCGCCAGATCCTCGATGTGCTTGGAGACGATGCCCCACCCGAGCATCTTGTCGTCCAGCCGCTGGGCAAAGTCCGGGAAGAGCTTGACGTCCGCCATCGTGATGGACCAGTAGTAGTGATCCACGTACTCCTGCCCCACGCCGCCGTGCCCGTATGCCCAAAGCCAGAAGAGCTTGTTGCGAAGCCCCCAACGCCCGTCCGCCATGGCGTACTCCGAATCGAGCGCCTGTCCCAGCAAGAGCGCCCCCGCCGTCGAACTGTGGTTGAAGTTCTGCGTGCTGGTGCTGCGCGTGTACCCCGAGCGCGGGTAGCTGCGGTGGCCGCGCCAGTCGCCCGTCTGCTCGTAGTAATAGTACATCCCCTGCGGCCGCGTCTTCTCGTTCGAGGTTGCGGTCTTGCGGCTCCACTCCGCTTGCGGGTGGATCAAATCGCCCGTCAACGCCTCCCAGTCCTGACGGTTCTCGGCGGTCTTGCGATCCGGCATGAGCCACGCCCACCAGTTCAGCATGAAATGATCGAGCGCCGGCCCCACCAACGCCTCGCGGTAGGTGTTCCACAGCGTGACGCCGTCCGAGCACATCAAATGCCCCAGCCAGAAACGCGGCGACCGCGCCAGCGTCATGTCCACCCACAGCTTGTACACCTCGTAGTCAATCTCCGCCTGCGACACCTCCGGGTTTTCGCGCTTCAGCTTCGTGACGAGAAGCCCGACGTAATGCACCGGCCCGAGCAACTGATAGTAGAAGGGCGGCATTCTCCCCTCCCCCGCCAACGGCGTGAAGCTCGCCCCCTTCGTGAACAAGTCCCGCACGTTGTCATACTGCCACTGGGGCATCCATTCCGGCTTGCCCAAGAACTTCGCGTTCATCGCCTCCACCTCGGCGGGCGACGCCAGCACCGCCGTCGGTGCGCCGACGATCTGCCCCTGCGCCATGGCGGCGACATCCGCCGCAGGGGGAAGGTCGAAGGTTGAAGGTTGAAGCGGCATCCCTTCGACCTTCCCGCCTTCGACCTTCGACCTGAAGGTGACACTCAACGTCGGCGCCTTCACAATGATCGCCCGGCACCCCGATGCGGTCGTCCACTCATAGTGAATCTCAAAATACCGATGGTCGTAGACCTCCCACTTCGACACGATGAAGCCGCAGTCCGAGATCAAGCGCAGCCGCTCCCCGAGCGACGCGCCGAATGCCGCGTCCGTCAAGAGCGCCGTCACGTCCATGCGTCCCTCCGGACGCTCCACCGACACCTCCGTCGGCCCGAACTGCGCGGCAAAGCGATCCGCCTCAACATCCGTCGCGCCCCATCGCTTCCAATAGACCTTCCCGTTCACGGCGGCGTTGAACGTCGGCCCGACCTCGGCATCCGCCTTCCACGGCTTCCGCAACGCATACGCCTCGGCATGCCAGTTCGGGCGCACCGCGCGCCACGCCTCCTCGCACCCCCAGTTCTTCTGGTACACATACGTCGAATCCGACGGCGTGCCGCCCCCCAGCGGCCACAACTCCTCGTCCACGTGCGTCAAGACAATCTCCGCCTTCGCGATGGCGAACCCCGCCGCCAGTTTTTCCGCAATCGCCTCGGCCGCCCCCGGGAACCGCACCAAGAGCCGCCGGTTCACCGCGTCAAACGCCAGCACCCCCGGGTTCTCCCCGTCCCACACCGCCGCCTTCCCCCACTCCGTCACCTGCGTGTCCTCTTGCTTTCGCTCGCCCTCCTCCGACAGCATGAGGGGCGCGTCCCAGAACTTCCGGAACCAACTCATCCCCGCCACCTCGGAATGAATTTCAATCGTCTCGGCAAAACTCGTCATCGCCGCCACGGCCATTGCACAGGTCATCAGCGGGGCTATCGTCTTTTTCATGGGTCTCTCCTCTTTTCGTTATTTGACAGTGAGCTTGCCGTTTTTGTCGGTGGCGATGGTGTCGGTCTTGCCCTTGAAGACGACGCGCAGCGAACCGTCGGCCTGCGGGGTGAAGCGGGGGGGCGTCTCGCCTTGGCGGACGGGCACCATGACGAAGAAGAGGGGCGCGTTCTTCTGCTTGGGCGCGATGCGAAGCTGGATTTGGTCTTCGCGGAAGTCCTTGCCGAAGGTCGCCTTGTAGTGCTGGGTGAAGCCGAACCCGCACGGGTGGCCGTAGGTGCGCGTGAAGGTGTCGAACTCGGCGGGCGTCACGAAGTAGCCGTAGATGTCCACGCCGTGCTGCCCCGTGTAGGTGAAGGCGTTGCCGTCCACCGTCACCTCTGTCGCCAGCGCCCACAGGTTGAGGTAGGGGGTCAGCTCCTCGTTGCCGGGGAGATCGTCGCGGATGACGAGGTAGTCGCGCTCCTTCTGTCCGTTGTCCTTGACCATCAGGTACTGGCGTTTCCAGCGGAAGGGCTTTTGCAGGTAGACCTCTTCGCTGTGGCTGTCGTCAAAGAGGGCCGTCCCGTGCGGCTCGGGGAGGGCGTAGGGGACGCGAATCATGTAGCTGAGGTCGCGCTCCATGCAAGCGTAGTCGGCGTAGGGCGTCGTCTCGAAGGCCGTCACCTTGCCGAGGAACTCGAAGTCGTTTTTCGACAAGGGGTTGAGGCCGGGCTCGACGACGGTGAACGGCGCGACTTTCAAGTTCCGCAGTTCGGCGTTGGCGCCCTCCCGCCACCAAGCGTCCGCCTCCGCGACGGGCGTTCCCTCGACGTTACGCACCGTCTCGTCCACGTCAAAGACAAGGCCTCCCGGGTGCACCCACACTTCGCGGATGGAGGGGGTGTACATGGCGGCGAAGTCCGCCATGAGCGGAACGCCCCGCGCATACCAGACCCACGTCCCGCGATCATTGTGGCCGTGCCCGAAGGCGAAGCCGTCGGCGTAGACTTGGAAGAAGGTCTCGTCCGCCGCGCCGTTGCCGTTACGCATGTTGAAGCCAAAGCCCTCGTAATGCCGCGACGACAAGACGGGCTTGGCCACGGGCGGGTTCACGTCCACCACCTTGTACTGCGCGTCCGACGAGCCGATCCCGACATCGTTGTTGCTCTCCGCCATGCCCCACGCAAGCTGTGACGCGAGCTTCGGGTCGCGCTTCTGGAAGAAGCCCCACAGCGTGGCGAAGACCTGCTCCGTGGCATAGTAGCCGTCGCCCTGTGCGCTGGTGGAACGGAAGCCGCCACGGATGTCGTAGGGCAGGAGGATGTTCAGCCGATGCAACGCGGCGGCCTGCAAACGCTTTTCCGCCCGCGAGACGCCCACCCGCTGGAAGTTGTTGTCCAACGCCGCCAACGCCATCGCGGGCATCTGCACCGCCATGGTGCCATAGTGGGGACACTCCAGCGTCACGCCCGCCTCGTTGATCTGCGTCTCAAGGTACATGACGACGGCATCGGTGAAGATGCGCGCCCACGCCTCCGCCATCGGATGGTTCGGCACCAACGCCAACAGGTAACAGCGGCGGCAATCAATCTGCGCCTTCATGTTGGCGGAGCCCCACGCAAACCCGGAGGCGCGCGGCGGCGAAAAGTTGTCGTTCTCGCTCTGGTACATCGCGGCGGCGATCCAGCGGCGAATCTCCGCCCTGTCCTCCTCCGTGGCGCTCCGCGCCGCCAACGCCTTCTCCGCCCTCGGCGCAAGGTTCCCCAGCGTGATGCCATAGTCCATGCCGCCATAGCACGACCGCGCAAAGTGCTGCACGAAATCCCTGAGCGCGGCCTTCGCCTCGTCAATCGCCTTGCGCTCCGCCGCCTCGTCCGGCACGATGGCGCCCGCCTCCTCGACACTCTTGCGCGTCTCGCGCGACATATACCGCGCCCAGTCGCCCTCCTCCACGAACATCCTCGGATACTTCCCCGGCTCCTCGTACCGCACCACCCACTCCTTCACCTCGTCCAGCATCACCTGCCCCAGCCGAATGTGACGCAGCATGATGGGCGAATCCCACCGCTCCTCCTCGCTGACGCCCACCGCTTGCATCCGCTGGGCGTTGAGATGCTTCCCGAGCGTCCGCTTCACGCCCCCGATGCCGTAGACCCGCTTGCCCAGCACGACGGGCGCCTCCATCCACGCCTCCCCCTCCGTGGTGCGCCGAAAGCGCGGACACGTCGTCTGCGTGTACTGCTGGATGAGGCTGTCCGGGTGCGGGTCGATGTCGGGATGAATCCACTCCGCCGGCTTGAGCGCCACGAACGCCAACTGCTCCGCCGGCTCGTTGCGATTCCACAGCCCCAGATACAGCGTCTCCTCGTCGCCCCACTGCAGATACGAATTGATATACGCAAACCGCCCGTCCTTGTCAAACGTCAGCCCGCCGTCCCCCTCCTTCAAATTGTCATACTGGCTGCGCCCGCTGAACGTCGCGCTGTCCGGGCTAAAGCCCTCCGTGATCGTGAACGTGTACGTCTCCGGCGCGGGAAGGCGGCTCATCGTCTGCCCCCACCAATCCCACGTGTACTGCTTCTCCGGCGGATCAAAGTGCGGCAACACATACCGATAGACATCCCCCTCCTTCATCCCCGGCAACCGCCGCATCGGGTACGCCTTCCCCTCCCCCACGTTGTACTCCTCGCTGACAATCGCCAAATCCTGCCCCGCATACAACTCCACCACCGCCGTGTACTTCTTCTCCCCCTCGAACGCATACGACAGCCGCACCCTCGCAAACACCGGCCCCGCCGCCTCCACGACACTCGTGTACCCGACAAGCGGCACCTCCGTCTTCCACGCCCCCTTGCCAACCCACTTCCCCCCCGGAAGACGCACGCCGAGTATCGGCCCAGGGAAGTCGTCCCTGCCAGCGGCAGGCAGACGGATACCCGTCAACCCATTGGCAATCTCAATGATTCCGTCACGCTCCGTCACCGTCACATCGCCCATTGGAGGGCGCGCGTCCCCGCGCGCCGCCAACGTATAGACCTTCGTCTCGTTTTCCTTCAAACTCACCATGAAGACCGCCTTCGCGCTCTTCACGCTCCCGTCCTCCCACAGCTCCACCCCATCCCACTGTACAGGAAGCACCTCATCCCCGCTGACCACTGACCACTGACCACTGACCACTGCGTCTCCTGCCGCCTCGCCCTTCTCAAAGGCGACATCAAAGGAGACGCGATCCGGCCCCCACTCCAGCCCCAACGGCTCCACAATCCGAAACTCCCTCGTCACCCCCAACGCCGTCGTCACCACGGCGACACACCCCAACACGGATACCATCCTCTTCATGATTTTTCTCCTAACAGGTTGCCCACTAGCCTACTCCCTCCTCCCCCACAAGTCAAGCAACGCACGGATCTGTGTAAATCTGTGGCAAAATAGGGGGTGCGACACATTGCACGAATATGCGTTGTGCCCCTACGATGGCGTGCAATATGTCATGCACCCTGCGTAGGTTTTCCCGGATTCGCAGGGGAAGGTGGCGAGAGGGCCGTTGTGGGCGAGGGCGATGGCGTTGCCGTCGCTGTCGTGGATGCGCCAGTCGGGGTGGACGGCGCGGAGGGTGCAGGTGCCGGAGACGGAGGCGTGGATATGCGCCTCGGTCAATGTTCCGTCTTTCCATGTGATGTCCACGGTGAAGCCGCCACGCGCACGGAGGCCTTTGACGCTGCCTTCGGGCCAGCGGGAGGGCAGGGCGGGAAGGAGGTGAAGCTCCATGTTGTAGCTTTGCAGGAGCATTTCGATGACCGCCGCCGCGCCGCCGAGGTTGCCGTCGATCTGGAAGATGCGGGGCGGGTGCAGGTCGAGCAGGGAGTCGGTGGCAAAGTCCGTGATGAGGTCGCGCAGGTGTTCGTAGGCCTTTTCGCCTTGCCCGAGGCGTGCGAAGAAGCACGCCGTCCAGGCGCGGCTCCACCCCGTGTGGCCGCCGAAGTTGGCAAGGCGGTGCGCCAGCGATTTCTGGGCGGCGTCCCACAGCGCGGGCGTGTCGGGGGTAATCTGGTCGCCCGGGTAGAGTCCGTAGAGGTGGGAGAAGTGGCGGTGTCCCGGTTCGACTTCCTCGAACTCCCTGTCCCATTCGAGGAGCCGTCCGTCCTGCCCGATTTTGAGCGGCGGCAGCTTGGATTTGAGGCGTTTCCACGTTTTGACCTTGCCAGCGTCCACGCCCAGAATCTCCGCCGACGCGATGGCGAAACGCAAAGCGTCCTGCGCCAACTGGATGTCCATCGCGCTGTCAATCCCGATGGAGACCATTCGCCCGTCGCTGCCCTTGAAACTGTTTTCGGGAGACTGTGACGGCATGATGTGAAATAGCCCGTCCTCGCCCTTGACAAGGTAGTCTTCGTAGAACGCCGCCACCTCCTTGAAGAAGGGGTAAGCGCGCTTAGCGAGAAAGTCCTTGTCCATGCCGAACTCCCAGTGCCACCACAGGTGCTGCGCCATCCACGGCGCCGCGCCAATCCACACCGCCCAGCCGTAGGCCTCGGGCGTGGCGCGTCCCCACGGGTCGGTCTGGATGGGGAACCAGACCCCGCGACAGCCGTAGAGCTTCTTCGCCGCCTTCTTCGCATGGGGGACAAAGGTCTCGATGTGCGTGAAGAAGGCGTCCGTGTACGCTTGCAACGCCCCCGGCTCCGCGACCCAGTAGCACATCTGGATGTTCACGTCCTGATGCAAGTCGCTCTCCCACGGCGGGCAAAGGTCTTCGTTCCACTTCCCTTGGAGGTTGGCGGGCTGCTCGGCGTTCGCGCACGACGAACAGAGCAGGTAACGCCCGTAGTTGAAGTACAGCACCGCCAAGGCGGGATCGTCCTGTCCCGCACGGACGGCGGAGAGCCGCTCGTCCGTCGGCACGTCGGGAACGTTGAGCGGAATATCCAGCGAGAGCCCGCCGAAATGCCGCCGATGCTCGGCGCGGTGCGCCGCCACGCACTCCTCCCACGACGTTACGGGGACGGCCAACGCCCCGCACTCCTGCTCGGGTGTGCGCCCCCGCACCCCCACGCCGATGTTGACCGCGATGAGTATCTCCTTCGCCCCCGTCACCATGAGCTTCTGACGCTCCACCGACACCGTGCCATCCGTCTTCACCGCCGCTTGGACACGGAACTTAATCCCGCTCTCCAGCCGCCCGTCCATGACGACGCCCTCGGGCGACGCCGTGAATTTAAGGACGCACCTCGGGTCCACGATGCGGTCCAGCCAGATCGCCGTGTCAAACGCCCCCGACGGCAAGAAACATCGTGGCATCGTGATCCGCACCAGTATCTTGTCTTCCTTCAGGTGCGCGATGACCTCCCGCGTGATGGGCATATTCCACATCTCGTCAAACGACACCGTGGCTTGCGCCGTCGCAATGTCCAGCTCGCGGCGATAGTTCACCACCGTGTTCGTGCCGCACTCGATGTACAAATCCCCCGCCGGCGTGTACGGGTCCACCCGCCCCTTCGCCGTCGCCGACAGCAAGCCGCCCACGCCCCCGAACGCATCGTTCGCCGCGACTGCCGCCTCCGCCCACTTCTCTTCCTTCAGCAACTGCCGCACCCCCGCAAGCAAATGGCTCTTCTCCTCCAGATCCCGCTTGCGGTGATTCCCCCGCCACAGCCACTCATGGTTGAGCGCAATCCTCTCGCGCTTGATCCCCCCCATGACCATCCCGGCGATCCGTCCCGTCCCGACGGGCAACCCCTCCGCATACTCCCTCGCGGGATGCACATACCACAACTTGTTCGGTGAAACGTCTGTCTTTTCCATGTCTCCGATTATCGCAATTCCCTCCTCCCCCTGTCAACCTGGCGGGCGTCAATCGGGTGCATGGCAGATGGCCCTCCATCCGAAAAAGGTGGCGTTGAGCGGGAGACCTGTGTATAATGGAAGCGTTGAATCAAGGCAAACCGTATCCAAGAGAAGAAACATTATGACAAACGCGACCGACCCCCGTAAATTAGAAGCCGTCTCCTCGCTGTGCAAGCGCAGGGGGTTTATTTTCCCGAGCTCGGAGTTGTACGGAGGCATCAACGGGTTTTGGGACTACGGGCCGCTGGGGTCGGAGCTCAAGCGCAACATCCGCGAGGCGTGGTGGAACTTCACGGTGCGCTCGCGCGAGGACGTGGTGGGGCTGGACGCGACCATCATCATGAACCCGAAGATATGGCAAGCCTCGGGCCATGCGGACACCTTC
>Ga0082212_10013587_pt1 | contig 10169 bp, 8 predicted proteins | sample TergutNt197P3_FD_71548 | JGI IMG/M metagenome (GOLD analysis project Ga0082212, IMG submission 71548) | Neocapritermes taracua P3 segment gut microbial communities from Petit-Saut dam, French Guiana - Nt197 P3 | ecosystem: Host-associated > Arthropoda: Insects > Digestive system > Gut ...
ATCGACTCACATGGGGTTGGCAGGTTTAAGCCCATTTACATCGACCGGATCAAAGACGGCATCCAAAACCCCGTTACCAATTTTGAAGTTGTAAAAGATCACCTTGCCACTGCTGTGGTCGACGGACACGACGGCATGGGACAGGTAATCGGAAAAAAATCAATGCAGATGGCAATCGCAAAGGCACAACAGCACGGCCTGGGCATGGTTGTGGTGCGGAACTCCACCCATTACGGCATCGCCGGGTATTATGCAACGATGGCAGCAAAAGCGGGGATGATCGGCATAACAGGCACCAATGCGCGGCCTTCCATCGCCCCCACTTTTGGCATCGAAAATATGCTGGGCACCAACCCGCTGACGGTGGGAATGCCAACCGACGAAGATTTTCCTTTTATACTGGATTGCGCCACGTCGGTAACACAGCGGGGCAAAATTGAACACTACGACAGGATTGGCAAAACCATGCCTCCCGGCTGGGTAATCAACTCAGACGGCAGCACCGAGACAGACCCGGCCAAAGCGCTTGCCGGGCTGAACAAGGGGACTTCCGCACTGGCTCCCGTGGGCGGCCTGGGCGAAGACACAGGCGGCTACAAAGGGTACGGCTATGCAACCATAGTAGAGATCCTCTCTGCGGCGCTCCAGCAGGGAAAGTTTTTAAAGGCGCTTAACGGCTTTGATCCCGACGGCAAAAAAATTCCGTTTCGTCTGGGGCATTTTTTTATTGCCATCGACATTACCGCTTTTGTCGAATTGGAACGATTCAAAAAAACCACCGGCGATATTCTGCGGGAACTGCGCGCTTCGGCAAAAGCGCCCGGGCAGGAGCGTATCTACACCGCCGGCGAAAAAGAATACCTGGCATGGCTTTCCCGAAAGGAAACCGGCGTCCCATTAAACGACAGCCTTAAAAAAACCATCAGGGGATTGCAGGAAGAATATAAACTGGATTCGTATGAATTCAGCTTTTAAAATAATCACTTGTGAATTTCCCGATTAGGGCTCATACTAACTATAATGACAATCAACCAGGAAGATGCGCTCTACGACTTTCTCGAAAATGTAACAGAACCCTTTACCCTGGATGATATTTGCGCCTTTGTCCGCCTAATCGAACCCAAAAGGAGCGGCCGCCTTAATGCGGAAACTGCTTCGTTTATCGAAACCAGGCACATGGCGTTTCCCATGGATGGGAAGCGCTGGATTTCCCGGCGCGGCGCATTCGAAAAAGTCCGTTTTGTCATTAGCCCGACGCGGCTGGAAATAGCCAACGGCATACTTGTCCCAGGCCACCGCTGCCTTCCCTTTGCCAACCCCATCCTGCTGCCCCAGGAATATCAATTCCGCTGGAAAGGCTCTAATCAGCACGGAGTCGAGATTCCATACACGACCACAGAAAGCCCGCCGGAAGATTTTTATCCGTTTTACACGCTGTACGGCGAAGAATATGCCCCCCAATATATAGCGCGGGACAACCCGGAAAACGAAGCTGCCTTTAACTGCGACCCTTTCGAAGACCCGCCCGAAGTTTCAATTCATACCCTGGATATGCGGAATATCTACCGGGAAACTTCTTTTGTACCGGGAGATCATTTTGCAGTAACAACCATTAACTGGAAAGAAGGTATTTTTGAACTGGAAAAGGTAAGCGCAGAAACCTGGACGAAGGAAGAATTGGACAGTTGGCGCGCCGCTGCCGAAGAAGGGTTTAAATCATCCTTCGATTTCCTTGGCCCCGGATCTTCGACAGAAGAGCAGATAGCCTATGCATACTGGTTTGGCGGAAAGCGTATGCGCACCCTGCCCTCCCTTTCTTTGGAAGATTTTCTTTACGAAATTACCGACCATATAGAGACTGTCCCCTACGGCATAGAAACCCGCTTTTGGTATGCCGGCAAGGATATTCCCGACAGAAAAGATCTGGAAGGGATAAGAAGCCTGCCCGACAGGACAGTAATAGAAGAAATCCTTTACCGCCGCGGGGTGCCCATTTCGGAATATGTGGTTCAGTCGTATGTGCGCGATGCCCTGTACCGCGGCGGAGAAAATCAAAATGTTATCAATTTCCAAAACACCAATACCCCGCCAAATCCCGCCGGAGCCGAAGTCCCCCTGCGGATAATGGAAAGGATTATCCCGCCTTCTGCATTGCTTAACAGCCGCGACAAGGAATACTTGGCGGATTATATTCTGGAAGTGTTCATGGAATTTGAAACAACGTATTCCTATTTTGCCGACAATACCATGGGCGCGATACGTCAGAGGGTCGGCGAACTTCATACCGCTGTTGTAGAGCTTGCGCTAAAACTCCAGAAAAGCGATATGGATCCTTCGTGGCTTCCAAAACATACGTTTATTGTGCTTTCCCAAATCCAGGGCCATGCAGCCAGCATACTGGAAGACCTGGACACCGACGAAGCGCCCCCCCTGGCAGAACTGGACGCCATGGATAATTCCATAGATTCGATGATCGAAACCTACGAGGATGTACGGGACCTTATTAACGAAGCGATGGACAATTACCGGAAAAACAACATCGGACTGTGGCAAAAAATCGAAAGCGCAGAAAATTCTTCCTGGCGTATCGTTCAGATCAGCCTGGGAGGCACAGACATTTGGCGGCGTCTTGTGCTGCCCGATACATACACGATAAAAGAGCTTACGGCGCTTATCCCCTCTATTTTTAGCTGGGGTAGCGAAGAAATAAATTGTAACATACAGGCAGAAACCATTGGAGATTTAAGCCGCACGGGTGTAAGCGAATTTATCTGCGAGGTTGGCGAAAAATGGACGGTAAAAATCATCATCCTTTCCTGGTACCAGGCAAAACCGGATGAAAGGGTTCGCTGTGTTGCCGGTGCGGGCGCACCGCCGCCCAGGTTTATCGACGGCCCTCTGCGTTTCCGCCGTTTTATCTCCGCCCTGGAACGGGGCAGCGACAGGGAACGCCATCTTGCTTTAAATGAATTGGGCAGGGATTATGACCCTTTAGGTTTTGATATTGATTCCTGCAACCGCGCCATCCACGGGGGCAGCCATGGCACAGGAATATAGTTTATCCGCCTTATTGCAAAAAGGCGGCGGCACCAGCTCCGCTGGTGTTTACTACAACGTGCCCGGAAAACTCCCCAAAGAAACGCTCCAGTCCTTCCTTGCATTAATTCCTGCAAGGTGCGACAAAGAAAAATTATTGCAGGCAATCCTTGAACGGGAAGACCTAATGCCGACAGCCATGGGGAACGGCATCGCCCTGCCCCATCCGCGAAACCCCCTTATTGAAAAAGAAGAAGATCAATTTGCCGCCATTGCCTTTCCCGAAAATCACATAGACTGGGGCGCACTGGACGCCCGGCCTGTGCATACGATCATCCTTGTTGTCTCTGCATCAGCCAAAGCGCACCTTTTTACCCTGCAGCGCATTTCCTTTTTTTGCCACGACGAAAATTTTTGTTCACTTATCCGGCGCCGTGCCCCGGCAGAAGAAATAATCAGTTATATAGAAAAAACTGAACAGGGTTGGTAACGTGCATTGTTTTATGGTACAAAATCAACAAACGAGGAAAATGCTATAGTATGGTGTGCATCATTAATACTATACTTTATTGGATTTGTTCCATCATTTGAATATATCTTATGGGTTGCACCACCATCAAAAGTTAAACAGATATAAAATGAACCATTTCCTTTCCAGGCTGAAACAGTGGATGGGATTAATAGTTGAATTGTTATACTGTTTCCAGTGATAGTTGCACTACCTCTTCCACTGACTTGTGTTGCATCTGTTTGACTACAAACATCTATCCTTATTGTATCCCCAATATGAGAACTTAAACCAGTAATAGTTATACTCTTTGGATCACTATTACTTTTATTTTTTACATTTGAATTAGTCCCATTACTACAACCGAAAAATACAAACCCGAAAACCAGTACAAATAATGCGATTTTTTTCATTTCCATCCTCCTGCGATGTAAACATTCGCGTACTATGCCCGCCGGCATGCTAATAATTCGCAACTCTGCGGATTTTTAGCTTTGGAGTTTTACCAACGGCAAAACTCCACCTAAAGCTTTATCACAACACCATTCTTGGCGGTGCCATGCCGGAAAAAACGCACAATAAGATACCAATACCATCTGACAGACGATAGTTTTGAGTAAATTTTTTTAGTGGAATGATCCAGAGGGGAACCTTCGCCTTTTGGGCTCGGTGGAGGATCAGGTGAGTCTTAAGAGAGAGAGAGAGAGAGAGAGAGAGAGCAACAACCGTGCCAAGTTGCGGAAATTCTGTCGATATCTTGGCTGTTTTACGAAATTTTTTGTACTTTTTTGCACAAAATCAATATTCATTTGCAAGCAGTGTAGTGTGGATTAGCAAATGGTGTCAAGGTGCGCAGCACGGCGGTTTTAATATGCGATCGTATTAAAACTGAGACTGGAGGGGTGATATGACAAATGTCATATTTTGGTAGATTTTCTTTGCTTTTTTTGTTTTTTAGTATAAAATAAAGGCAAACTGATTCTTGACGCCACAAAGTTAATTTTTGCAAGTCTTGTACTAGGAAGCGTTATTAGAGGGGATATTTCACCGTCAACATTGCTTGTTTCAGGTATCATAGCTTCAGGTGGCGGAGCAATTGTTGGACTCACATTTACAACAATATTCGAGGAGAAATAATATGGAGCCGGCGATAATACTTTTTGGAGGTTTTACCGGGGTGGTCGTTGTGATGGGCATAATTGGTATTATTTATTACTTCTACAGCGAGAAAAAGCGTAAAGAGGAACGACGGTAATTTTTTTCTTATTGTTTTCCAGCCCACGAGCGTAAGGAAATTATTATAGTAAGGTTGCTGTTTACGCAGCAATTATATGAGTCAGGAGGCGGCATCTGCATGCAGCGATCGTTTTCTTCTCCTGCACTGGTTCTTCGGGTAAGGGCTTCGGGCGAATCCAACAGGGAAGCGGTTTTTCTGAGCGCCGAAGAAGGGCTTGTCAGGGCAACGCTCTTTGGGGGGCCAAAGAGCAAGCTGCGATCCCATGTATCACCTTTTAATTCCGGCATTTTGTGGACATACCGCGATCCGGCAAAAGACTTCCGTAAAGTCAGCGACTTTGACGTACAGTCTTGGAGGCCGGGGCTGCGGGAACTCTACGAACGAAGCAATACCGCATCCATTATTGCAGGGGCAATCCTAGTAGGGCATGGCAGCGGCGGCGCATTCGGTTCGGCGTTTGCCCTTGCCAATGCCGCCCTGGATGCACTGGAAACCGCAGACGAAGCGTGCTGCGAACTGCTCCTTGTCCATTTTTTGTGGAAATGGGCCGGCCTTTTGGGCAACCGCGGGGCGGATTTACGGTACTGCAGCTCTTGTACTTGTGAATTTACCGGCGATGCGGTACTATGGTTTATCCCAGGGGAGGGGTTTCTTTGTAAAAATTGTCTGACTACTCAGCACAGCCATGGCAGGGTAAACAGCCATGCCGTTCTGGGCCCCGGCGCAAGGCGCTGGCTTTGTGCAGTCGAAGACAAACCACCTTCGGAAATCAGCCGTGTATCCCTGGATGCGGCTTCTATGGGGGAAATAAAAGTATTGATTAAAATGTTAGGGAAACAATAATGAAGGAGTGGCACAAATCTGAACTTGCCCCGGACGATGTAAAAGCCCTGACGGAAAAATACGGCTGCGATCTGCTTACTGCCTCCATACTGCTTCGCCGCAGAATTAATACCGGCGAAGAAACCCTTTATTTTCTGGAAGACGATCTCCGTTATCTGCGCAACCCGTTTGATCTTCCCGGCATGGAAGACGCTGTAGAACGTATTCTTGCCGCAAAAGATGAGGGCGAAAAAATTTTGGTCTTCGGCGACCGCGATGTCGACGGGATTACCGGAACCGCCCTTGTTACGGATTTTTTGCGCCGCTACGGTTTCGATGTGAGCTGGTGGGATTTCCCCGACAAAGAAGAGCCGTATGGCCTTTCTTTAAAAGCAATAGAACATTTTGCCGCCGACTATGGCACACTCATCATTACCGTAGACTGCGGCATTTCCAACCGGAACGAAATTGCCCGCGCCGCGGAGCTGGGTGTCGGCGTTGTTGTAACCGATCACCACAACCTAAGCGAACACCTGCCCGATGCGGACGCGTTGGTTAATCCAAAACTGCCGGGGCGTTATTCATTCCAGCATTTAAGCGGATGCGCCGTTGCATACAAACTTGTTTCCGCGCTGCGCTTTGCCATGAAAAGCGAAGTCTACGGCGAGCCAATCTGCCTGCTTAATGCACGGCCCAGCAACAACGCAATGATAATCGAGATCGCCAAAACCAGAAACCTCTGCCTTATCGACACCCTTGTAGAAACAGTTGTCCCCGGCATGGTCGGCATTAACAGCACCCGGCTTCCCGAATTTCTTTCCGGCCAGCAAATACTCTGCTGGGATCTTCCGGTTCAGCAAAAACTGCTTGCCCAGGTTTTTGGTTCGGCAGTGGAAATTCAAATGCTTGATATTGCAGAAGAAATCGGCAAGGCCATCCCTCAAACTGCCGGTAAGAGCCTTCTTCGTTTAACGGAAATGTCCAAAATCGGCAAGTACAGCGGAAAAACCACCGGCGAACTTGACGTTCTCCTTAATCTTTTTATCAGCTTTGTACAAAAAAAAGAAAACCTTTTTGACGATGAAAATGATACCGAGCTTCAGCTTGCAGCCCTGGGAACCATTGCCGACATTATGCCCTTGCGCGACGAAAACCGGCTTATCGTCAGAAGGGGCATAGAGGCCATGCAAAAAAAACCGCGGCCGGGTATTTCGGAACTCTTTTTTAAACTCGATCTGGCAGGGCGGCCGCTTTCTGCAGAAGATATTTCCTGGGTCCTAAGCCCTGCAATTAATGCGTCGGGGCGCATGGGAGAGGCGGGCAAAGCCATTTCGCTGCTGCTTGGGGAATCGGAAAAAGAACGCGAAGCACTGGCAAACAAAGTAATTGCGTTAAATGACCAGCGCAGATCCATGGTAGAAGACCTGTACCGGAATGCAGAACCGGAAGCGTACCAAAACCTTCCGGCATACAGCGGAAACATGGCAGTCTATGCGGGGGAGAACATACTCCCCGGCCTTATGGGGCTTATCGCCAGCCGCCTTTCCGATCGTTTTAAAATACCTTCCCTTGCAGCTTCGTTTAACGGCGGCAAGGTAAAAGGCTCCCTCCGTTCGGCACGCGATTACGATTTAAGTTTTTTGCTGGAACAATGCTCCGATCTTTTTCTCCGTTACGGCGGCCACGATTTTGCCGCCGGTTTTGACATGGAAAAAGAAAACTGGGGCGCCCTACAAAAACGCCTTAAAACCATTGCCGCCAACATGGAGCTAAAAGCCTCTGCCGAAGAAACACTGGAGATTGACGCCGAAATTCCCCTACCATACCTTTCCAGAGAGGAAGACGATCCAAAAGTCCGAGGCAAAAAAGACCTGTATCTGCTTCAACTTGCCGATCGTTTTGAACCATACGGCGAAAAAAACCGTCCCCTTCTCTTTTTGTCGCGCGGCCTAAAAATAACGGACATCATGCTTATGGGAAAAGAAACATTAAAGCATGTAAAACTTACGCTGGATACCGGGAAGTATAAATGGCCCGCCATTTACTGGAACGCCGCAGAAAAAGTAAAAGTGGAATTTGACAAGGGAGACACGGTAGACCTGGTATATACGGTAAGCCGCAACTGGTTTAACGGCACCACAACCCCGCAAATAATGGTAAAAGATTTGCGCCCTTCCAAAACACCGAACGCAGCAAAATCACCGCAGGGCGAAGGGGCAAATTACCTTTTACCGAGGAATGAGTAAGTCATTTTCCCCCTCGACCAATCCGCATTTTATACGATACTATTAGCGTATGCGATTCGCCAAACCCGGCAGGTTTTTTCGTTTTTTCGTAATACTCCTTGTCCTGCTTAATGCCCTGCCTGTATCCTGCCAGACGCGAACTCAAACTGCCCCGGAACAGCCGGTTTGGAATGGTGTTCCCGGTGAATTTAAAGCTGCGGTTCTGGGAACCCTACGGCCCGGGGAGCCTTTTGTGGTTGCGGCAGCCGGGGCAGGTATACCCCAGGGGAACACCCGTATGCAGGCTGTGTTAATAAAAGAAGACAAACAGCTTAATAGGGGCACTTTTTTTAACCTCAATGCCGTTTCCCGCAGGGGGCCGGTACACACAACAATTATGGCGGTGCCAACCACCGCAGGGTCAGGCAAGGCCATTCTCCGCATCGAAGGGAACGGCAGGGTTATTCATACGCTGGAGGTAACCATCGAGCATAGGGAATTTAAAACAGAAACACTTAACATAACCAGCGCCATGACAGATATCCTTACCGCCCCTGACCCGGAAAAAACCAAGCAGGCGGAACAAATGTGGGCAATTTGGGCCAGGACAGGCAGCGATATTTATACTACGGGAAACTTTGTTATGCCCGTTGTCTCAAACTATCAGACCAGCGTTTTTGGCAACCGCCGTACATATGTTTACCCCAGCGGTAGATCCAGCACTTCGATCCATGCAGGGGTAGATTGGCGGGCACCCACGGGAACCCCCATTACCGCCCCCGCTGCAGGCAGGGTTATGCTGGCAATGCTTCGCATTACTACAGGCAATACTGTCGTAATTGAACATATGCCCGGAGTGTATTCACTGTATTACCACATGGATAAACTCTCGGTTTCCCAGTGGGATATGGTTCAAGCCGGAACCCTGCTGGGGGAGGCCGGGGCTACCGGTTTTGCAACGGGCGCCCATCTCCACTACGAAATTCGGGTCTCAACAGAAAATACCGATCCGGCCGCTTTCCAGGGCAGGACAATTCTTGACAAAGATGCGATTTTGGCTATACTAAACAACTAGGCGTATGCCAAACACCGGCTGCCTGCGTACGCCGGTATATCACACATTTACCTACAGGGAAAGGAGGTGAAATCATTTGGCTCATATTGTCGTAGACGATAACGAGATGCTGGAAAAAGCCATTAAGCGTTTTAAACGAATGGTAGAAAAAGAAGGCATCATTCGGGAATTTAAAAAAAGAGAGTATTACGAGAAACCATCTACCATTCTTAACCGGAAAAAGAAAGCTATTGCCCGCAAACTTATGAAGAAAAACCGGAAAGGTAAAGCTGAGTATTAATAGCTGATTGGACAGCGGCTAACCGCAAAAAACTTTGTGGTTAGGCGTTGTCCGCGGAAAAGGTTTCATAAAATATGAAAAAGAAAAACAATACGCTCGTTAGCTTAATACAAGCGATGCTTTGGGTGAGTTTTATCCTTATTTCAGGCTGCTCTAAAGATAAAGTTAAGCTTACTTATGATCTCCCCAAAGCCGCTATTTCAGAAATTCATTACCCTGACGTTTCCTTTGCCGTTATCAGCGATATCCACATCTACGATCCATCCCTTGGAACTACCGGCGCTGCTTTTGAAAACACTTTAAATTCCGACAGAAAACTTTTGCTGGACAGTATTGATTTAATGGATTATGCGGTAAAAACCATTATTGATGCCGGGCCCGGTTTTGTTTTGATTAGCGGGGATTTAACCAAAGACGGCGAACTGACAAATCACCACCTTATGGCGGAAAAACTTAATGCCTTTCGCGATGCAGGCATTGCGGCGTATGTAGTTCCCGGTAACCACGACATAAATAATCCCGATGCCGTCAGCTATTCGGGAGACAGCACAACCCCTGTCCCTGCGGTCAACGCAGAAGAATTTGCACAAATCTACGGCGACTTTGGTTTTAACGACGCCCTTATGCGGGATACCGATTCATTAAGTTATGTGGTGGAGCCTGTGGAAGGCATTTGGCTTCTTGCCATAGACGACTGCCGTTACCGGGAAAACGTGCCCGGCATGCACGAAATTGTTTCCGGCAGAATCAGTCAAAAAACCGCAGACTGGATCGCTCTAGTTTTATCGGAAGCAAATAAAAAAAACAAGGCTGTTATGGCAATGATGCATCACGGCATTGTTGAACACTGGAAAGGGCAGTCAAAACTTCATCCTGATTATTTAATCGCAGGGTACAAGGACTTTGGGAAATTTCTTGCATCATGGAATGTGCGCATTGCATTTACCGGGCATTATCACGCTCAGGATATTACGCGCGGCGATTTT
>Ga0082212_10013588_pt1 | contig 10169 bp, 5 predicted proteins | sample TergutNt197P3_FD_71548 | JGI IMG/M metagenome (GOLD analysis project Ga0082212, IMG submission 71548) | Neocapritermes taracua P3 segment gut microbial communities from Petit-Saut dam, French Guiana - Nt197 P3 | ecosystem: Host-associated > Arthropoda: Insects > Digestive system > Gut ...
AAAGGGGCTGTTCGTTATGAGCAGCCTCTTTTTTTTTTGAGAGGGTTGTTCGCAAAAATAAAAAAAATCATACAATGTATAAAAAATCTTTACAAAATAATGCGTTTGCCCTGACAATAAAAAATTAGGAAGTAATAATTAAAGATGCCAATCGGAAGTTTTTTTTTGTACCTTTGCAAAAAAAAAATCATGAAAAGGTTTTTTTATATAATTATAGCCATTGCGTTATCATTGTTAAGTGTCTCTTCGATAAAGGCGCAAGATGATACTACCGGCAAAGACTTTTGGCTGACTTTTGGTAGAAACGGAAGCGCCACTTACAGTACGGTTGGTTTGCAAATTCGTATCGTAAGCGGAGATTCGCCAACCAAAGGGACTATAGAATTTACCAAATTGGGAACTTCTATCTCTTTTAATATTGCAGCGCAACAGGTTTATACTTATGATCTTACCCCTCCTCAAAAGGAAGCCGTATATAATATATCCATGGGCATATCCAATCGCAGCATTCACATTACCAGCGATTATCCGGTTACAGTTTATGCTTTGAATCAATATCAAAAATATACTGACGCTACCAATATTTTTCCCGTAACAGCCTTAGGAACAAATTATTATCAAATATCCTATATGCCTTTTGGATCTTCGTCAGATGCTTATGCCGTTGTTGCAATCGAAGATAATACCAAAATATATCACGATGGAAGTGAGGCGGCAACGCTCAAAGCAGGAGATGTTTACTATCGAACGGAAGAAAACGATATGACCGGCGCTCATATCACATCTACCGAGCCTATTGCATTTTTTGCTGTAAATCAACTTGTTAGGATTCCTGTTTCCGGTTTGTCCGGTGATTGTTTTATGCAACAGTTGGCGCCCGTAAACACTTGGGGTAAAAAGTTTTTAGTACCGGTGGCAGATCTTACCCTTCCTCCCTCCTGCCTTGATACCAAAAACAGAGTACGCATTGTGGCAGCACGCAGCGGAACTACTTTTGTTACAGCGCCGACAAATGTAACTTTGATAACCGATATGGGCGGGCAATCTCCGCTGACAAAATCTTTGAATGCCGGAGAATTTTTTGAATTTGATATAATGCTCAATCATAACGGATGCTTTTTTGAAACGAATAAGCCCATAGGCGTTTGCACCTATCTTCCTTCAATGGAATATAATAATAATTCCTTTTCTGACCCTTCCCAAGCATGGCTTCCGTCAATCGAACAGGCTATTTCCGGCGCTATGATTGCTCCTTTTGTACCTATCGGAAATACAAACTTAAACGCACATGATGCATTGATTATCACCGAAACTGCAACAAAAAATAATACCAAAGTTTCTGTTGGAGGCGGAACATTCGTTTCGTTGAGCGGCGGAGTATGGAGAGACCATCCTTCCGGATATTCTTTCTATATCATGCCGCTCACCAATCAAACGGCGTCGTACTTTTTTACCAATTCGGAAGGAATTATCGTTATGGGCTACGGAACCGGTAATATGGAATCTTATTATTACCTCGCCTCCTCTGCCCTACGCAATCTGTACGCCGCATTTACGGCAAACGGAATCCCCTATTTAGAACTATCCGACCATGTTTTTTGTGAAAATCAGATTGATTTTGCCGCCAATGTTCAAGGAATAGACTCAAGTCCGGGAAGTTTGAATTGGTATATTAATAGCGTGCATCAACCCACATTGACAGACCGTATGACGTGGAGTCAATCCTTCACCATCGGCAATTATGAGATCATAATGGACGTTCTTTTTGAAGATGGAAGTACGGAAATGTATGAAGGAACGTTGAAAATAGGCGCAGATATTTCAACTTCCGCATCGCCTCTTGACGGAGGTATCGTAACAGGTAGCGGATGTTATGAACAAGGAGAAACCGTCAATGTAACAGCCACGCCCAACGTCAGTTATAACTTTGTAAACTGGACAAAAAACGGCGCTGTGGTTTCACAAAACACCGATTATTCCTTTGCAGCAACAGAAAATAGCACTTTGATTGCCAACTTTTTAGGTAAAGACTGTGAAGTTATTTTGTTGGCAAATCCACCAAGTTACGGTACAGTTTCCGGCGCCGGAATCTATCCTTACGGCGATGAGATAACCGTACACGCCATTCCCGCAGCAACATACGACTTTGTAAGATGGACAGAAAACGGCGTTGAGGTTTCAACGAACGCCGATTATTCCTTTACCATAATGGGAAATCGCACCTTGACAGCACATTTTGCCATTGCCACTTACGATATTATGCTATCGGCAAATCCACCCGACGGCGGCAATGTTTCCGGCGGCGGCAACTATTCGCACGGTACGCCTATCACCGTCTCCGCCTTTTCCAACTCCGGCTACAACTTTGTAAACTGGACAGAAAACGACGTTGAAGTTTCACAAAGCGCCAACTTTTCCTTCACGGTAACACAATCACGCTCGTTGGTTGCCAATTTTGAAAGAGAAATTTACGAAGTCATCGCCCTCATTGATGATGAAATACATGGTTTTACAGAGGGTTCGGGCTTGTATGAGGCAAATACCACCGCGCAGATTCATGTTGTTACAACCTGTTATCGTTTCAAATGCTGGACAATAGATGGCGTTCCGGTTTCCATCGACAACCCATACCGGTTTATTGTGAGAAAAAACGTAACCCTCGTCGCCAACTTCTATATCATTGATTTTGACACCTATTGCCCCGTCCTTTGGAGCAATACCCTGATGCTCAATCTGAAAAAGTTAAGAGAAGACGGCTACGGAGTTATCGGATGCAAATGGTATAAAAACGGCGTTGAAGAGCCGGATACCCGCACTTTGGACGAGTTCAGTTTCTCGGCAGGACCCGACAAGCATGACCTGTTAGAACCTGCGCCAACCTATTATTCGTTCCGATTAATCACCGGTAACAGCGGCGAACTCTGTTCTACGTTGAAATATATCCACTATACATCTTCGCCTCCCGCCGATAAGATGCGGACATATCCCAATCCCGTCCTTTCGGGCATCCCGTTCACCGTTGAAGGCGTTGCCAAAGATGATGAGATACGGGTTTATAATCAATACGGTAACTGCGTTCACACCGCCATCGCTTCCGGCGAAACCATCACGCTCACATTGAATCTTCAAGCGGGAATGTATGTGATAAAAGCGGAAGGAAAACAGGTGAAGGTGGTGGTGGTGAGGTAATTAATTACAAATTAAAAATTAAAAAATCATGAATATTTTTTTCAAAAACGTTTTTATGCAAATCTTTTTCGGTTTGTTATTAGTATGTTTCTGTTTCCCTGTTTATGCACAAAATTCTATTGACATTAATGCAGACACCAAAAATCTTCAGGCGCAGGAAAGCGCTCATGCTTGGGTTAGAAAAATGTTTAACGATGTTGATCGTTATCGGACGTTCGATTATAACAAACAATTAGCGAGCCTTAACATGAATAATGTTGGAGACACTTTGTTGCTTAATTTCTTTGATGATAAACAATATAAATCTGTCATACAACAAGTTTCAACAACCTTGAAAGGCAGAACAAGTATTACTTCCAAAATTGCAGACGCCGAATTTGCATATTGCTATATGGTTGTTTCTGCCACTACCATTTCCATTTCGGCAGATTTGCCGCAAGAAGATGAACATTTTTTTGCTTCGGTGAAAAATGGACAAGCATATATCTCTCAAATAAAAAAGTCGGAATTGGATAAAACAGCATTGGCAGGTAGCGATGTTATGATACCTTTACCACATCAAAAATCCCAATATCGCGAGATAAAAGATGACAGCAAAGGCATTGATGACGATGTAATCATTGATGTACTTTTTGTTTACACACCGGCGGCAGAACAATGGGCTTTGTATGATGGGATGGTTACAGATATTCACGACTTGATTAATCTGGCGTTGCAACTATCAAATACTGCAATGGAAAACTCAAATACGGGCGTTACTTTTAACATCGTGTATGAGCATTTGACCGATTATGTAGAAACCGATACGAGTGAAGATTTATACCGAATTACAGATCCTTACGACGGTTACATGGATGAGGTGCATGTTTTACGTGATTTTTATTATGCCGATGAAATTGTGTTTCTGCCGGAAGTTAGTTTTACCGGTGGCGTGGCATGGCTTCTGAATGATGAAAATGGCTTCGACCCCGACTATTATGCCGTAGCCTTATGTAGAGTGCAACAATCAAGCTGGACATATACGGTAGTTCACGAAGTAGGACATAATATGGGTTGCAGCCATAATGCAGAACAAAACTTTCAACCGGGACCCGGGCTGTTTGATTACTCATCCGGTTGGAGAGGCATTATTAATGGTGAAAGACTCTGTACTGTAATGACTTACGAAGATGGAAGTTATTTTGATGACGGACAAACACATACGCGAATACCCTATTTCTCTTCTCCCGACATCATGGTTGACGGCGTAATCATTGGAGACGCCGAAACCGCCGATAATGTTTTAACCATTAAAAGAACCAAAACGGCAATAGCAAACTACAGAATACCACCCGACGGTCCATTGCTGATAGTCAATCCGTTATCATTAAATTTCGGGAATGTGCCTTGCGGAACAACTTCAACGGTGAAAAACATTAACGTTTCGGGTAGAGATTTATTGGAAAATATAACTTACACAGTAAGCGGCGCTGATGAAACTTCATTCGATATCACACAAGTTTCATGGAATCCGGCTACCGGAGGCACACTCGGCGTAACATTTTCCCCTACAGAAGCCAAAAATCACAATGCAACCATTACTTTCACCTCTCAAGACGCTCAAAATAAAACGGTAACTTTGAGCGGAACAGGCACGCTCTCCACATACACCATTACCGCAACAGCAGGCGCTAACGGAACCATTACCCCTGCAGGAATAATTCCCGTAAGTTTGGGCGACGACCAACAATTTACCTTTGTCGCAAACCCTTATTATGCTGTTAATCAAGTATTAGTAGATGGCGTTAATCGCCCCGACTCCGTTGCAGGCGGAAGTTATACCTTTAAAAATATAACAAGCGATCATACCATTGAAGTGATTTTCGGAGGCTATACCGTTACCGTATCGGCAAATCCACCCGCAGGCGGCACAGTTTCCGGCGGCGGCAGCGACTATCTCTACGGCACACCAATCACCGTATCTGCTGTTCCAAATGCCGGCTACAAATTTGTAAACTGGACAGAAAACAGCGTTGAAGTTTCAAAAAACACCAATTATTCCTTCACGGTAGCAGAAAATCGCAATTTGCTTGCCAACTTTGAGAAAGAAATGTACGAAGTCATTGTCCTCATTGATGACGAAGAACATGGTTTTACAGAAGGTTCGGGCATGTATGACGCAAATTCCACCGTGCAGGTCGAGTTTTTTCCAACCTGTTACCGTTTCAAAAACTGGACAATAAACGGCGTTCCGGTTTCTACCGCCAACCCCTACGAATTTGTTGTAAAAGAAAACGTTACCATCGTTGCTAACTTCTATATCCTTGATTTTGATACCTACTGTCCTACCCTTTGGAACAATACCTTTATGCTCAACATGAAAAAATTAAGAGCAGACGGCTACGGAGTTATCGGCTGCAGATGGTTCAAAAACGACATTGAAGAGACAGATACCCGCACTTTAAGCGAGTTTAGTTACTCGGCAGGACCTAACGCCCGCGACCTGTTAGAGGCTGCACCAACCTATTACTCCTTCCGGTTAATCACCCTAAATAGCGGCGAAATATGTTCTACGTTGAAACACATCAGGTTCAATGTTGCCTCGCCTGCCAACAAAATATGGACATATCCCAATCCCGTCACGTCGGGCATACCGTTCACCGTCGAAGGTGTCGCCAAAGATGACGAAGTACGGGTTTATAATCAATACGGTAACTGCGTTCACACCGCCATCGCCTCCGGCGAAACCATCACGCTCACGCTGAATGTGCAGGCTGGGGTTTATGTAGTGAAAGCGGAGAAAAAACAGGTGAAGGTGGTGGTTATTAGATAATGAACAATTGACAATTGACAATGAACAATTACCAACCATTTTTGGGCATCATTACCTTTTTTTAGTATCAGGAGTTAGAGGAGTTAAGGAGTTAGAGGAGTTAGAAGTTAGACTTTTAGACACAAGACTATTAGACTTTTCATTGTCAATTCTCCATTGTCAATTGCCAATTGTCAATTGTCAATTGTTCATTGTTCATTGAACCACCACCTTCCCCGTCTGCGCCCCGCCGTCTTTCAACAGCGCCCGCACAAGGTAAACTCCTTTTGCCAAGATGCCTGTATCGAAAACAACCTCTTTGCTTGCCGACGTGTGGCTGTGTACCAACCTGCCGGTGATGTCGAAGATTTGGAGTTGCTCTATCTCGGAGGCGGCGGCGATGGTTATTGCGCCGGAGGCGGGGTTGGGGGAGATGAGGAGCGCGTTTGGCGCATCGTCCATCTCGTCTATCGCTGTGAAACCCACATATTGCGTGATGATTTCCGCATATTGTAACTTCATCTCATAGTCGTCACCCAGCCAATTTGACATCCAAGCCATTGCAGTATCACACCCTGTGCCATATCCGCCATAATCGGTATAATGATAGTAATATTTAAATATCGCTGCTGTATTCAATGCCTGATTTCCCGCTTCATCGGGAGGTTTATAACCAATATGGCTGTATAGTATGTAATTGCCATACGAATCATAAAGATTTTCCTCAATAGTCCGTGGATAAAGATTCTCCGGATTGCCGTCAAGCGATATAAAAACAGTATCTATCTGTGAATCATAAGGCGCTACCCAATGTTTTTTCCTTATACTGTTAAATGTTTTTTCTCCTTCTGTGTCAATATAGTATGTTGCCCGCGATATTAGTTTATTGCGCAGTTTCATCCATGGAAAAAATGAATACATCCCATCTCCGCCGGTTACACCGGTAAGCGTCATATCTCCATAGCCGTTCCACTCCTGCCATTCATATTCATCAATTCTGTATAAAATCTCTTCTCCTTCGGAATTATAACGATGAAGGCTATCTCTTTTCACACTGCCATCTTCATTTAAGGCATAGATGCGTTTTTGTTTGCTATTACCGGATTTATATATCATTCCCGTTACAAAACCATTGTCATCATACAAAATCGAATCTGTTCTATCGCTTACCACTGTCCAGCCCTCTGCTCCATCGCTTCCGGATATTCTATGTCTGTTATATTCCCATAAAACGGTATCTATAAAACCATAATACTCCTTGTAGTTATTTTCCCATTTCATATTGGTGGCGTCCCATGCTTGAATAATCTTGTCAAAATAAAACGAATCAATTGGAGTTACTTCATAGAGTTTCCAGTTCCAATATGTTCTGCGAATAGGGAGGGTCATCTCGGCATCGTAATAATAGATTACTGTATCGGGCATATCAAGCCCCTCTATTTTCAGCGTTTGGTTATAATCAATTTGTAAAGTTGCAAAATTAGAGTTTGGAATCAACGATATATCTATTTCGGTCTTGAGTGTCTTATTTTCATCATAGAAAAAACTCAGTTCATGCGATGGTTTGTCCATGTAATAACTATAGACATATCCTTTTTCCGGCAATAGGAAAGTTTCTACGCGGGCTTTTTCCGTTTTTTTACGAAAAAAAGAACGGAAAGTTTCATTTTCGTTGGTCGAACGCATATCATACTCACTCAACCATTGAGCGGGAAGCGCTATTGCACTTCCGACAAGCCATAATACCAATAGTATCAATTTCTTTGTTCTCATATTTATATGTTTTTATGTTTATAAAAAAAGCATCGCGCCGTTTCTACGGCGCGATGCCGAATGTTAAGCATTGAACAACGTTTTAGTCCGTTGTATTGGGAGGAAGATCGCCTACGTTTGCTTCTTCTGCAGTGAGTGTTGGAGTAAAATCATAACCATGAAATACTACAGGAATCCACTGATAGGGCGAAGAATAGGTTGCTATGTATTCACGATTTCCCAAAATTACCGTTACAGTAACTTCCGACCAATTTTCTCTATTGTAGTTGCCCCGTATTGTTTCATCAAACTCTTCGGAAAAATTCCTTGTTATTGAACAAGATACCGTGGGATCCGGATTGATGAAATGTACTATGATTACTCCGTTCGGCGGAAGTCCTGCCAAGTCGGTAACTGTAACATCTACTTTATCCCGACATTCTTCCATCGGGTTAGCAGTATTATGTTGTCCAAAAGCGAAATTAACGCTTAACATGATTGCCACTGTAAAAATGGCTGTTTTAAAGATTTTGTTCATAATTTTATATCTTTAAAGTTAAAAAAAAATTAATCATACCTGCCTTACGGCAGTAAGATATGTTTTGATTGGTTTCAACATTTTTGCCTTCTTATTGCTCCTGATTTTTAGCCTTGATTCCTGTGCCTCTACAGACAATCTTTTTACGGACACTTGTAGATGTAATACAAATTAATGTATGGTTACAAGCCTTCTGCCATAATTTTTAGTAGAATCCCTACTAAAATGCTAATAATCGGGCTTATGTATCTTCCAACCGCACTCGTTTCGAGTGTAGTTGCGGTTTTTTTAAAAAATAGCCGCTCCATGTCATTCCATTGCAGACAGTACATGGATTTCTGCCTGCTTGTGGTAGGGTGTATCTTTTCTGGTTTTTGTGGACTTCCAAGTGGCATTTTACATTTTTCTTGTATGAGGAACGGCTCAGGAGTCTGTCTTTAAAACCTCTTACTATCTTACGGTCTTACACGTCTTACGGTCTTACGGTCTTCTACATCTCGGAGCAATCACTTCCTTAATTGTATTTTGCGCCACAGGACGCACTCACTTTCGCATAAAAATACTTTCTACCGCATTTCAAAGAACGTTTTGCTTGCATAAACAAACTTTTTTCGGACTTTCGCCCTTGTTTCAAAAATTTTCTGTACTTTTGCCGCGCCTTTTTTGCTTTTTAGGTTTATAAATAATTTTACTATCAAGTTTTGCGTTTAGAGCCTGCAAGAAGGGCTTTTTTTATTGTTTTTTCAGAGGCTGGCGAGACCTCAAAAACAATTTGTTTTTACTTTTTATATAATTATCAATCATCTTTTTTTCCTTTTTCCCTTTTCACATTCCCCCCTTTTTATCTTTTTCTTTTCCGAATATCCGCTATATAAGCCTTTATTGGCGTTGTGAAAAGTGCGACAAATGTAAGGTGTTTTTTAATACAAAAAAATAATTTTGTGGCGACTTTTACCACTTTTTGTAGTAAGTTTTACCACAAAACAGGGTATTTCATTCTCTTATTTTTCCATAAACATTTGTAAATCATCTGAATAATGCTTGAAAAAATCATGCTCTAAAGCCTGAGATATTTGTCGAAGCCTTTCCGGTGAAATATGCGGATGTTCGAGCAACTTATACAAATTACTGCGGTCGTATGATATTTCGTTTGCGAGCCACGCAATAGAACATTTTTTCTCTTTGAGTTTCTCTTTAATTACGCTTCCGATATCAAAAGTTTGTTTTTCCATAGACTTTGATTTTACAGGCAATAAAAAACGCGGAATATTGATTTTATCTGTTCTCGCGGTCTTCAACTACCTTTGTGCAAATAAATAACTCCACGACAAAGCGTAATGCTATTTACTTACTCCTGCACTGTTTTAAGATTGTTGAAGAATCGAGAACAGAATTAAACAAACGCTTTATGTTTAAGCCCTAATAAAAGGGTATTATATCCAACATTTTATGTTACCATAAATTATACATTATAATAATAAACAATGTGGCAAAAGTACGAAATTAATTTAGAATGGAAAGTTGAAAATTGAAAATTAAAAATAGGTAGATTCAAAAACAAAGGTGGTCATTCCTTCCAAATAAACATCGTGAAACGTGTCGCCGGTTTTGGAATACCGGACTTTGAGCGTTCCGCCGCGTGCTACGACGGTGAGCGGGTTTTGTGAAACGGTTGGAGAAAAATATGCGGAATATGCCAACGCCGAAGCGACAATTCCTGTTCCGCAGGAGAGGGTTTCATCTTCTACGCCGCGCTCGAAAGTCCTCACGGAGAGGAAGTTAGATTTTATTTCGACAAAATCCACGTTGGTTCTTCCGGCAATGCGCGGGTCGTTGCTGTGGTGCGCGCCCAGCGATAGAACGTCCAACGTTTCAACGTTGTCGCTGAAAATGACCAAA
>Ga0082212_10013589_pt1 | contig 10169 bp, 7 predicted proteins | sample TergutNt197P3_FD_71548 | JGI IMG/M metagenome (GOLD analysis project Ga0082212, IMG submission 71548) | Neocapritermes taracua P3 segment gut microbial communities from Petit-Saut dam, French Guiana - Nt197 P3 | ecosystem: Host-associated > Arthropoda: Insects > Digestive system > Gut ...
ATTGATATATTGCTGTATTCCCACTGTGCATAAAGCGCAATGTCGCTTGTGATGGTAAAGACGTCGCCGGGGCTGTAAGATATGCCGCTGCCGTCGGGTTTCGTATTCCAATGGGTAAAATAACAGTTGGTGTAAATAAAGTTTTTGGCATCTAATACTGTTACTTGAGCGCCGCTTGTATATGGGCTGTTCGGGTCGGTCAGTGTGCCGTTGCCGCCGTTAGCGTGATAGGTTACGGAATAAGTATTTGAAATTGGCGTCGCTTGACTCTCCCACTTTGCATAGAACTTTTTATGTCCGCTGTCTGATGCGGTAATGTCGGTAACAGGCGTTCCTGTCAAGCCTGCGTTATCATACCAGCCGCCGAAGTTGTACCCCGATTTTGTGGGAATGGGCAGCGTATATGGCGTGCTGAGACTGTGTGCGTTGACAGGGTCGTAACTGTACTGAATATCGCTGAGGGGCGAAGGCATTGTGCCGCCATCCAGTTCGTAGTCAATGGCATAAAACGGGAAGGGATACGTTTCCGCGTCAAAACCTAACGCGGGATATTTTTCGTCGTTTTCCCAAATCCAGGGATTGCCTGCGCCAAAGGGCCACGCGGTCGACAGATAAGTATCTGTTGAATAAGTAATTTGCGTCATAAAGTCAATGGCCGATGCGTCGCCGTCGCCGTCGCGGGTACCGGGTCCGAAACTTGTCGTTGGGGTAACGTTGCCGTTGACGGAGGCATAAGCGTAGCGGTAGTTGTTGTTGAGTTGGATGACGCCTGTGCCGCTGTAATCGTCAGCATATCCTACGATACCGCCTACGCGTGCAAGGTCAGCGTTTCCGGCGACATTTCCGGTGGTAAAGCAGTCTGATATTTCAACATAACTGCCATCATCGTACCTTTGCAGCCATCCGATCAGTCCGCCGGCGAATCTTAAAGAGGTACTGTTTACATTGCCGGTGGCATAGCAGTTGGTGGTGTAACATTCTGCCTGCGAGGTTGGCAGCGGGACAACGCCAAGGGTGCCATTGCCGATTTGCATTCCGCCGATTAAGCCGCCTGTATAAATACCGCCTGTAACGTCGCTTGAAGAGTAGCAGTTGGTAACGGTGCTGATACCTCCGGTGTACCTGTAACCGATTAAGCCTCCGACATTGCCTTTGTTGCCGCCGGGAGTTATTTCGCTCACAGTGCCGGCCGACCAGCAGTTTTCGACCGTTCCGGTAGAAATGGGATAAGTAGCGGTAAACGAATAAATGGAATGTTCTCCGAGCAGTCCGCCAACCGATCGGCCGTCGCCTTTGACGTCGCCGACGACATAACAGTTTTTGACGTCGGTATTTCCGCTGTTAGCGGCGACAACTCTCCCCACAAGTCCGCCGACGCGAAGACCGCCGATAATACCGGCAGGCGCAAGTTCGACGCCCAGATTTTCGATAGTAGCGTTCACTGTATGACCGAACAGACCCACACATTCTTCTGTCGGACGGTCAATCCACAAGCCTGAGATTGTATTTCCGGCGCCGTCGAAGCCGCCTGTAAATGCGTAAAGTGTTGTAGTTGCCGGTCCAAGTCCTAACGGCATCCATCCGTCGTTGCCCCATTGTGCGTAGCCTTCGCCGCCGGGAGCAAGGTAGGCGGTAAGGTCGATGTCGTTGCCGAGTATATAATGTGCCGATAATTCGTTGCGGACGGCGTCGAGTTCAGCGGGAGTGGTAATGATGTACGGGTTTCCCGCTGTACCCGAACCGTTGGAGCCGTTTCCGGGGAAACCCGCATACGCTCCAATGTCGCTAAAGGCTCCGGCCATTCTATTGTTGCCGCGCTGGTCGGTGGAGGGAAGCCAACTCTCGCTTACAGGTATTTTATACCGCGCCGGGCTGCCTGAAGGAAGGGCTACCGTCCGGGTAATTCCGCCGTTAGTGGCAAGCGATGGCGTTGCCGTGCCGAAAATGTCAGTCAGCGCATATCCGACCGGCTGACCGATAATGTTGTAGTTAGGAGCGTCGGGCGCAGAAGCAACCCACGCACTTGACCCTTCGTAAACATCAGCGCCTGTAGCCGCAGTGTTCCCCGACACGATGCTTCCTTTTATATCGGCAGAGGTGGAAGCGGAAACCCCGCCTCCGTTATTTGTTGCCGCATTGCGCGTCAAAGTACAGTTAATTAACGAGGCGGTTATCGCGTTTATCCCGCCGCCGTTTTCTGACGCCCTGTTGTTAAATACAGTGCAGTTGGTAAGCATCACGTTGTCGGCCCTGAGTCCGCCGCCGTCTCTTGCCTCGTTGTTGGCCAATAAACATCCGGTCAGGATTTGCGTTTGACCGTATAGTCCCCCGCCTATGCCAAATGATGTCGGAGGAGTTGGAGGCGCCAACGCCTTGTTGCCGGTTACCGTACAATCAATAAGCGTTGCATTGCCATACACTCCGCCGCCGTTGCCGTCGAATGCTTCATTGCCGCTGACAGTACATCGGGTCAGCATAACGGAGCCGTCGCCTACCCAAATGGCGCCACCGCTCCAGCCTGCTGTATTGCCGGTCAGTTCGCAGTTGGTCAACGTTGATATAATCGAATGGGAATCTGCGCTTAAAGCGCCGCCATTTCCTGTGGTGGCTATGTTGTCGATAAAGTTGCAGTTAGTCAGTGTAACTGAATTGGCGCTTACTCCGCCGCCGGAGTTTGCTGTATTGTCGGAAACAGTGCAGTCAGCCATCGCAGCGATCCCTGCCCACATTCCGCCGCCGCCTGCATCTGCCACGTTATCGCCAAGTACACAATCCGTCAGGTCAGCGTTGTCTCTGGCATACACTCCGCCGCCCCAGCCGGTAGAGGCCGCTCCTCCTGACGGGGGTAATAAGCCCGTAGCCTCGTTAAAGGCCAATGTACAGTCGATCAGATTGACGTCGACCGCCCACACGCCGCCGCCGTTGCCGTCTGCCGTATTGTAGGAAACATCGCAGCCTTCCATAGTGAGGTTTATGGCAAAAATTCCGCCTCCGGAACCGGCAGACAGGTTGTTGGTTACTGAGCAGTCGGTAAGGACGGCCGTGTTGGCAATCACTCCGCCGCCGCTGCCACCGGTAGCAGAATAATTTTCGTTTCCGTTCACTGTGCAGCGATTCATAACAACAGTTGCATTGCCTGTGGAGCCGGTCGATATGCCGCCGTTTACATCGGTTGCATCCGGCGCCGCCGGACCTTGCAGCGTCAAGTCCTCAAAGGTAACGGTAATTGCGCCGGTTACTGTAAAGTGCCGGAAACCCGGCGCGGCTTCAAGCGTTGTCTGGCTCTGCCCTGCACCTTTGAATGTGATGTTGTCGGTGGTTACACTGACAGCGTTTGTCAATGTGATGGTTACTGCATCTAAATAGATGGCGTCGCCGGGACTTGCCACAGCGACGGCGGCGATTAATTCGGTTTCGTCAGTTACCGGATTTGTTGCCGATTCGCCCGGCGTATTGGCAGGCAACGCAGCAAGCGCAGGAAGGGTTATGCCGCAGAGCAGGCTGACGGTCATCAAAATTCGTACCGAAAGCGGCAACAGCGCTCTCCTGAATTTGTCGTGGGGGAAAATTGATTTCATAATATATGTTTTTAAATTAGGAATTAGGAATTACGAGAGATTAAAAATTACGGGTATTGTTAATTTGATATAGTTTTTGTTGTTTTTCTCTGGATTGCTTCGTTCCTCGCAATGACGTAAATAAAAGAACAGTACGTCATTGCGAACGACAGTGAAGCAATCCAGAAGTTTAAAAAATCTCATTATCTATACTAAATTAAAAAATTACGAAATGTTTAAATAATTTATTTTAATGTTTGGCAAAAATAATATCCAAATAAACCGACATCAGCAGCAGCAATATGGATGGCGAGGTTTTTAATTACTTTGTCGCTTCCGTTGAAATTACCTTGAAAAGATTCGGAATAAGTTCCAATGGGCGTCCAGTTAGCGTATCCGCCGAGGTCCAAATCGTCCATCAGTTTGTAATAGACGCCTGCGGTAGCGGCGCCGTTGCCGGCGTTGACATAATCGGCTAAGGCGGCCAACTGTTCAGCGGTGGTGATTTCATAAGGGTCGCTGCTGCCTGTGCCGCCGCCGGTAACACCGGCGGCAGGCCACGTTGCCTGTGCTTGAATAGTCTGTATGGACATACTGACGACGATTATCAGCATCGTCCATATTGCGAATGTTGACCGACCAAACGGTATTTTTTTTGCGTATTGCATAATCCTGTTCTGTTTAGATTGTTTATTTTTAATATTAATTTTGCAAAAATCGGATAAAATAAAATACCGATAGTGACAAAACAACAAAAAATGATATGTCAAATCGTAATTCAGACCGTTTTTATGCGTCAAAATAACAAATTCCGTATTTGAGGATTACGATTTGACACTAAAAGAAAATATATTATCCTGCAATTCAAACGAATAACAAACAACAAATGTCGAATATTAACAAAAGCGCAACATTTTTTAAAATATTTTTTCCGATTAAAATTGGCCGAAATAAAATGCAAAATATGTTATCACGGAATTTTTATGTAACTTTGCAGTGAAAAAAATATTTTTAAACATAATGGTAGATTTTCATTTATACCTGAATACGCTTATAATGTTCGTCCCCGTTTTTACTTCGGGCACGTGTATTACGCTGATGGCTTTTTCACGCTGGAACTGCCTCACGCAGCAGGAAAAGAAACTGAAAAATATCGTTATCCTGTACCTGCTGACAACTTTTCTGTCGTGGATTACCGTTTTCTGTTATCTCTTTTTCCCCAAAGCGTTTGTTTATCTGAATATTATCTGCCTTGCAGGTTTCGTTATGGCGCCGGTTTTCTTTTTCCGTCTGATCCGTTTACTGACACGGATGGAAGAAAAAGAACTGTTTTCGTGGCTGCATTATCTTGTTCCGGCGCTGATTGGGGCAGTGTTTCTGGGATGGTCGCTGTTTGTTCCATTTGATGTGCAGGTGGCAATCGTTGAAAGCAGGGAACTGTCTATTGCAGGGGAATATGCGGCGTATTCCCGGCTGTTTACCTCCAAACCGCTTCTGCGAATGATTTTTCTGATTGTATATTACGTTTGTATCGCGCGACTGCTTGTCAACTATTATCGCAAAGCAAGCCGGTCGGGCAAGGCTGAGCATAAACTCAAACGCTGGGTTAAATTCCTGATTGTCATTTCGCTGGCTTTTATGCTTTCGACTTTAAAATTGGTGTTTTCGAAGCGAACTGTCGAAGGCGCCTTCGAATATACGGCTATCGCCGCGCTATGTATATCGGGACAGTTTATCCTGCTGACTTTCCATATTATCAAACGGAACTACCTGCTATATACGGAAAAAGAGAATTACGAACCGAATCCTGTCCTTAATCAAGTTCAGGATAATGCCGGAACGCACCGGCGTGCGCAACGCGAGCAAAGGCCGCTTGCCTTCCTGAAGACAGTCGTAACGGACTTTGCCCTGCAAGGAGGCGGAAGTCACAGGTTCAACCGCAAAAGCCGGGAACAAACAGACGACGGCCGCAAGTTTCACTCAGGCAAACTGACGCGTCGTCGCCTGAACGCCTGTTTCCGCAAACAAAAGCCGTATCTGCAGGCGGATTTTAAAATGACCGATCTGGCCGAAACAATGGATGTGAATCGCAGCGTTCTGTCGGCTTTTATCAACCGGAATTATGGCATAAATTTCAACCGCTTTGTCAATCAATGGCGGCTAAAAGAACTCGAACACCTGCGGACATTGCCTGCCAACAAAGGCAAAAGCGTCAGCCAACTTGTTACCAAAGCAGGATTTAGGGACTTGCGACAGTACTTTCGCGCGAAAAGCCAATTATGAATTTAAAATTACGAATTACGAATTACGAATTACGACTATGAATTACGAAATACGAAATAAAAAATAAGATAATTCAATGAAAGAGAATAATGTTATACGGGAAAAATCGTTTGCGTTTGCAATCAGGATAGTGAAATTGTATCAATATCTATGTGATGAGAAAAAAGAATTTAATTTGTCAAAACAACTGCTTCGGAGCGGAACATCAATCGGCGCAAATATTGAGGAATCCATTGGCGGACAATCCGATAAGGATTTTTTGTCGAAAATAAGCATCAGTTACAAAGAAACAAGAGAAACTGTTTATTGGATAAAACTGTTGTCTGCTACCGGATATTTGAATGACAAGTTATCTCAAAGCGTACTTGCCGACGCAGAAGAATTATGCAAAATTTTAGGAACAATCCAACTAACCCTTAAAAAACGTAACCCGTAATTTTTATTTCGTAATTGCTTCCCTTCGGAAAGCCAAACATTATATAATTTTTTAACACTAATGAATAGTCGTAATTCCTAATTCGTAATTCGTAATTCAATATGAAAGAACTCATCCAACCCCTCGCCTTCTCTATGCCAACTGTGTGTGCGCTGGTATGTTTGGCGATGCTGTTACTCGACATTTATACTGCGAAAAAGAATAAAGAGGAAAGAAAGTTACGCCTTTTCCTGTCGTTGACTTTTGCCGTTATTACACTGTCCTGGTTTGGATTGGTCTTATTTAGCGCTTTCCATACAGCATTTGTCTGCTACTTTTCCATTTTTTTGCTTATGATGATGTTCCATCAGATACTGATTTATCAATTTATACATTTTATAACGGCTACCAGCCGACAAGACCGTTTCAATCGTCTGCACCTTATCGTACCCGCATTGATGTTGGCATTTTCGTTAGTTACCGATCTGACTGTCCCTTTGCATCAAAAGGAGGCTGTTATATTTGGAAGCGGCGATGGAAACCGTTTATTTTCAATATTGTATACGATGACTGCTGTTGCTGCATTTATTTACTATTCGTTTTATCCATCTCTTGCTTTTCTGAGGATACGCCGTTACAGGCGAAGTATTGAGAATTATTCAGCCGATACGCAGCGAAATTCATTAAACTGGATTGTAATTTTGCAAATATTCACGTTGATATTAATACCTGTTCCGTTTTTCGGCTTGTTACTCCACGTAGAATTATTTACGAAAATGGTTTTTTCGATCCTCGCTGCACTATATGCTTTCATCTACTATCCGATATTCTGCTACAACCTGCTGTCGGATAACTATGTTCTCATCGACCCTGACGATGAAAACCTGCCTGACAACCACACCGTTGAAATCGACCTTAGACGCTTTATCCAATACATACGCGAAGAAAAACCCTATCTGAATCCGCATCTGCGTATAACGCACGTTGCTTTAGATCTGTGTACGAACCGCAATTATGTATCGGCTTTTATCAATCACACTTATGGGGTGAATTTCAGCAGTTTAATCAACCGCTACCGTTTGAGGGAACTCAACCGTCTGCGCCTCTCGCCCGACCACAAAGAAAACACCAATATGGAACTTGTATTGATGGCAGGTTTCAGCAGCTACCGTAGCTACCTGCGTGCAAAAAACAGAGAAGATAAAGCAAAAACGCTGAAAGCATTTTGAGAAAGATTTTTTGTTGCAAATCAACAACGCTCAAGTTTTGCCAAGTTCGGAAATAAAATACCGCCAAATTCGGAAATAAAACATTGCCAAATTCGGAAATAACAGGTATCTTTGCAACCTAAAAACAATCTTTTTATGGATAAAAACCAATATTTACCAAGAGTTTGCGATTCGGAACTGCAAGAAGCGCTTTCAACGATGGGCGCAACACTTATTGAAGGCGCTAAATGGTGCGGAAAAACCAGTACAGCTATGAATGTTGCAAAAAGTAGCCTGTTTATGCAAGATCCCGACAATACGCGCTCCTATCAACAAATAGCAGAAACAAAGCCTTCGCTACTACTGAAAGGCGAATCCCCTCGCTTGCTCGACGAATGGCAAATGTCGCCGGTACTTTGGGACGCAGTACGGTTTGAAGTTGATAAACGGACATTGCCCGGACAATTTATTCTTACCGGTTCTTCTGTGCCGACTGATAATATAACAGCTCATACCGGCACAGGACGGTTTGCCCGAATTATGATGCGCCCGATGAGTTTGTACGAATCAAAAGAATCAAACGGAACGGTTTCGTTGGCAGATTTGTTCAATGGAAAACACGATATCGAAAGTATGTCGGATCTAAGCATTGAGCATATAGCTTTCACTGTCTGTCGCGGCGGCTTTCCTGCTTCCATAGGAAAATCCGACAAAACAGCGTTGCGAATCTCTGTTGATTATTTGGAATCCATTATTAATCAGGATGTTTCACGTGTTGATGCAGTAGAAAAAAATCCTTACAGGGTACGGCTACTTTTACGTTCACTTGCCCGAAATATAGCAACACCGGCTTCCGTTCAAACCATACTAAATGACGTTGAAGCAACAGAAACAAGTATTTCAGACAAAACGGTTTCGACTTATTACAACGCTTTGCGCCGAATTTTTGTTGTAGAACCGTTACCTGCGTGGTCGCCCTCGCTACGCTCAAAAACAGCAATTCGTACTTCACCCAAACATCATTTTGCCGACCCTTCGATCGCTACGGCTGTGATGCGAATAAACCCTGACGCACTTTTGCGGGATTTTGAATATTTTGGATTTTTGTTCGAAGCATTATGTACCCGCGATATGCGGATTTTTGCTCAACATAACGATGGCGATGTGTTTCATTTTCGTGATAAAACCGGATTGGAAGCCGATTTAATCGTACAACTTCGCGATGGACGATGGGGTGCAGTTGAGGTAAAATTGGGTAATAAACAGATTGAAGAAGCTGCCAAAAATCTATTGAAACTTAAAAATAAAATAGATACGGACAAAATGCAGAAACCATCTTTTTTAATGATATTAACAGGTGGACAATTTGCTTATTGCCGAAAAGACGGCGTATTAATTGTGCCGATTGGATGTTTGAAATATTGAAGCAATGAAAAAATCGAAAAAGCGCTTTTGGATAGTTGCTATCTTTGTGTTATTGACATTATTTGCCGCATTTTGTGGAGGGGTGGGATATTATTATTTCCTTTATCCCAATTTTGCAACGACAAAAACAGCATACATACATATATACCCCGAAAAAAACTTTGAAAACCTGTGCAGGCAGTTGGAGGATTCGGCTGCCTGTTTGAATATCAACTCTTTCAAAGAAGTGGCCGGGATTTTAAAATATCCTTCAACTATGAAAACCGGTCGTTACGCCGTAGAGCCGGGCGCAAATAACTACGACTTGTTAACCAATCTGCGTCGCGGACAACAGGAACCTGTACGGATCACATTCAATAATATACGCCTGACAGACGACCTGACCAACAGGATCAGCGAACAACTGATGATTACAAGTCGGGATTTGGATATGCTGCTGAACGATGCATCCTATTGTTCCTCAATGGGTTTCACACCTGCGACAATCAAGGCAATGTTTATCCCCAATACCTACGAAGTGTATTGGAACATCTCGGCCGAGAAACTCATAGAACGTATGAAACGCGAATACGACGCTTTCTGGACAGAAGACCGTCGAGATCAGGCACAGAAAATACGATTAACACCCCTTGATGTGTCCATTCTGGCTTCCATTATTGAAGAGGAGTCGGCTATGACCGACGAATATCCCACCATTGCAGGAGTTTACATCAATCGCCTCTATCGAGGTATGCCCCTGCAAGCCGATCCTACCGTCAAATACGCCGTTGGGGACTTTGCCTTACAGCGCGTACTGAACGAACATACCCGAATAGATTCGCCCTATAACACCTATCTGTATTCCGGATTACCGCCCGGCCCGATAAGGATTCCATCGCTGAAAGGATTGGAAAGCGTATTGAATTATCAAAAGCACAATTATCTGTATATGTGCGCAAAAGAAGACTTTTCAGGCCGCCATAATTTTGCCGTTACCCTTTCGGAACACAACCGCAATGCCGACCGCTACCGCACCGAACTAAACCGTCGGGGAATACGGTGAAGGAATTAGGAATTAGGAATTAGGAATTACGACTTTTCATTAGTATTAAAAATTAATGTTTGGCTTTTCTTCCCTTCGGAAAGAGACACATTCTTTGATTTTTTCATTATGGATAGTTCGGAAACGGAAGCAATTAGGAATTACGAAAACGTCATCCTCCGTCCATTTGGATTTGCAATCCAAATGTATCTGATATAAGGATTTATAATCCGTTTAGATTTTTTTTTTGCATTGCAAAT
>Ga0082212_10013590_pt1 | contig 10167 bp, 10 predicted proteins | sample TergutNt197P3_FD_71548 | JGI IMG/M metagenome (GOLD analysis project Ga0082212, IMG submission 71548) | Neocapritermes taracua P3 segment gut microbial communities from Petit-Saut dam, French Guiana - Nt197 P3 | ecosystem: Host-associated > Arthropoda: Insects > Digestive system > Gut ...
AACCCAAATCGTTTTTTTCATAAAACACGTCTATGAAGGCTTCCAGGTCGTCCAATGTGGCCGCGTGCACTTCAGGCAGCAGATCAACGATCCATAAATGCACGTCGCATTTGCGTTTTTTGGAAAGGGCTGCGGCTTTTTCATTCAGGATACTTATTTGGGCGTAGGTCAGCGTTCCGGTCTCGTCGAATATATACCCGTCTCTCACGTCTCCTGTGGGAGCTCGTTTCAGGTTGTCGTCCAAAGCCGGGGGATTGGACGCGTCCTGTGCCAGCGCTGGCGTGAAAAGGACGAAAAGAAGCAGGAGCAAAGCAAGAAGGGAAAAAACTCTTTTCATTTACTCATCCCACCAATTAGATAAAGAAAAACAGCACCGCAAGCACGGCGGCGATGGGTCCCGCAATTTTGAAGAACCATCCCCAATACCTCCCCTTGTCCACGGGCAGGTCGCCGATGAGCTTGCCGGTCTGGCCGTTCATGGCGAACAGGAAGTTTTGTCCGTTCCATTTTGTGGAGAGCAGCCAAACCGGAAACAGCGCGTATTTCACGTCGCCTTTTTTAAGGTTGATTTCGGAATACTCCCGCTTCACTTGCGAATAGCCGGTAATGGTTCCGCGCATGACCTGCTCCGTGCTGTTTCTTATGCGTTCGTTGGCGCGTACGCTACAGAATTCCGCGTCCTCGTCGTACTTGTCGGCCAGAAAGCCGGGCAGGTACGCCTGCGAGAACGGCTTCAGGTCGACGTAATTATACGGCTCAATTGAATCCATATGCGCGTTCGGCATCTTGCTTGATCCGTCCGCCGGCACTTTTTCAAAAGCGACGCTGCCCTCCCGCATCACGCGGTAGTGGTCCGTTTCGGTGACCCTGTAGTTACCGCTTGTATATGAGTTCGACTTAGTGCAGTGAAAACGCATTGACGCGTCGGCCTCCCCGTCGTAGAGCCAGAACGGTACATAGACGCCCTTGATCTCCTCGACGTGATTGGCGCCGCTGAAGTTTTTAGGCAGGAATTTCTTGCCTTTATAATACTTTTTCAAAGCCTCGATCGCCGCGTTTTTCTCCAGCTTGAACGGAATCACATAGTCCGGCTTCAGTTGGTCGCTGAGCTGCCCCGGCACCACGGTGGGATTGCCGCAGTAGGGACAGGACGTCGCCGCCGTTGTGTCGTCGCAGATGATGCCGGCGGCGCAGGAAGGGCAGGTATACCCCTTAAGATGCGCCGCTTCTTCCTCGCTGAAGCTGCCCATCATGGGAATGTCCCACTGCGGCTCCGTGCCGGCGGAAGCCGCCGCCTGATTCCTGTCCGCAAACAACTGCTCAACAAGCGCGACGCTAAATTTGTTGTTGCAACTGTCACAGGCCAGTTGTCCGGACGCCTCGTCAAAACGCAGGCCGGCCAGGCAGTTGGGGCATTGATAATTTGTGACTTGTGCCGCCATTAGCCATCCTCCTTAAATTTTCGTGATCCCCGTGTCTATGCCCATGGGTTGGTCGACTCAGGCGCGCGTATATCCAAAAGAATCGAGGAATACTCCCACAGGTACCACTTGCCGTCCTTCGCCTGACGCATGGATATGGCGCGCGGACTGTCCGCCCCTCCGGAATGCGCAAACAGCCGGGCGTAACTCTGCTCGCTGTAGCTGTACGGGTTTTCGCTGATGACTACGGTATACGGCTCGGTTGGGGTATAATCATTATTCGGTGTGGCTCCGCTGAAATACGATTCGGCGATAAAAGCGACCTTCCCGTTTTGCGCCATGCGGTCAGAGAGAAAGCTTATATCGCGCTGGCTCATCGCCTGGGGACCTTTCAGATAGTTGATCATCGAAATGGAAACGTTCTTGTCGACTTTATACAAGCCGATGGCCACGATAAACATGGCCGCAGTTTCAAACGGGGTCGACATGGCCGCCTGCGGCAGCGCCGAAAACGCTTCCAATGTCGCGGGTATAGAGGGGAACGTCACCGATACGGACTTGCCTCCGGTACTGTTGTTTGCCGCTTGTCCGGCAGCCGCTGTTGCCGAATCCTTCAGTTTATCGAACAAACTCATGATCTAGTCTCCCTTTCAAAGTGATTTAATATGTTTGGTTTTGGCTTCAGGCACAGATCAGTGAAAGAAAACCGCTTACCGGTAAACCGGCATGAGGCTGAAACTATACGCTGCCGAGTCAGGCCCGTCAAACCAAAACTCAAGCCTATACTCCTCGTTGTTCATGACGACAATATACCCCAGCCAATGATAGTCGTCAGGGTCGTCAGAGTTGTAATACGGATAGCTCGTGTCCGGGTAAGAGTAGTAGATCGGGCTGCCGAATGCCTTGATCAAATCGGTTCGTGTTTGGTCCAAAGCAACCCCTCTAAGTGCAAGCAAACCCAAATCCGTACCGTAGACGTATTGGACCTCATCATAATCGTTAAGCGAGACGGCAAACCCGTCATAATAATACTCATTGTACATCGAATCCCCGCCGCTACCCAGGGGATCGCCCAAAACATCGATAACCGGATTGGTATAGATCAAAGCAAGGTTGATATTTTTATAGTACAAATCGGCATCGATTATCCCTGATATACCATCGCCTTCACGGTACGGGGTATCGGGTCCGCCGCCGTCCATTGCATATTCATTCCCATATGCATCCAGAAACCGGATTATTTCGTTTTCGGAAAAAAGCCTATACTCGCGGTCGGGATAAAAGCTGTAGTCCCACTCGGTCATGCTTGGCCACAGCTCCGAAGATATATAGTCCGAGATGGCGTCGTTCAGTCCGTTCTCGAACTCGTCCCAACCCACAACGCGTCCCGCAAGGTAGTATATCGCAACCTCAAGTTTCTCTTCATCACCCTCATATGAATACTCCTCGAGGAAAGCGGCAATTTCGGCTTTTATGCCGAAGGTCCCGTCCATTACGGTATTTGCGTCGGTTTTATAGATGCCCCCTTCGTAATGATCCCATTCTCCGTTGGCGCTTGTGAAAAAATATGCCATTTCGCCATAGGAATTGACATATGGTTCAAACTCATAGGGATTGCCCCAACCGCTGAATATCAACTCGGCTGCGCCGTTTATGATCGCGTAGATGTATAAGTACTGGGAAGCGACCGCGCCTTCGTCAAAGAGCAGCAGCTCCGGCACGCCGTCAAAGTTCAGGTCGGCCAATATACAAGTCGTCAGGTTATATGGGTAAATACCGCCGTAACTGCCCCAGTCGTCCCCGGCGGCATATTCCTGTGCCGTCAGTATTTCATTCAAATATATTTGCTTCCACGCCGCGTTTTCGGCATTGTCGACAGGGTCGACAGGGTCTGTCGGCTCGACCGGGTCCGCCGGTTCCGCCGGCGCGGGCGAGGCGGGTGGCGCAGGCGACGCAGGAGGAACGGACGGAGCGCTTGACGCGGGCGCTTCCGATGGACTGGTCTCCGAAACAGGGTCGCTGATTACGGGCGGCGAATTATCCTTTTTCCCCGAAAGTATATCGGTAAAAAACCACAGTACGCAAAATGCCAGCAGCAGCAACACGACGACGCCGCCGCCCGCAATGCCAAGAATGAGCGGGAGCTTGCTTTTCTTTGCCGGAGCTGCCGGTTGCGGCGGGGACGGATTGTCCGTGCCCGCCGGTTGCGGAGGAGGTGCGTAAACCGGAATTTCCTGTGGCGTTTGCTGCGGAGCTACCGGTTGGTACTGCTCCGGTTCTGCCTGTTGGCTTTGCTCCGGAACCACAGGCCGGCTCTGCTCCGGAACCACAGGCCGGCTCTGCTCCGGAACCACAGGCCGGCTCTGCTCCGGCGCTTCCGGCCGCTCCAGCGCCGCTCCGCATGAATCGCAAAACTTTGCGCCTTCTTTTACCGCGGCTCCGCATTTCGTACAAAATTTTGACATGATAAACCTCTTTACGTGTTTTTTTCCCATTATAGTAAAACAAAATGTACTTGTAAATGGTAGCGTCGCCTATTTACCTTGTCGAACATATCAATTATAATTGCCATAACTCTTTGCAATTGCCGGATAAAAGGAGATTCAATGAAAAGGACAATATTATTATTTACGCTTATCTGTGCGCTGGGACTGACCGTCGGCTGTGGAGGGAAGCCTGTTTCAAACGAACAGGAAACACAGGCGCCGACGGGCGAGTCCGCGCAGACGCAGAAAACCCCGGACGGACCGGAGCCAAGCGAACCCTCCGGAGTAAAGGAAACAGACTCCCCCGCGCCGAAGGAACCGGTCCCACCCGCGCCGGAGCAAAAAGAAACGCCCACCAACGAGGGACCGTTGGTCATCTCATACGAAGACGGGATGGTAACGGTGTACATCGAAGATGGCCGCGCCTCCGTAGCCTTTGATCACAACAAGTGGGACGATCGTTATGGCATGTACCACAGCAACGTGGAGTTCTGGGACTATATCGACCTGCTGCGGGAAGGGCCTTTCCCCATTACCGGTCTCAACGGTGCGGTCAAAGACGCCCGTGTCGTTCAAATGGGCGGGTTTTGGACGACAAGCGTAGGGCTCGCGGGCGCCTCGGATCCTGCCGTGATACTGCTGATGGAAGACGGCACAGTGCAAATGGCGTTGACCGATCCCGGCACGTGGGACATGGGGGAGAACATATCCTACGAGAGCCGGCGGATACCGTGGCTGCAGGACATCGTCACCCTGTCCTATGAGGTGGATCCGCAAAGCGATTACGGCGACGAAATGACTGTTTTTGCCGTGGACTCCCGTGGCCTGCGCTACAATGTGCGGATACCGATCGGGTACAGCTTCATAATGGGCAAGGAGCTGTATGCCCAGCAGCCGCGTTTTTACGAGGACTACGACAACGCAGGCAACATTATGACCCTTACGCTTTCCGAGGACGGGACGGCCGTGTTCAAAAAATCATGGGATTATGGCGTTGAAACATATGAAATCTACTACGGCACATATGAGGTCCAGTTGGTCGAAGACCCGGGCGGAGACCGTCCCCCGGCGGGCGCCATCTCCTTTGACCTTTCCCTGGACTGGTGGATACATGAATTTGGCGATGGTGAAATATCCGACGAAGACCTGGCCTTTTGGGACGAGGGGCAATCGCTGGATGGCGTCTATGTGTCCTGGATAGGCCATTATTGGGGAGAAGACGGCGTCTACCTGACTTTCATGGAAGGGAAAGGACTGACGATCTATAAAGACCACCGTCCGCCGGATGATTATTTGGAGTTCTGGTCGGACATCGACGTATTGCACATACATAATTCTTGAGACCACTAATAGTGCCGGGCTTTTCACGGTCATAAAACATGGGTCGATTTAGCAAAATAGCAAATTAAACTGAAAAGAGAGGAATGAATCGATGATGAAACAAAACAAAAGAGGTCGTTTGATAACGCTTTGCCTGGTTTTCCTTCTGGCGGGATGTCTGACGGCTATGACACTGGCCGCGGCAAGCCCCAAACTGTCAAATTCAAGCAATCAACAAGGGAGCAAGTTTGAAACACAAGCTTTCAAACCATTGGAAAGTGGCTTCCGCATGAAGCTATTGAGTAACTATTCAAAAAACGGCTGGACGGACGTCGAAGGAAGGCTGAAAATCCCCCCGACCTGGGATCATTCCGTTTTTACCGATAACGGCAGCATGGGTATGGAGTATATATACATATACGGAACCGGGCAAGGCGGTTCGTTCACTATGACGTTCGGCTATATCATGGATATGCCTCTTGAGATAGCGCAGGAGGAATGCGACTCGTGGGACGAATTTCATTTCGACAACGGGCAAAAGGGATATAGATTCGTATTCCCCGATTCCGTCGCGTGGGTACACGCCGATACCTGGTGGGAGGGTCTGATATTTCATTTCGAGAACCGGGACGACAGATTTATTTTTGAGGACAACGAGGACTACATATCCGCCGTCGCCGAAACCCTGTCCTACGCCGGCGACGTCCCGGCCGACGACGGCGCGATCAGAATCTATGTCGACGGCGTCAAGCTCAACATGGACGTCCCGCCGAGAATAATCAATGACAGGACAATGGTTCCCGTCCGCGCTGTGACCGAGGCCGTTGGGTGTATTGTTGAATGGATCCCCGAGGGACGGCATGTTCAGATCGACAGACCCGACGGTTCGCGGTTATTGGACATGCGCATCGACGAACCCGTGGCAACGGTTTTCCTCTACGACGAAGACGGCAACGCGGATACACAGAGTGTCACACTCGACTCACCGCCTGTGATCATTGACGACAGGACTCTTGTGCCGCTGCGCTTTATAGCCGAGGCGATCGGTTACGAGGTGGAGTGGGTGGAAAGCACCAGGACGGTTTTGCTTATAAAGCCCTGGGAGCCGGAGGGGGGAGCCGAGTTCCCGAAAGGCATAAGCTATTCCGAGGAGATCGACGTCGACGTCCGTGATATAGACGGGCTCAGTCCGTTCAACGCGGCCATGCGAATCGTTCGGGAATACAAGTATGATGAGTTTGCCGCTTCTGACGATTCCGTCGTCTCCGTAGAAATAGCCTTGATAGACTTGGGCGTCATTAACGATGAGGATTGCTATATCTTTTCAATATACATCGGCGGTGAATACCTCCGCTGCGCGGTGGAGTATTCCGGCGTCGTACATATGTTCGAGGGCTGATATCCATTCCCCTCACCCAGCAATCCAGCGCGCGAGTCCCGCGAAGTCCGGCGACTCCATCTCTATATCAAATCCATTCCGCGGCAAATCCTGTAGATAATGCGCATCGGACGCGCGTACTATTCTTATCCCATCGGGTATCCCCATGCCTCCGCCGTCGCCCTCCACGCGATAGCTGATTTCCGCCGCGTCGACGTCAAGCTCGGTCGGCCACGCGCCGAGAATGCTCAGCAGGCCGTTGCCCTCCCTGTCTATGTGGGCGGGATAACATATTCCACCGTAAGTCTTTATAATGGCGGGCAGCTCCAAAATGGAAATATCGCAGCCCGTAATCAGCAGTTTTGGCTCAGTGCCGCACGGGTCGCCGTCCACATCGTAAATGACCTGTTCGCCGAATATATCCGGACGGTTCGGGACGTCGGGGATGCGGCTGTAGAGAAAGGCGTCGAAATCAAGCGCGGAGCCGAGGTCCGCAAACAGGCAGACGACATGGATATCCTCGGAAGTCGTGACCTCCACGCCCGGAATAAACCCAATACCGTAAGCTGCCGCGGCGGAAGCCGCGGCAGGGCAGTTTCTAGCCGTGTTGTGGTCGGTCAGGGCGATAAGCCGCTGCCCGTTGAGAAGGCTCATTCCCACAAGATCGGCGGGCGTCATGCCGCCGTCGCCGCATGGTGAAAGGCAGGAATGGATATGAAGGTCCGTCGCTACCGTCACAGCAGATTGTGGATCGCAAGCGCCGTTTCAAAGACGGGCGCTTCGTTTTCATACAGCGATACTTTTCCCGCCGCCGCCGTAATGGCCGCATCATCGAAGGAATATCCTTCCGCAAGGATAAGGCAGGCCGTGTCCGTAAGGTTGGCCACGGCAACCGCATTGGCGTTACCAATTACCGTTACCCACGCCCCGTCCATCTTGGCGCGCGCCATTGCGACCGAAAGGAGATCGCAGCAGAAAACGCCGTCCAGTTCCCTGTCACCCTCCTGATGCACTACCTTAAAGCCCAGTTTCATCGCCATTTCATGAACAGTCAATGTCCGCTCCTTTCCCCGAAAGCAACGACTGCAGCCGCTCCCTCATCCTGTATATGCACATATCCTCGGTCGCGTTGCCGTTGACAATGTCCTCGGCCATTGCGCGGCATGAGGGCGCGCCGCACGCGCCGCAGTCCATTCCGTTGAAGTTTTCTTCCAACCCGCGTATCTTTTCGAGTTTTGCCATCGCCGTCCCGATGTCGTCGTCAAGGCGCATGACGGGTTCGTATGTCAGTCCTGTATCCCACATGATTTCATCCACCGGTATGTCCGCCGCAAGGCTGATATCATGCCTGTCGGTCAGTCGCTTGATCCTGCCCTTAGCTATGAATGGGCTTTCCACCGTGAGGACGCCGCCAACGCATCCCCCCACGCACGCATTGAGTTCAATGAAGTCCATGTCGGTTATTTTTTCGTCCTCCAGCGCCTCCAGCACCTTTATTACATGCTCGATGCCGTCCGCCGCAAGATAGTCCGGATTCCGCACGCCGACGCACTCCCCGCCGGACGTCGCCCAGCCAACCCCTATGGAGCCGGCTTCGGATATCGTTTCCGGCTCTATTTCCTTTATCGCCGTCAGCAGCAGGGGATAAATATCCGCAATCGATATAGCTGCGTTCACGGCATGTTTCTCCGAAATGAGCGGCGCATGGGCGCTGCTGATCTTGGCGGGGCACGGCGATATAAACACGCAGCCTATATCCTCGTCCTTCAAACCCATTTCTTCGATGGCGCGCTTGCGGGCCCAGATGGCGGCAAACTCCATGGGCGCCCGGATGTTCAGCACATACGGGATAAGCCCCGGGAACCTGACCCTGATTATGCGCAGCACCGCAGGACAGGCGGAGCTTATCACCGGGCGCTTCAACGTGCCGGAATTCATCAGCCTTACCGTATGGGCGCTGACGGCGTCCGCGGCAAGCGCGACCTCGAAAACGTCGTCAAAGCCTATATGCTTTAGCGCCGTCAGAATCGTATTTATGTCGCTGACCCCCCTGAACTGCCCGTACAGGGAAGGAGCCGGAAGCGCTATCACATGCTTGAACCCGCGAATGCTCTCAAGAGGGTCCACCACGGCTTTTTTTGCGTGGTGCGGGCATACGCGTATACACTCGCCGCAGTCGATGCAGCGTTCCTTTGTTATGGCCGCCTTGCCGTCACGCACGCGGATAGCTTCCGTCGGGCAGCGTTTCACGCAGTTTGTGCAGCCACGGCAAAGCTCCTGGTCCAGCGTCACGGAATGAACGAATTTTTCCTCCACAAAAACACCCCTTTGCAGAATCCATGACCGGTTGCCTATACCCGGCGCGGCAGTCGGCAACCTGCAAATATGGCTGTTCGTCAATCAAGTTTTGCTGACAAGTATTTTCAGTTTGACAGTCGTGCCCACGCCGATTTCCGATTGCACGTCAATACTGTCCGCATATTTTTTCATATTGGGAAGTCCCATCCCCGCGCCAAATCCAAGGTCGCGCACCTGATCGGACGCCGTCGAAAAACCCTCCGTCATCGCGAGGGCGATATCCGGAATCCCGGGCCCGACGTCCGCAAGCGTGATGTCGATTTCCTCGGGAAGCACGTTGACGGTTATTTTCCCGCCTCTGGCGTGGATGACCATGTTGATTTCGCCTTCGTACATGGCAATGGCGACCTTCCGTACCGCTTCGGGCGGCACGCCCAACTGTTTAAGGACGCTCTTGACGGAGCCTGACGCCTCGCCGGCGCGCGAAAAATCATCCGCCAACACGTCGAATGTCAATGTCACGGGATCCATCAGACCTTACCGCCTCCTGAAAGTCCGTTCGCATAAAGTATTCCGCAGGCTTGGAACATAAGGTAACTGGTTGACATAAGCACGAGCCCGCGTTCAACCGCAAGCTCGACCATTGGGGCCGTCGGTTCCTTCCCGCGCACAAAAACGACGCACACAACATCCATCATCTCGGCGGTACGGATGACCTGGGGATTGATAAGGCCCGTAAGCAGCACGGACTGTTCCTTCATAAATGCCAGGGCGTCGCTCATCAGGTCGCAGCCGCAGGCCGATTTGACCTCGGCATCGAGGAGCTGCTCCCCGCAATTGATTTTTGCATCGAGAAGCTTTGCGATTTGGGCAATTGTCATGGCGGTCACCTCCAAGGATTCAGGGTCATTATTATTAACCGGTTGTATTATAGCAAGTGGCGCGGATGGATACAAGTTTTGCAGGATGGCGGTTTTGCCTTTGACGGCTTTGCCATTTTGCAGCTTATCCCTATGGCATGAACTCGCCAAGGTCGAAGCCGTCCGGCAGAAAATCGTTCAGGTTGAAGTCTCCCATGTCGAAGCCGTCGGGCAGAAGATCGCCAAAATCGAAATTGCCAAGGTCGAAGTCGCCCAGCGACATGTATCCCGTCGGCAGCACAAACACCCCCGCGGATACGCTGTTTCTCGCGTTTCTTACTATTATGGTCGATCGTCCATCCGCGGACTCGGATACCATTCCGTAGACCTCGCCCCCGTCAAGG
>Ga0082212_10013591_pt1 | contig 10167 bp, 5 predicted proteins | sample TergutNt197P3_FD_71548 | JGI IMG/M metagenome (GOLD analysis project Ga0082212, IMG submission 71548) | Neocapritermes taracua P3 segment gut microbial communities from Petit-Saut dam, French Guiana - Nt197 P3 | ecosystem: Host-associated > Arthropoda: Insects > Digestive system > Gut ...
GATCCGCAGTTTCCCGTTCTCAAATTGACCGACACCGCCTGGACAATACTTCGCAACAAGCAACACTTTGAAATGATCAGTCAGCAAACGCAACGTCAGCCGAAATTTCAAAGGTCACGTATCATCAATACACCCAACGAAAGCTTCACGAAGGAACCCGATCCACGAAGCGAAGCCCTTTTTCAACGGCTGCGTGAGCTTCGCAAGGCAATCGCCGCATCGGAAAATTTGCCTCCGTATATCGTGTTTTCGGACAAATCCCTGCGTGAGATGTCGATGCTGTTTCCCAAAGACCGTGATGCGTTTCTGCAAATTAACGGTGTTGGACGACGCAAATGGGAAAGCTACGGTGAGACATTCCTCACGACCATCAACGATTTTTGCCGTGACGGATAACAATCGGAGCCGCGACGGTCACGGAGCGGTCGAACCAGTTGAAACTCTATACCGCTTCTACCGCTCGTTTACACTTGCGGCCCGGATTGCGGCAGTCACGGCGTGACCGCCCTACCTTTGCGCTGCGCTATTCCGACTTTTGTTGTGTGGCTCGGATTGTTGGCGTTACTCCCCAACCAGATCGCCGTCAAAAATCACCTCGCCGGCATCGATGTCGGAACCGGGCAATGGTGGCCGAAATTCCGGTCTGTTACGTGCTTTGAGGTCGGGGTTCTTTGGAAGAGAAACCACCAGTTGATATCTGAAACGGTCTGCGAAATCTCCAAGTGCCGGGACGGGGATGGTCACGTACCCCTCGTCGTCCGTGCGAATCATGTCGCCGACACGAAGTCCGCCGGAACTTCCTTCAGAAAGAGCATGTGTCACTGTTACCTGACAAAAAATGTCTTGGTCGATCAACGGTTTCCCGGAAGCGTCCATCACGCGAAACCTGGCTTTTACCGTCGGGACGAGCGGAGCGTTGACCACGGCGAAGTGCTCCAGCCCGGTTGGAATCTCACCGACAAAACCCTCCTGAAAATCATCGCTCATAAACAGAATGTATGATTGTCCATCCGGGCAGAGTTCGATGTCGCCCTGAAGATTCAAAGTTGCCCCATAACCGATACTGAAGCTTCTCGGTTTGCCGGTTGCATCAAGGTTTCTTAATTCCAAGCGAACCGAATTCAGTGCATCACGATTCCGTTCCCGAAAGAGCGATGTGCCGTCCGCGTGAACAAATCGAACCAACGTGATGTTTTTCAAAACAAAATCGACCATCGGATTTTTTCCGGCACCGACTTCGGCCAAGACCTCATATTGACCTTTGGCAACAGAAACGTCGTATTTGTCCGGCGAAAGATAAATCCGGTATTTACCTTCGTCGTCGGTGCGTACACCGCGCGAAAAGCGGGCACTCATTTCTTCCTTAAACTCTTCCGGCACTTTCCTGGGAAGGAAGGAAACGATAGCGTCTTTCGCAGGAGACCCGTCGGAGTAACGAACTGTTCCCTGAATCGGAAAACCTTCCTGCAAAACGAAGTCGTGTTCGATGCTTTCCTGATCGTCGCGGTAGAACGAAATGATTTCCGAGACCGGCGACTCAATAATTTCCCGTAGATGATAACTCGCGAATGGCTCCCTGAGTTCATCTTCGGTCACGCTCTCGGGATAATGACTCACATACGCCTGAAAACGATACGCATCTGTCGGTACAAACTTGAGGAAGTCTTCAAAACGGTATTGACCTTCCCGGTCTGTCGTGATGTTGTAACCGTAACACGTGTTGGTGTTGACAATTCCGATTCCCGCAATCTTGGCGTTTTTCGCAGGCGTTCCGTCGGGCATGAGTACCCGACCGGTCATGCGAAAGACCTTTTCTTTTTCCGCGACGGGAACAACGATTTCTTCCGGTTCCGTCATACTTTCATTTACCGCACTATCCCCCACCGGTTTTGCGGTGGTGAGTCCGGCGAGGGTAAGGGTGGTGAGCAGTGTCAGGCCGAGCAGCGTTTGCCACCAGCGCGACGGTTTGTGTCGGGTGATCATTTTAATTCTCCTTTTGAGATCGTGATTCGGGAATACGCCGACTGTTGCCGACACGCGGCCGCAGGCGACGGGCGGTTTGGCCGCGTACCATTCGGCGAACGTGAGCACCATTTGGCCGTATTCCCGGCGTTGTTTGCGTTCGAGTTTATGTAAAACCGCCGCATCACAGGCGTGTTCCCGCTCACATTCGAGGCGCCATCGCGTGAGCCAGAGCACGGGATTCGGCCAGTGGAAGATCGTCACCAGTCGCGTCAGGAAATGCACCGCCGGGTCGAACCGCTTGATGTGGGCAAGCTCGTGCAACAGCACGAATCGCAACGCTTCCGGCGAAAACGTTTGCAGCACCCGTTCGGAGAGAATGATTTTCGGAAAGAGCACGCCACACGACGCGGCGGCGATGTCCTGTCGCACCACATAAAGCCGCACACGCCGCCGGATTCGCATTTCGCGCCGACATTCGTGCAATATCGAAGGTAGGGCGGTCACGCCGTGACCGCCGCTGTCGCACGGACGACTGTTACCCAACATGATACGCAACCAAATTTCGCCACTGACGTAACGGAAGGCGAAAAATAGTGCGCCGGCAAGCCAGAGGAGAGTGGCTAGGGACGAGGGGCTAGGGATTAGGGACGAGGGACGAGAGACTTGGGGCGTGGGGTTAGGGATTCGTGGAGAGGGATTTGTGGTTTGAGATGCGTCATGAGTAACTGGAATCGCTTGTTCCTCTTGTATCGTCACATGCCACAATGCCCGACCCTCGTTCACAGACACTAATCTCTCTGAACTTACCCCTCGTCCCTCGTCCCTAACCCCTCGCCCCTCCGAAGGCAACACCCCAAAAGGACTACTCGGCAACACCGGCATTGCCAGTCTTGCGAGGACGACCACCCAGAGCAGGTAACGCCATCGGGCTTCGAGGCGGTTGCGGAGTAACAGCGTGACCCCGCCGACGACCGTTGCCAATATTGCGGATTGCCATAACACCGGCCAAAGTACCGGCCATACAATGTGGAGGAACATGTCATTCGTCATGGGGCAACTCCTTGTCAAGCAGGGTGCGGAGTTCGCCGATCTGATCGCGCGAAAACGCACCGTCACGGATAAAATGGACGAGCATCTCTCGGGCGTTGCCCTCGAAAACCCGCGTCAAAAACGATTGGCCGTGAACCCGAATCGACTCGTCCCGACCGGCCAGCGGCGTGAAAAACAGCACGCCTTTTTCTTTCGTCGCGGCAAGTACACCTTTTTCGACCAGCCGCGCGAGTAGCGTCCGCACCGTTTGCGGATTCCAACCGGTTTCCGGCACGACCTCGGTAATGACCTCGTTACTCGTCACGGCGGCGTCCGATTTCCAGACAACGTGCATGACCCGCCATTCGGCGTCCGTGATTTTTTCAACCGACATGAGATTTCCCTCCTGATTTTTCATAAACCACAACTGTGGATTTTAGAATACCACAGGTGTGGTTTCGTGTCAAGAGGGATTAAGGGGATTTTTTTGAGATATTTTTGAAGAAGACAATGAGCCGGGGACGGAGCGTAGCGCAGTCCCCGGATTGATGAATCAATACAAAAAAGTGCTACTCTTCTTCTATTACAATCCCTAAAAAACCCGTAAAATTCTTGTTTTTTCTATATTTGCTGTGATTGCATTACTCACGAATTTCGATACAATCTTCGCATCTTGCCCATATTCCGCTATTGCGTTCGTTTTTCTGCCATTTGAAGGAATTTGCACATGTTTTACCCCCAACCACGTCGTGATGGCGCGTTTACCTTAGTCGAGCTTCTGGTGGTGATTGCGATTATCGGGATTTTGATTGCGTTGCTTTTACCGGCGGTGCAAGCGGCACGGGCGGCGGCGAGACGGTTGCATTGCTCCAACAACATGAAGCAAATCGGATTGGCGATTCACAATTATGAAAACCTCAACAAGTGCCTGCCCCCGTCCTATTCGACCAGCCCGAACCACTACATTTTGACGCTCCTGTTGCCGTATTCCGAGCAGTTGCAGACTTATGCGAAGGTCGATTTCACCCGACATTGGAGCAACCAGGCGAATTACGACGCAGTGCGAAACACGATTCCGGTGTTTTTGTGCCCTGCCACACCGCACAGTTCGCCGCGTGAATACAACGGGCGTGCGATTTACCCGTCGGATTACGCCGCTTGCCCGGTGATTTCGCCTACGGTACGCCAACAACTCTACCTTGCCGGTTTGATTACCCCACGTGCCCCGCCCAACAAGTCAGGCGGTCAGGGGGACATCACAACGCAAAATTTTTACTACCGCAGTATGATTGTGCCTGACCGTCATTCGCTGGCGGCAAGCGGTAACTGGGGCGGGCCGTTGCGGTTCAGTAACGTCACGGACGGGCTTTCCAACAGTTGGTTGTTTTTTGAAGCCGCCGGCAGGCCGTTCTATTACGTCGAAAACCGTCGCTTGGGGAATGCGGACGATGTTCCTGCGAACGGGGTTTCCGGTGCGGAATGGGCGAATCACCAGGCGGATTTGTGGATGCACAAAATTTGCAACGGTTCCCAATTAATGAACTGCAATAATAACAACGAGATTTACAGTTTCCATGTCGACGGCGCGAACTTCCTTTACGGCGATGGTTCCGTCAGTTTCTCCTCCGAGACGATCAACCCCGAAGTTTTTGTTTCGCTCTTCACCTGTAACGCGGGAGACATCGTTGGAAGTTCACGGTGATGAGGCGTTCGCCAGGAAAGCAATCGTAAGGTTGCGAAAAATGGTAGGGCGGTCACGCCGTGACCGCCGCAACTGAGTCTCCGCCTACGTCCGTTCAACGATAATCACGTTTTCCCCGAGGTCAAGCGTCTCTTCCTCATCGAGCGGTTTGCCGTCTTCGCCGAGTTGGACGTCGGCCAGGGCGGTTCGCTGTTTGGCCACTTCGAGCAACCGGTTGTAAAGCTCGTCGCGGTCGCCGTGATTGATGTTCGTCACGGCTGTGGCCACTTCGCCGAGATAACGCAAAAAGATCGTGCGGCGTTCGCCTTCCTGTTTGACTTTTTGACGGCGACGCAGGTAAGTTCCCAACTTGCGACCGACCGCTTGCAGGGCGAGTCGCAGTTCCTTTTGAATTTCGGGGTACGCGGCGATGGCCTCCTTCGACTCGCTGGTAAACGGCACCCACACGCTGGCCACGTGAACCATGACCGTCACAGGGCCGCGCGGCAGTTGACCGCGCGATTGCGGCAGGCCGTAAGACTTCCAGTTCATGCCCATCACCGTTTGCGTGATGAGACAGGCTCCGGCCTGAAACTGAAGCGGCACGCGGTTCGCATAACGATACACGTTCATCGTCTGGCCGTCGTTCACACTGATCGTTTGCAGCGTCTCGTGCAGCGAGGCGAGTTCCTTGTCGGTGAGATTGCCGGGTGAAACACGCGGACGCACTTTGGCCGCCCGGATAAACTTGTCCGCCGCGTCGGGGCCGATGGAATCGAAGGTCACCGTGAGGAATTGCCGCAAGGTGCGTGCGTCGCTTTCGCCGAGCATTTCCTCCAGCGTCTCGCGCGAAACACGATGCGTGGCCGGTGCGCCGCCGTAAGCGAGACCGACTTCGATCTGGAACGGGTTGCCGCGATACACCGCCGGCGGTCGCGTTGCGGATGCGAAAAACTCGCCCGGCACAACCTTGTGCAAACCCTGCAAGAGCAAGGCTTCGCCGATGGGCACAATGCAATCGGTCGAAGGCGCGGGGATTTTCGTGTCCTGAACCGCCTGGTACAGCTTTTCGACTTCGGGCCGTGCAAGTTTTTGCGGAATGGAACGCACGCCCAGCCCGGCGGCTGCGACCAGCGTTTTGGCAATTGACGGACTGACACGGGAGAACGATTCGGTGAGAAATTTGCCGAGTGATGTTTCCGTCGTATCGTGCAGCAGATGTGCAAGCCGTCCGAACTCGACGCCGTAAGGATGCGGCTTGATCTCTTTCGGTTCCGGCGGCAGATAGTCCGTCACCGCCTGGTAATGCTTTTCCAACGCTTCCGGGTCGCGGTAATGAATCGTAATGTGCGGATTCGAAATGGCCGTTTGTTCGAGGTACTCGTCAACGCTGCCGCGCCCGCGCTGATATTTCGCCTCCAGCTCAATCGTCACACAGGTGCCGTGCTCGACCTCGTTCCAGTGCAGCTTGTTTTGCTCGACAAACTTGCGTCCCTCGTCGTTGGGCGGAATGTCTTCGCCCTCGCCGCCGCCGTTGAGAATGTCCGGCTTGTTGGCCTTCGTGTCCATGCGAATGACGTAAAAGTGGGTCGGCTTGCGCGGCGAGATTTTCGACATGACGCGAATCGCTTTGCCGGTCGTGAGCAGGCCGTACATTCCGGCGGCACTGATGCCGATGCCCTGCTGACCGCGACTCATGCGGAGCCGGTGAAATTTCGAGCCGTACAACAGCTTGCCGAAAATGAGCGGAATCTGCTTTTTGACGATGCCGGGGCCGTTGTCTTGTACGCTGACCTGATAGTGCGTTTTGCCGGTCTGTTCGATTTGCACCCAAATTTCCGGCAGTATTCCCGCTTCCTCGCAGGCGTCGAGCGAATTGTCAACGGCCTCCTTGACCGTGGTGAGCAGTGCCTTACGCGGATTGTCGAATCCAAGCAAATGCCGGTTCTTCGCGAAGAACTCGCTGACGGAGATTTCTTTTTGCGCCGCCGACATCGCTTCGGCAGATGCACGGCGCTTGATTTTTGACGGTTTTCGAGTTCCGTTATTACCGGGTTCGATAATCTGTTCGCTGTCCATTGCGTCTGTCACGAGTAAGGGTTCCTGTATCATGTTCAAGTTGTGGTAATCGTTTCTTTTTGTTTCGGTTGCTATCACATCACCTCATCCACTTCCAGCATAGTCTCGCCGGTTTCTTGCAACGCGCTGATGATGCACTGGTAATGTTGTATCTCATCAAAATTCAGCTTGCGGCCTTTGCGGTCTTTCAGCCATTTTTGAGCGGGTTGGTAACCGCCGATGTAAAATTCCCACGCTTCTTGCGGGACACGATCGAAATATTGTTCGGCGTTGATGTAAACACGACCGCTTCTTGTTCCCGCAACGTAACTCGGTTTCTCCACTTCGTTTGACCCGGCCACGGGAAAATTCGCCATGTTCGGAAGCGGTTCGACGCCTTCCATCAAATGTAACCGCCGCAATTTGCCGCCCAATTTGACCAACTTCCAAAACTTTTTGACATCTTCGGGATACGGCACACGCGGAAAGTCAATCTTCAAAAACTCCTTGTAACGCTCGCGATACGTCGGGCTGTGCAACACGGCGTAAATATAATCCAACACGTCAATTGGTGCGAACGTCTTTTTACTTTGCTCTTTTTCATCGGTAAATTTCAAACCCAAACGTTGCGCCATGTCGTTGATGATCGTTGCGTTCAGATTGGGTGACCTCGTTTCCAAAATGCGTTCCTTGCCGTTTTTGAGAACGACCTCGTGGTAAAGGTAGAGGGGAAAAAGTGAGCTGGAATCATAGGCAGTGCAAAGTTTATGTTCAATAATTCGATTGCTAATAAAACAACAATTTCCCTCTTTATTCATTCTTGGCATGACCAGTCCGATATTTTCGCCTTTCAAAAAATGCTGAATGGTCGAATACCGGGGATAGCCCATGATACCTTTTGTTTGTCCCGTATAGTTCATAGAGCGAATATCGAACGGTCGATACAGGATTTTGTCCGCAATGATTTTATTGGTTTGTAAATCCTTTCTGGCATCATCAATGTTCCAATCACGGACATCAACAAAACCGTACTTAAGGGCTAATTCATGATTTGGTAACTTAATAATATCACGTTTTATTGCGTCGCATTCTTTTTTCGTGAATTGGATCGAAGCATCATCTCTTTGTGTTTTTATTCCTGATGAATTGACCGGAAACAATTCTCTCACGCTGAACCCTTGATCGTATTTCCGTTTCGATGAAAAATCTTTCGACTGAAAGAAATAATACGGAGCCGACAATTTTACTTTTTTCCACTTGACCGTCTGCAAGCTGGTTTTCTCGAGAAAATCGAACTTTACGGCACGTTTGCCAAAAAGATCATGGTGAAAAACTTCCGCCAACACACCTTTCGCTTTCTGCCCCGACTTGACAAAAATGTTGATCGAAACGCCTTGCTGAATGTCAAATACGTTTTCGTCTTTTTCACCGCTTGGCGTGGTTTCCTTTTTTCGGGCGTTGCCGTGCAGGTCAAGAATGTGAATCGTGTCAAACGTTTCGAGCAAAACCTTGCGCATTTGCCGATGAATCAAACCATCGATAAAACTGTTATTGGAGATGTACGCCAAAACGCCTTCGCCGTTTTTCCCGATGAAATGCTGACCGAGACGGATAAATTTAATGTAATCATCGGAAAGCGGCTGAATATTTCGCTCGTTCAAATCGCGCTTGTAAATTGCAATTAAATCGTTAATCCAATCATTTTTATTCTGTGTACTCACGTTGTAAGGCGGATTTCCCATGACCACCATCACCGGAATGTCTTTTTTAATCCGGTTGGCTTCATTGGCCTCGTCACTCAACCATTGAGCGAATGGTAACATTTCATTCGTTGAGCGGGCTTCTTCCAAACTGTTCGTGAGGTAAATGCGCATGCGATTATTTTTTGCATGTTGATAGCCGGTTTGCCGTAACAGCATATCCAATTTCAAATGCGCCATCGAGTATGACGCCATCAGAATCTCGAAGCCATGAACACGCGGAATCAGATGTTTCGCGGCGTAATCCTGCCACATGCCCTGCTGATTTTTGAAACGCTGATAAATATTTTGTATGACTTCCGCAAGAAATGTCCCGGTTCCTGTCGCCGGATCGAGAATTTGAACGCGATGCAATTCTTTGGCTTCCTCCTTAAGCGTGCCGTCTTTTTGCGCTATCTTTCGTTTCAATTTCACCATTGAAGCATCGGCCAAACCTTGCGATAAGCCAAAAACTTCTTGCAAAATATGATCAACAGCCTGCACAATAAATTGTACGACAGGTTGTGGGGTAAACCAAACCCCACGACTTTTACGCAACGCCGGATCGTATTCGGAAAGAAACGTTTCGTAAAAATGAATGGTCGGGTCGTGTTCGGCTTTGGCAAATTCGGAAATAATGGCCTGAATATTGACGTAATTGAATAAATCCACTAAATCGTCAACGCCCCAGCGAATACGCTCATCGAGATCAAAACCTGCAATATAGTGAAAGAGTTTTCGCAAAAAAGGATTGGAATGCGGAATCAGTTCTGCGGCTTTGGCTCGGGTAAATACGGTCGTAGTTTCGTCATGGAGTCGCGCGGCGAACATCCCATACGCAATGGTTTGGGCATAAACATCGGAAAATTCCTTGTGCGAAATATCGTGAATCAACACATCGCGAAAGCCCTGCAATTGCCCGTCGATAGTATTGACATCGCCGTTTTGTTCGCCGTTGAGTGCGTTTTCTATGACACTTGCCACGAATCGCGCCTTGTTGGCCAAAATCTTTGCCAACTGCTCCGACGTTTCAATGCTTAAACCTTCATAACCGACAAAACGCCAGATGAGCGTGTCAAACGCCTTAAATTGCGAGGGATCAGCCACAATGCCGTTTGGCGTGACGTGGGCAATCGTTACGGAAGTCACCGGCTCACCGGCTTCAAAAAGTTGGAACGTGAGGTAATCGGTGATGATGAGATTGTCAAGCGACTGCTTGTAACGGTCGAACTGCTCCTTGTGTTTTTTGTCGTTGAGGTTCTCGCCGACGTCTTTCGCCTCGACGTACCCGAGCGGCCTTACACCACGCGTAATGATGTAATCCGGCGCACCACAGGCGATGCGCTTCGGCTCGTTGGTGATCGTCAACCCCGAAGTTTGGTGATCACCTGAAGTTTGATCATCACCCGAAGTCAGGTCTTCCAACAGACGATGCAACGCAAACCGATACGTATGTTCGGTCGCATTACCCGCACAGTAAAGCCGGTTCAACTCGGTGATGTAAGCGGTGATTCGATTTTCCATGAATATTTTTTTACCAACAAACACATTCCTGTGAGAAGCCACAAGTCATGTTTTTTACGGCCAACGAAAGCCCAGTCCGTTTTCCGCCAGTAATGCCGTGTCGAGTGTTCCGTCGGTGATGCGGAACATGCCGGGATAGGCTGCGTCCCAAGCGACGTTGGCCGCCTGTCA
>Ga0082212_10013592_pt1 | contig 10167 bp, 5 predicted proteins | sample TergutNt197P3_FD_71548 | JGI IMG/M metagenome (GOLD analysis project Ga0082212, IMG submission 71548) | Neocapritermes taracua P3 segment gut microbial communities from Petit-Saut dam, French Guiana - Nt197 P3 | ecosystem: Host-associated > Arthropoda: Insects > Digestive system > Gut ...
CCGTCAAGTATGAGTTCTGGACTGACATGAGGGAAAGCCCCGACTGGGCATTGCTTGAAAGGCCTGATTCAAAGCCGGGAGATGTAGTCTATGACGACGCTCCGACTAGAGTTGAAGTCCCGGCAAGCACGGAAACAGAAGACGCGGCTTAATCAGAAAATGCATTACGGCGCGACATAGCTGGCGACCAAACTGCATAGAAAAAGTGAAAGAGGCCACAATGGCCTTTTTCACTTTTTGAAACGCGGCCCTGCCCTATTGTTTTTCGGCAGTGGTTCAGTTATAATAACACCATGTAGAAGACCCGGGAAGGAGACCGATATGCGAAGGTTCAATGTTACAGGGATCTGCGTTCCGTCTAAGCATTACATGGTCGATATTAGCGGTAAAATTGAACAGATCATGCAGCTGATCGACAGAGGCCATTACTTTACTATAAACAGGGGCAGGCAATATGGAAAGACCACGACGCTTTTGCAGCTCGAAAAGAGGCTTGCAGACGACCATGTTTGCGCCAATATAAGTTTTGAAGCATCTGACGATAAAGATTTTGAGACGTCTGAGGCATTTTGCCGAATGTTTTTACGGCTGATCGCAAAGTCGCTAGCTTTCGCGCCTGTGCCGAAAGAGTATGCGCAGGCATGGGTAAACGACTCGGTGAACAGCTTTATTACGCTGAGCGACCATATAACAAGTATGTGCAACCCTGAAAATCAGGGCGGCGCTGATAGTTTGCCGCATGGGAAAAAAGTAGTGCTTATGGTCGACGAGGTCGATAAAGCCAGTAACAATCGTGTGTTCCTGCACTTTCTCGGTATGCTTCGGGAAAAGTATTTGACAGCGCAAGCTGAAAAAGACTACACATTCCAGAGTGTGATATTGGCCGGGGTGACGGACATAAAGAATCTGAAGCTGAAGATGATCAACGACGGTGTTTACACACGGGCAGAAACCGAGGGGAAGCTGTATAACTCGCCGTGGAACATTGCGGTGGATTTTGAAGTAGATATGGCGTTTGCCCCGGCGGAGATCGCTACGATGCTCAGCGAGTATGAAACTGACTACAATACCGGTATGGATATAACTTCAATATCAGAAGAAATATTCAAATACACGAGCGGTTACCCGTTTCTGGTTTCAAGGGTTTGCCAGCGCATTGACGAAAAGATGGACAAAACATGGACGGTGAGAGGCGTCCAGAATGCTGTGAATGCTATAGTATGCGAGAATAATACATTATTCGACGATCTGATCAAGAACCTTGAAAATTTTGAAAATATGTATCAGTTCCTTTACGGGCTTCTGATTGTCGGCGAGTCAAAATCTCTGGCGGTGCATAACCCGGATGTTCAGCTTGCGGTCATGTTCGGGTATATAGTAAGCGACCCTTTGACAAAAAGAGCTGTGATCGCAAACAGGATATTTGAAATAATCATGACCAGTTATTTCGCGTCTAAAGACGCCAATGCCGCCTTGATAAAGAAAGAGGTTACGGGGGTTATTGAGCGCGATGTGGTAAAAGGCGGCGTTTTTGACATGGAACTGTGCATGCGTAAATTTGCGGAGCATTATCACGAGATTTTCAGTGAAAATGATTTGCCTTTCTTTGAACGGCATGGGCGCTTACTTTTTATCTCATATTTGAAGCCGCTGGTGAATGGTTATGGGTTTTACCACATCGAGAGCCAGTTCACCGATCTCAGGCGGATGGATGTGGTCGTAGACTATGGTCGCGACCAGTTTATTATCGAACTGAAACTCTGGCGGGGAGAAACAGCGCAGGAAAGGGCGTACGACCAGTTGCTCGATTATATGGATTCGAAAGGTACAGACAAGGGCTATCTCCTCACGTTCGATTTTCGGAAAGAAGGGAATAAGGAGCGCAAAGCCGAGTGGGTGCAGCTCGATGGCGGAAGGGCGATTTTTGATGTTGTAGTGTGACATGCCAAGAAAACACTATTCAAGAAAGTTTCAAGTAATCATTTTGATTACTTGAACTTTGCTCAAGGTGCGTAATGCTGAAAAGTGCTTGTTATCATAATGATAACCAGCACTTTTTAGTGGCGCCTGATATTCGAGGTCCTTAGAAAAACGTGATCTGGCTGGTTTCCGGTATGTCGCGCAGGGCGCCGAGAGCTTTGAGCTGTTCTATGTGGGTCTTTGACACTTTCGGGCATGCGGCTGAGATGTCTTCTATTGAAACGAACTCATTCCCGGCCCTGTTTTCGGCGAGGTCGTACGCCGCTGTTTCACCAAGCCCGCTTATGGAGACGAACGGCAGACGCAGCTTGTTTTCACCCGCGATCAGGAATTTCACGGGGTCCGATTCGTAAATGTCGATACCGATAAACTCAAACCCCCGCATATAGAATTCGTAACATGCCTCCAGCGTTGTCAGCAGGTCCTCTTCTTTTGCTTTGGCGTCGGGGTTGTTTCGGATTTCATTTATTTTCGCGCGTACGACGTCTATGCCCCGCGCCATGAAGGCGGCGTCGAAGCTGTCTTTCTGGCTCCTGCGGTAGAAATACGCGCTGTAAAACTCTATAGGCTTGTGTACTTTAAACCATGCTATGCGAAACGCCATCATAACATACGCGACGGCGTGAGCTTTCGGGAAGAGGTAGGTTATTGTCCTGCATGACTCGATATACCATCCGGGTACGCCGAAACGGTACATCTCTTCCGACGCGCCTTCCGGCAGCCCCCTGCCTTTGCGGACGCTTTCGGAGATACTGAAGGCGTACCTGTCGTCCATGCCTTTTGAGATAAGGAAGAGCATGATATCGTCGCGGCAACTTATCGTTTCGCTGACGGTCGCTTTCCCTGATAGTATCAAATCTTTCGCGTTGCCTTGCCAAACCGCCGTTCCATGTGAAAAGCCTGAAAGCCTGACGAGCGTATCGAAGTTTTCGGGGTTTGTGTCGCAGAGCATCTGGCGCACAAAGTCCGTGCCGAACTCGGGGATCCCGATAGCGCCGGTCTCGCCGATGATCTCATCATCGTCCGGCAGCCCGAGGGGGGAAGGGGATGTGAATATCGCCATGGTTTCCGGGTCGTCCAGCTTTATTTCCCTGGCGTTGACCCCTGTAAGGTCCTCAAGCATTTTTATCATGGTCGGGTCGTCGTGGCCCAGGGCGTCCAGTTTTATCAGGTTGTCTTCCATGCAGTGATAATCGAAATGCGTCGTTATGACGCCTTTGTCGACGCTGTCCGCCGGGTGTTGGGCCGGGCAGAAGTCCGTTATGCTCATTCCCTGCGGGATTATGACCAGGCCGCCTGGGTGCTGCCCCGTGGTACGTTTAACGCCGACGCACCCGTTGGCAAGGCGCCTTTCCTCGGCTTTTGTGAATGTTTTCCCGATAGCTTCCTGGTACTTTTTTACATATCCGAACGCGGTTTTTTCCGCGACCTTTCCTATTGTTCCGGCCCGGTATACATAGTCGGAACCGAACAGGTCTGTTGTGAATTTGTGCGCCTGCGCCTGGTATTCGCCGGAGAAGTTCAGGTCTATGTCCGGGACTTTATCGCCGTCGAACCCGAGGAATGTCTCAAACGGGATGTTGAACCCGTCTTTGATGTACTGATGCCCGCATACGGGACAGGTCATGTCAGGCATATCGGCGCCGCAGCCAAATCCTGCGCCGGTTTCAAAGTCGGAACCGCGGCATTCCGGGCATCTGTAGTGCGCGGGCAGGGCGTTGACTTCTGTTATGCCGGCGAGGAAGGCGACGAGCGACGAGCCGACGCTGCCGCGCGATCCGGTGAGGTAGCCTTGCTTGATAGAGTCCGCGACCAGTTTTTGAGCAGTCATGTATATCACGTCGTAATTTCGGTCGAGTATATCGCCCAGTTCTGTGTCTACCCGTTTTGTTACTATATCCGGCGGGTCATCACCATAGAGAGCCGCCAGGTTCTCTGATACCAGCCCTTTGAGTTCGTCGGAACTCCCTTTGAGTTCGGGCGCGAAAAGCGTGTTTGCCGGCGGGAGCGGAGAAACTGTCTCGCACATATCTGCAATCATGCGCGAGTTTTTCACAACGACGTCATATGCCGTTTCCGCGCCGAGATACGAAAATTCTTCAAGCATTTCGTCAGTCGTTTTAAAGAAAATGGGCAGGTCGGAGTCCGCGGATTCGAAACCTTTCGAAGTCAGCAGGATATGGCGGTAGATCTCGTGCTCCGGGTCGAGGAAATGGACGTCGCCGGTAGCTACGACAGGTTTTCCGGCGGCGGCGCCGAGTTCGACTATAGTCCGGTTGAATTTTCGCAGCTCATCTTCGTTTTTAGCGCGCATCTTGCCGTCGTACAGCATGAACATATTATTGCAGACCGGCTGTATCTCAAGGTAATCATAGAATTCCGCAAGCTGCTTAAGCTCCAGGCTGCTGCGGCGGTTCACGACAGCTTCGAAGACTTCCCCGGCTTCGCAGGCTGAGCCGATGATCAAACCTTCGCGGCGCCGGGCCAGTTCGGATTTCCGGATGCCGGGGTATCTGTCAAAATCTTCCAAATGGCTTTTTGTTACCAGCTTGTACAGGTTATTGAGTCCGGTCTTGTTTTTCGCCAGCAGTATGATGTGGTTGTACCTTGTGCGGCCTTTTTTTGGTTCGCTGCTTTGTTTCCTTTTATCGCGGAGCAGCGCCAGATATTCGTTGGATCTCATGACGTCCGGTACGCCTTCTTTTTCCAGCATTTTCATCATGGCTATAAAAATGCGCGCAGTTACGGATGCGTCCTCGTCAGCCCTGTGATGGTTGAAATCCATTTGGCCGAAGTGCGCGGCGACTGTGTCGAGTTTATGGTTTTTAAGTTTCGGAAGTAGGCCGCGCGCAAGCGCAAGCGTGTCAATATAGCAGGGGGTGAACGGGATGCCGTGTGACGCGCAGGCTTCAAATATGAACCCTACGTCGAACATCGCGTTATGGGCGACCAGAGTCCTGCCGCCTGTGAATTCCAGGAACGAAGAGACTGCGTCTTTTTGGGATGGCGCGCCCTCAAGGTCGGCGTCTTTTATCCCCGTGAGGTTTGTGATTTCATATGGAAGCGGTATGCCGGGGGCGGCGAAAGTGTGGAATTTGCTTTGCTCCTGCCCATCTTTTATAAGGACGGCCCCGATCTCGATGATCGCGTTTTCCGTCGGGGACAGCCCGGTCGTTTCGATATCGAAGACGACGAACTCCCTGTCAACAGGGCCGGGATCGCACGCCTCCCTTTGCGCGGCGCTCATAGGCCTCTGTGAGGAGTCAGCAGGGCCGATATCGCTCGCCTCCCCGTGAACAGCGGTAAGCCTCTGTGAGGCGTCAACCGAGCATGGATCGTCTGACTCGGTTTGCGAATCGGCGGTGTAAACGGCTGTGCAGCTTTCCACATCATTGAGAAGGTAACCTTCTACGCCGTAGATGACTTTGATTTTATCCCCGACGGTATTGTTTTCTGTGTTGTTATTTTCAATTGCACTATCTTCGGCTGCGTTATCATTGGCTGCGCTGTCTTCGGCTGCATTATCGTTGGCTGAGCTGGCTGCGGCTGAGCTGGCTGCGGCTGCGTTGGCTGCGGCTGCGTTGACTGCGCTGGCTGCGGCTGCGTTGACTGCGGCTGCGGCGGAGGCCGCGTCCGGGAAAGAGTGGACGACGCCGTGGTCGGTGATCGCTATCGCCGGGTGGCCCCATTCCGCCGCGCGGCGGATGGCGTCCGCAGTGTCGGTCGCCGCGTCCATGGCTGACATTTTTGTATGGAGATGAAGCTCGACGCGCTTTTCCCCCGCAGTATCCTGCCTTTGAACATGTTCGGACTCAACGATGTTGACAGGTTCCAGCGCAATGTCGCCGTCATACCTGTTTATATTCAGGTTGCCCGTAACTGTCAGCCACATGCCTTTTTGGATCCTTTTAACTACTTTCGGGTCGCCTGATTCCGGTATGAATTTCGATACGTGTACCGAACCGGTGTAATCCGTTATATCAAAGCTGAGGACCCATGCGTTGCTTTTTTCGATGTACTTACTGGAAACGTCGCAAACTTCGCCTTTCACTGTCACTTTGCCGAGTTCGAGACTGACGTCGGACATAGGAGTCGCACTTGCTTTCAGCCGCCTGCCCATGATGACCGGGTCGCTTTGAGCTTTTTTCCCTGACCGTGCCCCGGAGGTTTTAGAGGCGGCGGCGCGCGCGTACACCGTTGTTATGGCAACGTCTGACAGCCCGTATTCCGCGGCGATCATTTCTTCAAGTATTTTTATCTCGACAGGGGGCGACGGTTCTGTCAGGGACAAGGTCATGGCCATAGTCATGGCGTCTTTATTGACAGTAGCGGAAACGACCCGCGCCTCATCGTAGTTGGTCGCGAGTCTGTCGTTACCTTTGAAGAACGGGAACATTTCATATAATAATACAGTATTTGCGTTGCTCAAGATCATAACTCCTTTAGCGGGTGGGTGGTGGATGGCCACAGGCTGCCATACTACAAAGAATCGCTGCAAAAAATCAGTTTACCGAGTAACCGGAGGTTGCTTGATACCCCCTGACCTGTAACCCTACTCGCGCTCTATCATAGCGAAGAGCTCTTCTACTATCTTGCCCATCGGGACTTTTTTAAGTATTTCGCCTTTTTTGAAAAGGAGGCCTTCCCCGGCGCCGCCGGATATCCCGTAGTCCGCTCTTGCGGCTTCCTGAGGCCCGTTGACGCTGCAGCCCATGACGGCTACTGTTATATCCCGGTCCAGTTCAATCAGGCGCTGTTCGACCTCGCCCGCTATTGGGATCAGGTCGATCCCGCATCTGCCGCAGGTGGGGCACGATATTAGTTCGTAACCCTTTCGAAGCTCGAGCGACTTGAGTATGGCGATCCCTGCTTTGACTTCGTTTTCAGGAGGGGCGGTCAGCGATACGCGGATGGTGTCGCCTATACCGGCGGCTAACAGGGCGCCTATGCCGATCGATGACTTTATAATACCCGAATACTCGGTTCCCGCCTCGGTGACGCCCAGATGCAGGGGGTAGTCGGTCCACATGTTCAGCAGTCTGTAAGCTGCAATTGTCGCCTGCACGTTTGAGGATTTTACAGATATGCAAATGTCGTCAAAATCGAAGCCGTTCAATAGCTTTATGTGCTCGAGCGCGCTTTCGTACATCGCTTCGGGCGTGGCTTCGCCGTATTTTGCCAGTATGCTTTTGCTCAAACTCCCGCCGTTGACGCCAACGCGTATCGGTATGCTTTTTTTAGCGCAAATTTCCGCTACCGCGCGAACATTTTCCACGCCGCCGATATTTCCGGGGTTAATCCTGAGTTTGTCCGCCCCCGCTTCAGCAGCGCGGAGCGCGAGTTTATGGTCGAAATGGATATCGGCGACGAGCGGGATGGTTATATGTTTTTTTATTTCGCCGATGGCGTCCGCCGCAGCCGCGTCCGGTACGGCTACGCGCGCGATGTCGCACCCGAGCTTTGCAAGGCGGTTTATCTGCGCCGCTGTCTCCCGGATGTCGGCTGTTTTTGTGGTTGTCATCGACTGAACGGTGACAGGGGCGCCGCCGCCGATCTTCACGCCCCCGACAGATATTTGCTTTTTACTCATGTATCCCTTACCTGACTCCTAACTCCTGACGATTTTCACCACGTCGTTAACGAGGATGAACACCATTAAACCCATAAGCAGGACTAGCGCCGTTGTGTGTATATACCCTTCGTACTTCGGGTCGAGGCGTCGCCGTATGACTTTTTCGATCACCCATGTTATAAAAAGGAAAAGGATCCTTCCGCCGTCCATAGCAGGGATCGGCAGCAGGTTAACGACCGCCAGGTTCACCCCGATAAATGCCATAAGGCCGACGATACTCCAGATAGCGGCGCCAAAGTTCGGTGAAGCCCGGCCTGCGGTGTTCATCGCGTCCACGATACCGACCGGGCCCGACAGATCGCGTACGCCGGCGGCGCCGCTGAAAAGCTGGGCGAGGCTAACGCGGATCAGCCTGATATAGTTGATCGTTGTATAACAGGAGTATTTTAATTTTCCCATCGCCGTCGCTTCAATAAGGTCAAATATGAGGCCATACTTAAGTTCGGGCTTACCGTCGATGATGTATTCGCGCTTTTCAAGCGGGAATTTATCGAGAGTTATAGTTTCGCCACCGCGCCGTATAACGAGGTCGAAATAACCGCTTTTTGACAGTTCGAGGAAAAGGTTGACGTCTTCAAAGTAATAGAGCCGCTCCCCGTTGATCGAAACCAGCTTGTCGCCAACCATCAGCCCGTTTTCGCCCTCGTTCGGGAAACCTTCGAAAAGCCCGGTCAACGTCGTCCCGACGAAGCTTTTTGAACCCGATACCATAATTACGATGATTATGAAACATATGACAAGGTTCGCTATCCCGCCCGCCGCGAGTATTATGACCCGGCGCCAGCGTTTTTGAGCAGTAAAAGACCGCGCGTCTTCGGATGATTCATTTTCGCCCTCCATAGCGCAAAAACCGCCGATCGGCAGCGCGCGCAGAGTGTAAAGCGTTTCTTTTCCCTGCTTTTTCAGTAGTTTGGGGCCCATACCGATCGCGAACTCGTTGACTTTTACTCCGAGGAGCTTTGCCGCTGTGAAGTGGCCGGCTTCATGTACCGCGATCAGGACGCCAAACGCGATAATAGCAAAAACAATGTACATTCTACATCAACCATTAACCCTTTCAAACTTGTGTTGACACACGCGGGCGGAAAAAGACAGTGTTCAGATGACGTTGGGGATTAATCAGCGTTTACCAAGCACATACCTTTTAGCTGCTTTGTCCGCCGCTATAACATCGTCCAGAGACGGGTCATCCGTGTTCGTTATATTATCCAGAGCGGCGCGGACAGCGTCGCTGATACCGTAAAAACTCAGTTTCCCGGACAAGAAAAGCCCGACAGCCGCTTCGTTTGCGGCATTCAGGACAGCGCATGCCGTGCCGCCGGCCTGCGCTGTTTCGTATGCGAGGCTCAGGCAGGGGAAGCATTCAAAATCAGGCTGCTCGAATGTCAGCGATGCCTGCCGCGTGATATCAAGCGGGGCTGTGAGAGACGGGATCCGAGCGGGGTATGTCAGCGCATACTGTATCGGCAGGCGCATATCCGGTACGGCGAGTTGGGCCATGACAGAGTTGTCTGTGAATTCAACCATTGAATGTATGATACTCTCGGGATGTACGACTACTTCGATTTTTTCCGGCGGGATTGCAAACAAATGGGTCGCTTCGATGATCTCAAGCCCTTTGTTCATCATTGTAGCTGAATCGATAGTCACTTTTTGACCCATGTTCCAGTTTGGATGGCGCAGCGCCATTTCGGGCGTTACGCTTTGCAGTTCTTTGCGGTTAAACCCGCGGAACGGGCCGCCCGACGCGGTGAGTATAAGTTTTTTTATGCAGTCGTTCCCATCCGGATACAGAACGCTGGTATCGTTGGCAGGAGAAGCTTCCGGCGCGATGTATGTCCCGCGCCTTCTAACATCTGGCCCCTGACTCCCCACCACTGTACTATGCCCAGCAAGGCATTGGAATAACGCGGAATGTTCCGAATCTACGGGGATTATTAGCGCGCCGCGCTCACGCGCCCGCTCCATAACAAACTTTCCCGCACATACGAGCGTCTCTTTGTTCGCCAGCGCTATACGCCTGCCAAGGTCGATCGCCGCGAGCGTAGGGAACAGCCCTGCCGTCCCGACAGTTGCCGTAACGACCGTATCCGCCCCGTCGATGGCGGCCGCTTCGATCAGCCCGTCCATACCGGGAATGACGCGCACGTCCAAGTCACGCACGCGCGCTTTGAAATCATCGGCGGCGGCTTCGTCGTAAACGGCGGCGACTGCGGGCCGGAATTTACGGGTTTGCTCTTCAAGCAGCTTTATATTCCTGTTTGCGCTCAATGCGCAGACGCGCAAGTTGAGTAGTTCCGCCACTTCAAGCGTCTGCCGCCCAATAGAGCCGGTCGAGCCAAGCAGCGTTATCGCATTTTGCATGTTCGGTAGATTTCCTTATTATTTTGGCTTTACAGCACACTAGGACCTGACCGTGATCGCGGGAATGACAGACAGCAGCAGGTACATCGCGGGCGCCGTGAACACCATGCTGTCGAACCTGTCGAGCATACCGCCGTGCCCCGGGAGTATCCGCCCGTAATCCTTTATCTCAAACTCCCGTTTGACAAGCG
>Ga0082212_10013593_pt1 | contig 10166 bp, 7 predicted proteins | sample TergutNt197P3_FD_71548 | JGI IMG/M metagenome (GOLD analysis project Ga0082212, IMG submission 71548) | Neocapritermes taracua P3 segment gut microbial communities from Petit-Saut dam, French Guiana - Nt197 P3 | ecosystem: Host-associated > Arthropoda: Insects > Digestive system > Gut ...
GTCATGGCATATCTTTGCTTTCATATTATAGACTATTCAAAAAGAAAATATCCTAACCCATTTCAATAATTTTTTACAAAAAAATAAAAAATGTATTATTTTTGTCGTTTCACAAAACCATATATCAGTGAATCAGCCGGACGACCATCAGTTGTGGACAGCAATATGCAAAAGTAATGAAAGAGCCTTTGATACGCTGTTTATGCGCTATTATCCTGTATTATGCGCATATGCCCGACAATTTTTGACTGATGAAGATGCCCGTGATGTTGTACAAAATCTGATGGTTTGGTTATGGGAAAATCGCGAAATGCTTGTGATCGAATCCACCTTGAGGTCGTATCTGTTTTCGGCTGTACGCCACAGTTGCCTCACCGAACTGCATAAGAAGGAAATCCGCCGCAAAGCGCATCATCATATCTACAAAAAACTGCAACACCTTTATGATGATCCGGATTTTTACGTGGCGGATGAGTTGACCGCGAAAATTGAAGAAGCTGTAAAGGCGTTGCCCGAAACATACCGCGAAGCCTTTGTGAAAAACCGTTTTGAACAAAAAACTTATAAGGAAATTGCCCGGGAATTGGGTGTGTCGGCCAAGACTGTCGACTACCGGATGGCTCATGCATTAAGACAATTGCGCATTGCACTCAGGGACTATCTGCCGATCATCGGGCTGTTGCTCTAAACCCGGTTTTCAAAATTACGTCTATCTTTACATTTTAATTTTATAGCATATTTTGAAGGGAAAAATTGCAAGCGCAATTAGTTGCGCGAAAACTCGATATTCCTTTTGAAATAGTTGATTTGAGCGATTCGTACCGCGAACGTGTGGTCGATTATATGTTCGGGGAATACAGCTGTGGCCGTACACCCAATCCCGATGTGCTGTGCAATCGCGAAATCAAGTTCGATATGTTTGCGCAGGCAGCTTTTGAGCGTGGGGCAAGCCATGTAGCCACGGGGCATTATTGCCGCAAAGAAACCGTTACCGTTCATGGCGAAGAAATTTACAGGTTGCTGGCAGGGGTTGATCCGGGAAAAGATCAGAGTTATTTTCTATGCCAGTTGTCGCAGCGGCAATTGTCTACAGCGCTGTTTCCCATAGGCCACATGATGAAAACGGAGGTACGGCGCATAGCTGATGAAAACGGATTAGTTACCGCCCGCCGGAAGGATTCACAGGGAATATGTTTTGTCGGGAAAGTAGATTTGCCGGTTTTTCTGCAACAAAAACTCGAAGCGAAAGAAGGCGTCATCATAGAAATTCCGGCTGATTCCTGTGTTTTTACGGAAAAAAATCAGATCAATCAAAAATCAGAAATCAAAAATCAAAAATGTCTTCATGAGCATATCAAAGCGCTTGCAATGCCCTACCGGTATCATCCGGCAGATGGGAAAATTGCAGGGAAACATTGCGGAGCACATTTCTTTACCATCGGACAACGTAAGGGGTTGAATGTGGGTGGGATGGCCGAACCGTTGTTTGTAACCGGCATTGACGTGGAAAACAATATTGTCTACGCCGGTCAGGGCGACCATCATCCGGGACTGTACCATTCTGCCCTGTTTGTAGATGCAGCGGATATCCACTGGATACGTCCGGATATGGAAATGCGCACGGGCGACGAAAACCGTATGTCTGTGCGGGTACGTTACCGGCAACCGTTACAGGACGCAACGTTATACCGTTTGTCTGAAGGCCTGTATATCCTGTTCGACCAGCCTCAACGCGGTATAACACCGGGGCAGTTTGCCGCATGGTATTGCGGCTGCGAACTTGTGGGATCGGGAGTAATCAATTGACAGTAATTCATTAAAACCGACTTTTTTTTCTGATTTTTGTGTATTTGAATTTTGTAAAGCTATTTCAGGACAAGACAGTACAAGAAAAGCGGCAATCAGATTGCCGCTTTTTTCAAAAACACACACTATATTTTTTCTATATCTTATCAGGCATCAGATACGGCGCCCGATACTGGCGTGTCAGCATGAAATTGGCGTCTTCGTTGCCGATAAAACGTTCGGCTACAGGGTCAAATTCCAACTGGCAGCCTAAACGATATGAAATGTTACCCAGGTGCGCCAGCGCCGATGATAAGTGACCGCTTTCCACAGGGCCGTTCTGGATACTCATATCCCGCGCGCGAACAGCGTCAAGCCAGTTTTTGAAATGCGCCTCAAGTTCGCCGCGCTCGGATCTCGCCGGTCCCGGTACTCTTTTTTCTCCCAAATAGGATTCGTAAGTTCCGTAATTTTTCACAACTAAATAACCCTTGTCTCCATAGAAAATATTCCCCACATCAGCGCCATCTTCGCGGTTGGTGCACCAGTTACGAACTTCGAACTGAATGATTTTCTTTTCTTTCGGGTAATGGTATACGGATGTTTGTACTTCGGGTACTTCCTTGCAGTCGTCCCACAGAAATTTTCCGCCCATTGAAGTGATGCGTTCCGGCAGTCCTACATCTAATCCCCACATACAGAGGTCGGTTTCATGGACGCCCTGGTTGGCTACGTCGCCGTTGCCGTAATTCCAGTGCCAATGCCAGTTGTAATGCACCAGGTTTTGTGTAAATGGAACCATTGGCGCCGGTCCGCACCATAAATCATAATCTAATCCGGCCGGGACATTTGAAATACCTTTATTTCCAATATCAGGACGCCAGCGATACACTAACCCGCGCGACATATACACACGTCCTATCAGCCCGTTGCGCAGATGCTGAACGGCTTCCCTGATGGCAACCGAACTGCGGAGCTGTACGCCGTGCTGTACAATACGATTGTACTTGTAGGCCGCTTCGATAAGTTTCCTCCCTTCAGCAACATTGTGCGTAGCAGGTTTTTCTACATATACATCTTTTCCTGCCTGGCAGGCGTAAATGGCAAGTAAGGCATGCCAAAAGTTGGGTGAAGCAATGGTGACGGCGTCAATGTTTTTATCGTCGTACACCTTGCGGAAATCCTGTTCGATAGCGACTTTTTGCTTGGATTCATCTTCAAATTGTTTTTGCCTTTCTTTCAGGACATTCATGTCGGGGTCGCAGAAGGTGGCAATCGTAAAGTTCTCATCCTTCAGTCTTAACAAAGATCTCCAGTGGTCTCTTCCCCTGCTGTTGACGCCTAATATGGCAATCCTGATACGGTCATTGGCGCCAAAAACCTCCTTTGGAAGGATCGTTGGCTTTACTACAGTTTGTTCCATGCTCTGCTCTCCGGCAAGGGCTATCGGAGCAACTACCGATGCTACAGTACCTGATACTGCGGTGGCAATGAATTTTCTACGTGATTGACTTGTTTTCATACAGATTTTTTTAATTGATTATTTTTTGATAAAATTCTTTAATTTGATTGCTGTTAATACATTTTTGGTATACAGGGGAAAATCTCCGTTCATCATCCACGAATAGTATGACGGGTCTTTTTCTAAAACCGAAACTACTGTTCTTCCTTTATATTTTCCGAAGTTGAAAACTTCCTCGTCCTTGTCGTTATATACAATACGTCCCATGAAATCGACCGAGCGGGATTGTGCCGAATATTCAGACAGTTTGTCGACGTCGTTCTGCAAGTCGGGATACATATCCAACTGCGCCTGCAACACCTCGTAGGTAGCGCGTGTATCGGCTTCGGCACTGTGGGCGTTGGTCAGTTCTTTGTTGCAGTAAAACTGATAGGCGGCGCTCAGTGTCCGTTGCTCCCTTTTGTAGAAAATCACCATCACGTCAATAAACTTGCGTTTTTTCAGGTCAAAATCAATATTTGCGCGGAGAAACTCTTCGGCAAGCAACGGCAAATCGAACTTGTTGGAATTATAACCGGCAAAATCGCATCCTTCAAAACTTTTTACCAGCGTTTTGGCTATCTCGTTGAACATGGGCGCATCTTTGACGTCGTTGTCGCTGATGCCATGTACAGCTGTTGCATCCGGCTGGATAGGTATGGTTGGATTAACACGAAAGGTTTTGACTTCTTCCCGCTGATCAGGATATATTTTCAGATAAGAAATCTCGACAATACGGTCAGAAGCAATGTTCATTCCGGTAGTTTCGAGATCGAAAAATATTAACGGGTTTTTCAGATCAATTTTCATGATACGGTTCAGTCGCCTACGGTCATCGGCATGATGAGCATCAGTATATCTTCGTCTTCTATTTCGTTCTTTTCGGGCAACACAAGGCTGGCACGCTGTGCATCCGACATTTCAAGACATATTTCGGTCGTAGACAGATTGGATAATAATTCTGCCAGAAAATTAGCCTTGAAGCCGATTTTCATTATATCGCCGTCATACTGACATTTCAACGTTTCGTGCCCTGCGATGGAAAAATCAATGTCCTGAGCAAAGACAGTGATCTGGTTTCCCTGCAATTCAATTTTTACCAGGTTGGTTGCCTGATTGGTGAACATGGCAACGCGACGCAACGAACCAAGAAAATCCACACGGTCAATAATCATTTTGTTGTGATTATTGTAGGGTATTACCGAATTGTAAGCAGGATAATTACCTTCGACTAAACGGCACACCATCGTATATTCCGAAAGCTGGAACAAGGCGTTTTTATCGTCGAACGAAATTTCCACATCGCCGGATTCCTTGGCCAGAACAGTTCTCAGTATGCCGGCCGGTTTTTTGGGAAGGATAAACGAACCGTCTTTTTCAGCTTTCAGGTCGTTGCGGCGATAACGTACCAGCATATGCGAGTCAGACGCTACGAATGTGATGTTATCGGTAGTCATCTCCACAAAAATACCATTCATCACCGGACGCAGGTCGTCGTCGCCAGTGGCAAAAATCGTTTTGCTGATACCTTGCAACACCACATCGGCCGCTATGCGTAATGGTGAAATCATATCTTCTTTGAGGGAAGGAAGTTGCGGAAAATCTTCCCAATCACACCCCACAATATTTGATTCGCCGATTTCGGAGTGGATACGGACAGAAAAGTTTTCAGTTGAAATATCGAAAGTTAACGGCTGTTCCGAAAACTTACTCAGGTATTCAGTAAGAAATTTAGCAGGGATAGCGATAGCGCCTTCTTCGGATACATTGTCGAGTTGTATCCGTGTTATCAGCGTGGTTTCCAAATCCGAAGCTGTTATTTCTAACACATTGCCTTCGAGCTTGAACAAAAAGTTGTCAAGGATCGGTAAGGTGTTTTTGTTGTTGATGACCTTGCTGATAGCTTGCAGATGGTTCAGCAATTCGGTGCTTGATACGACAAATTTCATTTTTTTTGATTTATTAGATGATAAAAATTCTTGTTTTCAATAAAATAACTTCAATGAACAGAAAGACAAAAATACGAATAATTTTGAATTGTGCCTTTTATTTTTGATTTTTTTATAATTCAGCTGCAAGTATATTATTTTTTTTCAAAAAATACATAAAATTGTATTTTTGCAGCATAAAAATAATATTCAATTGTTCACCCGTCTTTCCATACGTCATTATGTTCTGATTCAGGAATTAGAAATAGACTTTCACAAGGGTTTGTCCATCATTACGGGCGAAACCGGCGCGGGAAAATCCATCCTGCTGGGTGCGCTTGCTTTGCTTACCGGTCAGCGCGCTGACGGTAGAGACGTGGCACGCCGTGTCTCTGCAAACGATAAACCAAATAAATGTATTGTAGAAGGTGTGTTCGATCTCCGTGCGGCTATCTGGAAGGATTATTTTGCGGCCAATGAATTGGAATACGATCCCGAAACCGTTATCAGACGTGAAGTTGCCGCCGACGGTAAATCGCGTGCTTTTGTCAACGATTCGCCTGTCAATCTTTCGGTTTTGAAGGAATTAGGCGCTGCGCTGATTGACATTCATTCACAGCATCAAAATATTTATCTGCAATCGTCTGCATTTCAACTGCAAATTCTCGACACCTACGCACAACAAACCGACGAAGTAGCCGCGTTTGCACGCGCTTATGCCCACTATCGCAGGTTACAGTCTGATCTGGAGGAATTGCAGACAGCAGCAAACCGGCAGCGTACTGAATTGGATTATCACCGTTTCAGGTACAGCGAATTAGACGCCGCTAAATTCCGTGATCATGAACAGGAAGCTCTTGAAGAAGAACTGAAAGCACTCACACATGCCGAAGAAATTCAAACCGGACTGGCGCAGGTAAATGCCCTGTTGGATGCCGACGAATTATCGGTAGCACAGATGCTAAAATCGGCGCTGTTAACGCTGTCAAAACTTCAAAATGTATATCAATCGGCGGGAGGTTTCAGACAACGTATTGAATCGTCACTGATTGATTTGCGCGACATAGCTGCGGAAACCGAACGTATTGCCGGAGCCGTGGAACTCAATCCCGACCGGCTGGAAGAAGTGAACACGCGGCTCGATCTGTTGTACTCACTGCAACAGAAACATCGCGTATCTTCCGTAGGGGAGCTGATAGCCATCCGCGACGAACTGGATGCCAAAATACGTGAAATCAACGATTATGACAGCCGCATTGAACAGGCGCAGACAGCCATCGCGCAAAATTTCGGACAACTCGAAACCATGTCAGCTGCCATTTCCGGCAAGCGAAAACAGGCCATTCCCGCCATCGAGGAACGTATTCTTTCGTTGCTCGTGCAGTTAGGTATTCCCAATGCTGTTTTCAAGGTGGAATTAACGCCTGCTGCGCAGTTTACTTCCACAGGATCGGATATGGTACGTTTCCTGTTTTCTGCCAACCACAGTCAGAACCTTCAGGAATTGGGCAAGGTAGCGTCGGGCGGAGAAATATCGCGGCTGATGCTCAGCATTAAAGCTGCTATTTCCGAAAAAATCGCTTTACCAACACTGATTTTTGACGAAATCGACTCCGGCGTATCGGGTGAAATTGCAGGAAAAATGGGAAACATCCTCGAACAAATGGCACAATTTGCCCAGATCATCAATATTACCCATTTGCCGCAAGTTGCTGCCAAAGGCAAACATCATTACATGGTTTTCAAGGAGGATCACGGCGCTATTTCCCAAACAAAAGTTAGAAAGCTTACCGATGATGAGCGCATTACAGAAATAGCCAAAATGCTCAGTAGCGAAAAACTGACCGATGCAGCAATGGAAAATGCACGACACCTGTTGGGAAAACTAAACTGAACTTCCTAACGCAGTGAGGAGTGATACCTCACCTTATGAAATTTTTTTTGCCCGCAACATTTCCCGTTTTCCCGCAGGGCCGGGCAAGCGTTCTACCACAAATCCAACGTTTTGCAGGATTCGCCGTACAGCGCCCTTGGCGCAATAGGTGGTCAGTACTGCACCCTGATTCATTGCCTCATACAGTTTTGCAAAAATATCGCGGCTCCACATTTCGGGCTGTACGGCAGGCGAAAATGCGTCAAAATATACCACATCAAATTTGCAGGTAAATACGGTTTGCAGCAGGTCGCATTTACGTTTGTGCAGCACAAAACAGGGAGTTATTTCTATTGGCTGTTCCCAAGACACAGCGTGCAGGCTTCGGAAAAGACCGTCGTCTGTGAGTTCGGACACTGTGGCGTGGTCAATAGGATAAAGTTCAATTGTTTCATAGCGGGTATACCGATTTGATTTATCCGCCTGCTGCAAGGTAAGCCACGCATTAAGCCCCGTACCGAAGCCTGTTTCGAGTACCGATACCGGATCAACCGCTGTGGCCAGATATCCCGCTTCGATAAATACATGTTTCGATTCGCTCGCAGCGCCGAATGTAGAATGGTAATGCTCGCCAAAACGACCGGAATATATGGTTTGAGAACCATCAGCGGTTTGACTGATTGAAAATTGAGCGTATAAAGTCGTAATTCTTAATTTTTAATTCCTAATTCCTAATTCCTAATTCCTAATTATTTACCAGCAACATCAACGCTTTTTCCATCGCCTTATCAAGCCCGCCTAAATCTTTTCCGCCGGCAGTGGCGAAAAATGGCTGTCCGCCGCCGCCGCCCTGCATTTCTTTAGCTGCTTCGCGAACTATGGATGAAGCGTTTTTACCTTCGGCTACCAAAGTGTCGCTCAGGGCAATGGTCAGCGTTGGTTTGTCGCTGTAATCGCTGCCGGCGATGAATACCAACCGTTCAAGCCTGTTTCTCACACTGAAAGCCATATCCTTAATGAGGTCGGGAGGCAAAGATGCCCTGAAACGTATCACATTGATGCCATTGATTTCTTCAACGTTCTTCAGCAAAGCATTTTGCATTTCGCTGATGCGTTCGCGCATCATGTTCTCCAATTGTTTTTTCAATTCATTGTTTTCATCCACCGTTTTTTTGATGGCCTGTAAAAATCCGGGGGAATTGTTGAACAATTCACGTACCTGTTTGAGAGTATCCACTAATGAGTAGAAGTGTTGTTCCGTCTTTTCGGCAGTAATGGCTTCTATACGGCGTATTCCTGCGGCAATGGCACTTTCTGAAATGATTTTAAACATCCCGATTTGTCCGGTTACCTCCACATGCGTGCCGCCGCACAGTTCGATAGAGTCGCAAAAACGGACGGCCCGAACTTTTTCGCCGTACTTTTCGCCGAAGAGCGCCATAGCGCCCATTTTTCGGGCGTCATCAATGGGGATGTCGCGATATTCGACCAGCGGGATATTTTCGCGAATCATACGGTTCACCTGTTTTTCAACCTGCCGGATTTCCTCATCAGTCATCTTTTGAAAATGCGAAAAGTCGAAACGCAGGTAATCAGGACAAACCAATGAACCTTTCTGTTCCACATGCATGCCCAGTATATCGCGTAAAGCGTGATGCATCAGGTGCGTACATGTGTGGTTGGTTTCGGTGGCACGGCGTTTTTCAATGTCTACCACCGCCAGAAAATCAGCATCAGGCTGTTCAGGCAAAAGGTCAACAATATGGATGCTCAGGTTGTTTTCTTTTTTGGTATTGAGTATCGGAATTTGTTCAGTTTCGGATTTGATATAGCCGCAATCGCCTACCTGTCCGCCACTTTCGGCATAAAACGGCGTTACGTCAAACACTAATTGATACTGTTCCTTACCTTTAACGATAATTTTACGGTAGCGTGTGATATGGATGTCAGCTTCGGTATAGTCATAGCCGACGAAGCGCGTTTCGTCGCTGGCAGCAATGGGGCATGCCCCATTGTTTATCCAGTCGCCGGTATCGACGGCTGCTGCCGCACGCGAACGATTCTTCTGCGCTGCCATTTCTGTCTCATATTCTTCTTTGCTGTATGAGAGATTGTGCTCCCGAAGAATCAGTTCGGTCAGGTCGAGCGGGAAACCGTAGGTGTCGTACATTTCAAACACAATTTTCCCGCTGATGACGGTTTGTTTCGCCTCGGCAATGATGTTTTCGAGCAGCGAAATGCCGGTTGACAATGTCCGCAGAAACGAGTGTTCTTCTTCCCGGATAACGCGCTTTATCAGATTTTGTTGGGCTTTCAGTTCAGGAAACGAATCGCCCATCACAGCAATCAGCGCAGGCAGTAATTCACACAGGAACGGTTCGGTACGGCCAAGGAAAGTGTACCCGTAACGTACCGCCCGACGCAGCAAACGGCGAATTACATACCCCGCCTTGTTGTTCGAGGGTATTTGCCCGTCGGCAATCGAAAACGAGATAGCGCGGATATGGTCTGCCACTACGCGCATGGCGACGTCGCTCTGTTCATGTTCACCGTAGCGAATACCGCACACTGCTGATATTTCGTTGATAATATCCTGAAAAAGATCGATGTCATAGTTCGATGTTTTGCCCTGTACAATGCGGCAAAGACGCTCGAATCCCATACCTGTGTCCACATGCCTGGCTGGCAGCAGTTCTAATTCGCCCGACGCCTTGCGGTTGTATTGAATAAATACCAGATTCCAGATTTCAATCACTTGCGGGTCGTCGGCATTGACGCGGTCGCTACCCGCGATTTTGGCACGTTCGTCGTCGGGACGCGAATCATAATGGATTTCCGAACATGGACCGCATGGACCCGTTTCGCCCATTTCCCAAAAGTTATCCTTCTTTTTGCCAATCAATATGCGGTCTTCGGGCAGGTACTGTTTCCAAAGATCAAACGCCTCTCTGTCCATTTCAAAACAGCCATCGGTACAGGCTTCGCATACTGTTGCATACAGCCGGTTTTTGTCGATATTCAATACTTCTGTAAGAAATTCCCACGCCCAGTCAATAGCTTCTTTTTTGAAATAATCGCC
>Ga0082212_10013594_pt1 | contig 10166 bp, 12 predicted proteins | sample TergutNt197P3_FD_71548 | JGI IMG/M metagenome (GOLD analysis project Ga0082212, IMG submission 71548) | Neocapritermes taracua P3 segment gut microbial communities from Petit-Saut dam, French Guiana - Nt197 P3 | ecosystem: Host-associated > Arthropoda: Insects > Digestive system > Gut ...
TATTTGCTCCAAAAAATCTGCTATTCGGGGGTATTCATGCGGCATATGTATACAGTTCAATGAGGCACGAGGTAGGGTTTGGTGAGCGGGAGAATCCAAGCGCCTCTCTGCCTGACGCAACCTTACAAGGTGAAAAAAGTTATCCCGTCAGGGACTGGTCAGGTTGAGACCGCATTAACACTATTTTGCGAACAGGCGTTTCTAGTTATAATTGTTATACAAGAAGGATTCCCATGACCGCAGTTTCATGACTGATTTATTTTTCAATAGAAAAACACCTTTGTCTGATACAAGATATCTTAATCCAGACAATTCGTATGATCTCGTAATAGTTTCATTATCTTCTGATGTGAACAACAGTTCTTCTTCAAAAGAATCTAGAGAGCATAAATACAATTCGGTTCTATTTAATCCGAGCAATAAATATAGCTCACTATCTGAATACCAACCACATGTAAGCAATTTGTCAAACTGAGTAATTTTTGTCAAGACAGAATCTTCTTCAACTCTAAATAATGAACCTATCACTATGCTGCTTTTGCTGTCGAGGATTCTCTGATTCAAATATATATAAAGCTCATCATCTGTCTTGATCGGAACCATCGTTGCTGCAATGTCTAGCAAAGGGTATTCCCTTCTTTCGCTTGATCTAACATCATTTTTCAGGGACAATACATGCAATGATGATGTCTGTAGCTGGCTGTTATATGATGCAAATATTAGCTCCCTCTCTCTTGTAATCAAACTATATTGCGAATAATAGCCTTGTATCTCCTCTGAGTATAATTGTTGAGTGAAATCGCTGTTATAGATAACAATCTTCATCGTTTCCATATCTATTTGTGATATAAGCACTATGTTGTTACCGGCTTTCTTTATGGCAACAATTCTGTCGATAATATCAGGATACCTCAATATACCCGTAGAATCGAGAACAAAAACTTCATAAGTATTGGAGGCAGCAACGCATCCTCCATCATAAATATCAAAGAGAAAGTCAAACACATCTTTTCTATTTCCGACGCAATATCGAATTTCTTCTTGGGTATCGATATCATAACTGTTCAAGTACGTTTTTTTCGATGATTCAGATATATATGATATCGTTGATTTGCCATAATGAGGCGTCTTCGTGGACTTCTGACATCCTGTTAACCCTGTGAAAAATATTGTTACAACCAATAGCACCACAATAACTGCAACACCAATCTTGTTCTCTGCTCTACTCTTATTCATATCTTAACACCTCGACAATATTGAGTTTGGAAGTTTTTCCAATAATCTTAAAGGTTGCAATATACATTGTGAAGAATGTGATTCCCGTTGACCACAGGATTTGACTCCCTGATATCTCTAAGGCCAAAAGAAATAAATCCTGTTTTGCTAGGATGACATTCAACAACACCATCAAGAGATAAAACGAACCCATCGATATGCAAACAGCACTCAAAGCAATAATAGTAACCTCAATGATCAAGAGTTGACGAACATCGGCAACCTTAAAGCCAATGGCTCTAATAATACCGATTTCATGAAGCCGATTTTTTAACATATTTCCCATCGTCGAGCTAATGACTACAACACTCATAATGATTAGGGATATGACTATTATGCCTCCCACAACAAATATTGCCTGCGCAAATACGGGCAATCCTTCAGCCGCTTTCAAGGCATAATTAAGACGAATGGTCTCATATCGCTCTTTCATGATGCCGGCCACTTTATTGGTATTACTCACATCGTCAGCAATTATAACGATAGCTGTTTGATCCATTTGAGCTTCTTTTATATCACTAGCAGAAAGCATATATAGAGCACTCTGCATTGTGTCAAATAACGACGAATCAACCAAGATAACATCATCCGGCCAGGCATTTAATACAGGTTGTTTGTAGAATCCAGCAATTCTAACCTTCACTTCCTTCCGGGTGCCTGTGTACTCATTATATGAATAGTTGTACGAGAGGAATACTTCCGTGCCGGTTTGGAGTCCACCCTCGTCATGATAGCTCTCATTCACAATTATGTCATTTTCGCCTAGAACCAGTTGCAACCCAGTTATCGCTTCAATGTCTCTTTTATCAACCGGAACAGCAGACACTTGATACCCCATGAACCCTTCTTTAACATCATCATCCGCCTTTATCTCAATTGCGCAACTGATCAACCTATGAAAAAACGCTGACTTAACTCCCTCAATAGCTCTTATCTCATTCAGTGTATCAGTAGTTATTGCATCACTATAAGATGTCCCTTCAATATAGCACAGGTTTTGGTTATCTGTAATCTCACTTTCTGATGACGCTTTTACTGACATAGCCAAACTATAAGTCATATTAAATACTATTATTACAATAGAAAGCACGATGAATATGCTTTTATTATGCCTGATTTGTGACAGAAAACTGGACCCGCCATACTCAATATTGTCCCTTATTTTCATTGTACTACCTCTGATATTTCTCCATGTTTTAATCTAAAGACCTTATTCGAATAATCTCTAACCGTCTCACTGTGTGTAACAATAATAACCGCACGTCCCTCTTCCGCCATATCACGAAATGCTTTCAAAATAATACTCTCATTGCCTTTATCAACATTACCGGTAGGTTCATCAGCAAAAATCGTTGCCGGGTTATTAACCAAGGCTCGCGCTATAGCAATCCTTTGTTGTTCACCCCCAGACAAGGTACTTGGTTTATGATCTTTTCTATGCTCCATCCCTAATCTTTTCAGGCTTTCCAATACGATTGCTCTTCTATCAGATGAATTAATTCTCCTATTGACCAGCAGCGGAAGCTTAACATTATCATAACTGCTTAGCCGAGATACTAAGTTATATTGCTGAAAGACAATACTCGAGTACGCTCTTCTGAATTCACTTTTCTGATTGTCATCCCAAGAACTAACGTTCACATCCCCAATATAATAATTGCCGGAACTAACACGATCAATAAGAGACATAATATTCAGAAGAGTGGTTTTCCCGCTTCCTGAACTTCCAATGATCGCGGTTATCTCTCCATACCTAATCTCCATATTCACGTTCGTTAGTATGTGAATTCTTTGGTCATTAAAGGTGACATCCTTGCATACATCTCTTAGTATAAGCTTCATGTAATCCTCTTTCCCCTCTATTTATTATTATTTATCAAGATCGCTCTTCAGCATTACCAACAGATGTGTGATCTGTGGATCAAAAAAATCCCTCTGGCTATTTAGCCTATATCCTCCCAAACATCTAAATTTTTCCAAATCATCTATAATACTGTTTTTGTCTATAGGGTAATGATTCTCCAGCAAAATCTTATACTTATAGTAGCAAATATACCCGGCAACCTCACCTTCAATGTCAATCACAATGCCATCTACAGATTGCAATATTTCATCTTTATTGCTTGGCTGAAAAATACTGATACATCCATTCATTACCAATAGATCGATTTGGCTTATAATCTCAGCAGGATTATAAGCTAATTCATAATACCTATTCGATATTTCATTGGATATATCCTCGATCAATCGTCCGATCAGCCAAACGACCACCAGACTCTGGCAGAGAACGAAGGACCGCGACGCCCTGCCTATAGGAGAGACCGGGAGACCCCGGGTTCCATAGTCCCGGATTTCTGAATTTCTACAATTGGTTATCAAGAACATAATGCTAAAGGACATAAGAACCATGGAAACTGAATAGATCAGAAGCAGTGTCGGCGCGTTAACCCAACGAGGCATTGTTCACCCTCCCGGCTTCCCTTATGATATGTAACTATTAGACTTCCTAAAGCTCATTATCCGTTATGTTTTTATCCAACACCGCCAGTTCCAATATAATTATATACTAGATTTTTCTATAATTATATACTAGATTTTTCTAATATGCAATATGTTTCTCTAATATACTACAATTTCACCGGGAGTTGATAGTATGCCGTTTGTACCCAAGAAAACAGCGAACAAAGAACCTGCCGTTTATAAGTCGTTGTATATTAAAGAGAAACTTGTTGTTGAGGTAGAGAGAATCGCTAAAGAACATGGCACAAGCTTTAACAATGTGGTTGTCAGTATGATTGAGAAATGTTTGGAATCCCAATGAATCCCACAACCGTTCGCCCCATAGTCATATGTGACAGTACTTGTCGCGGCATAAACAGGAATGAAACATTGTGCACTCAGGAACAAAGCCAAAGCGACTGTAAAAGTAAATACGATCCATGGCGCCTTTCTTTTCACATCAATCATCTCCTATCTCTAATTATTCTAGGGGAAGCAAGGATACATTTCAATTATCATTTAAAAACGACAATTGTCATTTCATCATTTTACCCTTCCATAACCCCCCCCCAGTCAAATGGTATTATATGTAAATGACCATGGCACCATTGATCACAGCGCAAAAAAAGGTTATGCTATATCCCGACAGGCTATGATTCGAATTCACTCTTTGGGGGTATGACATGAGAAAAAGGAATCAAATAATCTTACTCGTTGGCGTAACAGTTGCAACAATTCTGGCTCTTTTGCTTATGGCCCTCTTTGTAAGAAGTCTGCTAAGCAAAAGAATAGAATCTCTTTACCGTTTTCCCGCACCTGAGAAGCCTGTTATTTACCTTTATCCTCCTGAACCAACTGAAGTGACTGTGCGTCTGGAGTACAACGGCGTCCTGGACTATACGTATCCGGCCTACGACAATGGTTGGAGCGTAACCGCGCATCCCAACGGCGTCCTCACAAACCATCATGACGGCATGGAGTATTCGTACTTGTTTTGGGAAGGTCACGGGCAAGCCCATTATGATTTTAGCAAGGGTTTTGTTGTTAAAGGCGAAGATACGGCTGTTTTTTTACAGGAGAAGCTTTCCTATATGGGTCTTTTGCCCAGAGAATACAATGAGTTTATTGTCTATTGGCTTCCACGGATGCAAAACAACGCCTATAATCTCATCGCCTTCCAAGACAGGGCCTATACGGACACCGCTCAGTTGATTGTCACACCTGCCCCGGACAGCATGTTGAGGGTTTTTATGGCCTGCAAACCTCTTGACGAGCCCCTTGAAGTGGAAGAACAGACTTTAGCCCCTTTTACCAGATCAGGATTCACGGTCGTGGAATGGGGCGGCTGCCTCCGGAGCGAATGATCCGCTAGACTTCGCGCGCAACTGATAAGACACCGCCAGGCAGCGGATGACTAAGGGGGCAGACCGTGCAAACGCTATTCATCTCAACGGGACACGCTGACAGTGTGCCTTGTGTTTACAACATCACCGGCCGGGAAAAAGCCGTTTGTGTCATTGTCCATGGCTTTGGCAGCAGCAAAACAAGTCCCACGGCCGCGATGATGCTCACAGAACTGCCGCCCTTGGGCGTCGGGGCCATAGCCTTTGATTTCCCTGCTCACGGAGAAAGCAAGACTGGCGGCGAATCCCTGCGCATTGCTAATTGTCTGACGGCTTTGGCGGCAGCGGAAACCCGGGCGCGGACGTTGGCGCCGACTGCGGAGATCGTCTATTTTGCTTCCAGTTTTGGCGCCTACATTACGCTGATTTATCTGACCGGGCAAAAACAGAGCCGCCGCCGCGCCTTTCTGCGTTCGGCGGCGGTAACCATGCCTCAGGTCGTCAAGGGGCTACAAACCCAGGCGGAAAAAGCGCTCTTGGAAAAAACAGGAGAAATCCTATTAAGCCAAGAAAACTATGGATACGAGTTGAAACTCACCCAAGGTTTTTTTGACGACTTGGAAAACCATGACGTCTTCACGCTATGGCGGAAGGGCTTGGCCGAACTCCATATGGTTCACGGCCAGTCGGATCAAACCATTCCCCTCAGGGACGCCCGGTCTTTTGCCGATAGATTCCATGTGCCGCTCACCGTGGTTCCGGGCGGAGATCACCGGCTGTCCATCCCCGGCGCGCCGGAACGGGTGCTGCAACTGGCAGCAACTTTCTTTCTCGGCTGGCGCTGCTGAAAAATATAGCGCCTAGTACTCCGTCAAGTCCAAATCACTTAAATGGATTGCAAGTATTTCGACACGATGCAAGGAAGAACCGACGACGAATACCGGGTGTCTTCTAGGAGGATCTTATGAAGCAGCGTGTCGAAAGACGCCGCAAGACATTAAGTGATTTGGGCTTGGCGGAGTACTAGCTGTCCACCGCCTTACCCCCATTCACATGCAGCACCTGCCCTGTCATATAAGCCGAATCCTCACAGGCCAGAAACACATAAGCCGGAGCAAGCTCAAAAGGCTGTGCGGCCCGGCCCAGGGGCACGTTTTTGCCAAACTCGGCCACCTCTTCCGCCGAAAAACTGGCGCAGATCAGCGGCGTCCAAGTCGGCCCCGGCGCCACGGCGTTAACCCGGATACCCCGCGCCGCCAACGACAGCGCCAAGGATCGGGTCATCGACACAATGGCCCCCTTAGTTGAAGAATAATCGATCAGCGTTTCTTTGCCCTCATAAGCCGTCACCGACGTGGTATTAATAATCGAGCCGCCCGGTCGCAAATGGGGCAGCGCCGCCCGCACCATATGAAAACAGCTCATAATATTCGTCTCAAAAGTCCGCGACAACTGTTCCGACGTTATATCCTCAATGCTGTTTTGCGGAAACTGTACCCCGGCGTTGTTAACCAGAATATCCAACGCCCCCAACTCCCCCAAAACCTGCGCCACAATCTGCCGGGCCGTCTCTTCATGACGTAAATCCCCGCGCAGAACCAGGTAGCGGCTACCCGCTCCCTCCACAGCTTTCTGCACGGCTTCGGCATCTTGTCCTTCCGTGAGATGGGCAATCGCAACATCGGCCCCCTCCTTAGCCATGGCGATCGCCACCGCGCGCCCAATGCCACTGTCCCCACCCGTCACCAGGGCCACACGACCGGAAAGTTTATGCGCCGCACAATAACGGGGATTATCATACATAGGCTCCGGCGTCATAATCGACTCGCGACCTGGCTGACTGTCCTGCTGCTGCGCCGGAAAGTCCGGCGGAATATCAACCGGATAACTGTAAGTAGAAACCCCTTGGGGACACATAAAATAACAACACCCCTCAGAAATTACGAATTAATGACTTGCTTGTCACTATCATCTGTCAGAGTATTTGGTTTTATTCTAACTGGAGAATGACGATTGATGCCAAGTGGGCTCGTAACAGTCACCCACGACACAAGTGTCGCCAAACGGAACGAAACCGGTTCCCTCAGGCACTGCACAAGACTCAGGATGCTCCGGATCACCCAAACACACGGGTCACAATCCAGATCGAAGCCGCCAACCCGGCCAGATCAGCAATCAAACCCACTTTTACCGCATACCGGTACTGTTTAATGCGCACCGCGCCAAAATACACCGTCAACACAAAAAACGTTGTATCGGAGCTCCCCTGCATAGTCGAGGCCAGCCTCCCGACAAAAGAATCCGGCCCAAAATCATTAATCAGCTGCGTAGAAACCCCCAAGGCCCCGCTCCCGCTCAAAGGCCGCATAATCGCCAGGGGAATAATGTAAAGAATCTCCGTGTTCCAGCCAAACCTGTCGAACACCGGCGTCAGCACATTCACCACCATTTCCAGCGCCCCCGAATCCACGAAAACCTGGATCGCCACCAGCATGCCAATGAGAAACGGAATGATTTTGACCGCCGTTTTGAACCCGTCCTCCGCCCCTTCCACAAAAGTTTCGTAGATCGGCACTTTGCGCCAAAACGCGTAAAGAGGTATCAAAAAAAGCAGCGCCGGGATAATCCAAACGCTGACCTGGGTCACAACCTGCATCATACCGGATTCCTGCGCCTGAACAGCCAGTCAACCGCAATGGCGCAAATCATGGCGCAGCATGTGGCAAAAAGTGTTGTGCCGATAATCTCTGTCGGCTGCGCCGAACCCGCCGAGATACGGATGCCGATAATTGTCGCCGGTACCAGCGTGATACACGACGTATTCAAAGCCAAAAACGTAATCATGCTGCGGCTGGCTCGTTCCGGATGAGGATTCTCCTTTTGCATTTCCTGCATCGCCTTGAGCCCGAAAGGCGTCGCCGCGTTGCCCAGCCCAAGAATATTAGCGCACAAATTCATCACAATGGCGCCCCAAGCGTCGCTGCCGCGCTTCAGATCAGGAAACAGGGGCGCCAACAAAGGCCCGAACACCCGGGCAATGGCTTTCACAATCCCGGCCTTTTGAGCAAGGCGCATAAGCCCCATCCACAGCCCCATGACGCCCATGAGTTGGATCCCAGTCTTGACGCCAAGTTCGCCGGCATTAAGAGCAGATTCCGTCACCACCGCAATATTACCTGTGCAAGCCGCCGCCACGATGCCCACGCAGAGCAGAACAATCCAAATAATATTAAGCATGAGAAAACCCTCCCTGTCACATTTATGACGGAAAGGGCCTAAGTATTCGCTTGTTCAGCATGCGTGATTCAAGTTGTCCCGCAGTCTTCTCCATAGTTAATTGTCAGATATCAGCAAGAGGATAACATTATCCAAATCGTCGATTGTCAATTGTCAAACAATCCAGCGTCTGCCTGCTCCTCAGGCTTATTCCCCTTCTTTTGAGCGAGCGTCTCCTTCAAATTGTTGATCAGATTGGGCACCTCATCAATGATACGATCCGCCATATTTCCTTCCACCGGCAGCAACCTAACCTGATCTTTATTGACGACAAGAAACCCAATAGGCTTAACCGACACACCGGCACCGCTGCCGCCGCCGAAAGGCAAACCCTGCCCGTTGGCCTGATTGTTTTGGCCCGCTTCGGATTTGACATCTTTGCCCTTGCTATCCAGAGCCTGAAAATCAAACTCACTGCCGCCCGCCGCGAACCCGCAGCAGACTTTGGAAATAGGAATGATGGTCGCGCCTCCGGGCGTAGCCACCGGATCGCCAACCACCGTGTTCACGTTAATCATGTTCTGAATACGATCCAAAATCGTCTTCATAAGACCTTCCATGGGGTGTTCCGACACAAGTCATCCCTCCTATTTCAACATACGTATGGCGCGGCGGAACCAGAGAATCATCTGCGCACTTTTAACAATAATATGGCTGGTTTTCAGTCTGACTATACTCAACACATCAATTTGTAAGCCGCTTCGCTCAAAATCCGGCCTGACGCTCAGTCCGATATCCCGTCCGGTCACCCTGACACGCTTGAGAAGGTGGGCCGTCAGCGCTCCCCAGGCCATCCAAATACCCCCGCTGATCAGAGCTGTCTGAGCCGCGTCTCCTGTGCCGCCGCTAACGCTCACCCGCAGCGTTTGAACTTCCATCTTGCGCGTCAGAGCAAACAACAGCCCCCTGATCCGACGCCGCAGCGCCAACAGAATACTGATCCTTGCCCATAAGACATGAACCGATCGGATAACACCGCGCTTGGGTGCAGCCTTCTTAGCCGGGGTCTTTTCCGTCTTTTCCGTCTTTTCCGTCTTTTCCGTCTTTTCGGTCTTTTCCGGCTTTTCCGGCTTTTCCGGCTTAGCTTTCATGCCGTTCATAATGGATTTGATATCACTTGTTATCCCCTGAAAACTTGCCGGCGACAACTCAAAAACCGCCCCAGCCTTCGCCGGCAGCCCACAAGCAACTTCCACTCTGACATTGTTATCCTCGGCAACGATATGCAATCGGATTTTCCAACGTAAAAAAAATCCTGCCAGGATCCAAAACATCAGCGCGCACAACAGGGCCAGCCCATGCATGGCACATCCCCCCATCCGGTGTTCGGTGTTCGGTGTTCGGTGTTCGAAAAGAGAACCTGCCAAATCCATGATCTATCACAATTGTTACCAAATCAGCACAAAAATATTAGAATCACTGGATTCTGCAGAATCCGCAATCCTAATATGTCTAGATCTCCAGATACCGGCAAGGCGATATGGCTGTCTACTTGTCAAGTGTCCCCTCGTTGATGGGTGCATATTTAAAAAGTGCATGAACTGACGATAAGGATATGCAGAGCTTTCTGCCGCGGTGTTTTCCCGCAACTCAATGGTGATTTGGAGGCAGATACCGCGCTGGCCAGTAACAGTGCCACGTCAGGGGAGCGGCAGACTCCAAAAGCCCGCGTATTTTTTTCGCCTTTCGGGGGCTGCGTCGGGCGGTGAGGCGCTTGGATTCTGCCGCTCCCCAACCCCTGACGCGTCCCTCATTGAACCGTATGCATGTGCC
>Ga0082212_10013595_pt1 | contig 10166 bp, 9 predicted proteins | sample TergutNt197P3_FD_71548 | JGI IMG/M metagenome (GOLD analysis project Ga0082212, IMG submission 71548) | Neocapritermes taracua P3 segment gut microbial communities from Petit-Saut dam, French Guiana - Nt197 P3 | ecosystem: Host-associated > Arthropoda: Insects > Digestive system > Gut ...
ACCGCATTCTTCTTGAACTCCTCATCGTATTTTGCTCTGATTTCGGCCATCTGATAAAACTCCTTTTCAGTTTGTTCTATCTTAACATACTGTCCGAAATTTTAACACGCTCCCTATGGCTTGCCTTCAATCCCGGCTTCTCGGTTCATTGCTAAAATTAAGCTGTCATCTTCTTTGAAAGAGGCGAAACCAAATATCTCATACTCTTTGAGTAAGCTCATATGAGTAATAACTATCCATAAGTCGGGATGGTATGGAAAAAACAGTATCTTTTTCATATTCTATCCCTTTCGCTCGTCCACAAGCCCAAACTCGTTCAGCACGCATAGCTCGTGCAAGTCGAAGAGTGCCTTTCGCTCGTTGGCTGGGCAGCATCTGCGTTTGTCATCTCTCGTCGGAACGGTATCAAACTCAATTTGGCCGGCGCATACGGAGCATTGCCTTATGCACCAGCAATCAATGCATTCTGCATCGGTTAGTTTTCCAATATTCAGGATTTCTTCCATCTTGGCAAGATCAAGCCCTCCGCTGACCGTGCCAATATTGTAGTAATCGACTATCTCGCTTACTCGCTCGCATGGGTAAAGCGCGCCGTCTGTGCGAACAAAAATCCTGCGTACTCCCGGAATGCAGGGGCCTCCGTGATGCACGATGCGTGGCAAAGCAGAATGCCTGTGTATCTGACGCTGCCTTTTCTCAATATCGTTTCTTGTCCTTGCGAACAATGGGCTGACGTGTTCGCTGCTGAGCTTGCCAATCATTGACATCAGCATCTTGATATACTCATAATTCCTTACCATGAAGAACTCATCATCATAGTCCAAGCTTTGGTTCAAGTTGATCTCGTTCATCTGGTTGAAAATGATCTGCTTATCTTCGAACAACTCCTCTGTGCCGAAGAACTCTAATGCACAGCTTAAGTCCATATATGGGTTGATTGTTGTGAGTATTTGTATTTTCTTGTCAAACTCTGGATGCCTATGTTTTAATTTTTTTATGTTGTTTATGACATCATCAAACGATCCCGCACCATTTACATACTTGCGGTTGATGTCGTGTTCTTCTTTCGAGCCGTCCAAGCTTATGCTCAGCGTGAAGTTATTATCTGCCAGATAATCGGCAACGCTGTCAGTAAGAAGCGTTCCGTTCGTTGTGATGCTATAGGAAATCGTCTTCCCCTCTACTGCGTTCTTCGCATATTCTACGCATTCTTTGAGGAGGTCAAACTCCAGCAATGGCTCCCCACCGTAGAATGCAATTAGCACGACTGCTAAATCACGGTTATGCGTAAGGAAAAGATCTATTGCTGCTTTGGCCACCTCTATACTCATACTCTTGTTAGCGTGCACTCTGTTCTTTGCATATCTACCAGAAAACGCACAGTATGAACAGTTAAGGTTACAGCGTTGAGTGAGTTGGAGTATTAGCTGCTTGGTGCGGGTGTTGATATACTGTTCAAGTAATGCTGTTGCTGGGTGTTCGATTCTTTGTATCGCATTCGGTAGAAAGAGGCCAAGCTTTTGATACTCCCTTATCAGCGGGCTGTCCTCCGGCAGAAGAGAATTGTTTTGAACTTCTAACAGCTCAGCATATTTTTCTTCTGTAAGTGGCAAGAAAGCACCGGAATACCTATCGAGAACATATGGTAGCCTATGAGTCCTGAGAAGATTAAAAATCACTTTTCTTTCCAACATTAGCATCCTTTCTCAAGTGATAAAAGTGATGGTTATCGAAACTTCTGAGTAGCGGTTGATGGGTGTCAAGCGCGGTACTGCAGCCAACGAATCGCGCCTCTACCCACAGAAGCATTAGGCACTACTCCCTGACCTGCAGGAGCGCAATGACACGTTTACGCGCCGAAACCGCTGAGCAGGTCGCAGTAGACGCGAAGACTGTCACAAAGTAGGCCAAAGAAAACATCATACCCGCGCGGATTGTTGACCGGAGCGATCCGCCTTCTGCTCCTCCGGCAAAAAACGCTACCGAATCATTGCCTATCCCGATATCAGAAGACGCCCGGCCGCTGAGCCAGCTAATCGCACATAGGCATAGGATACCCAGAGCCATCCCCGGGACAACAAGCAACGACTGCTCAAGCGAGCGCAGTATCGTGATCTTCAGCCTTGACGTCCCGAGAGCTCGCATGAGCGCTGATTCCCTTAAAGCCTGCAGTGTGATGATACAGCAGAGGATGCAGCCGATTAATAACGCCGCCGAATAAACAATTGGGTTCAGCAAATCCAGGAGGTTTAGCGTCCTCATCAACCCATCAAACTTGCTTGTATCCATGATTAGCTCTGACCGGCCAGCCGATATTCCGCTGATGTTCTCATAACAGTAGTCCCGGAACTCACTTGCTGACGTGTTACGATCAAGCGTGTACTCTACCTCGCTAAGGACGCTCTGCACACCTGTGAGTATAAACGAGTCAAGCGATCCGGGAGTGAAAACCGTACCATCGAAGTCTCCGGAGGGCGTCGTGAAAATGCCGGCAACAACGAAGTAGTCTGTCTGTTTGTCCGCTTCCTTCTCCACATCGTCTCGGTACAGCTCCCTAAGTTCTTCTGCGGTTTGCGATTGCGCCCATTCTCTCGGCGAGCCCAGATACCTGCTCATGATGCTCTCATAGTGGCCTACGAGACGAAGCGAGACGGTATCCCCGGCGGCTATTTCGTGGGCTGCTGCGAACTTGCTGCCGATAAAAACAATGTCGCATAGCTCTCCTAAGTATGATTCATCGTACCCGTCACCATAAACAATAGAGACTTCCTCCCCTGCAAAGCGCGCGAAATCGTTCGTCACGGTAAGCCTTGCTGCGCAATTGTTTATGTCTCTGCTGGCGCTGACTTCATAATATGCCCCGCGGACATATCCTGAGTCCATGATCCTAGGCACGAGGCTTAGCCTGGCTCCGCCGACGATTCTAATAGTCACGTTAGTTGTCTCAATTAGCTCAATATACGATTGCCGTACCAGAGAGAAACGGCTGACCACAATTAACAGGATTATTGCAAGTAATGCCATTAGCGCGGACTTGCCGGCTGTGCGGCGTATATGCCGTATCACGTACCGAACTATAAAGCCAAAACTCCGTTTGCTTGTGACTCTGTAAGCTGCACTTGTACCGGTCGCTTTGTGTTGTAGGTTCATATATCGACCTGCAGGGGCGGAGACGCCGGGACCCTGTACTACTACAGGATTCGCACTCGGCGCAACTGACGCGCTAGCTCGGTTGGGATGCTTGCTATCTGCCTGCAGCAGTACCAGCGGAGGCATTGAGCCCATGCGCCGCAGGAGCGCATACGCGAAAAGCAAGGACACCATAACTTCACAAAAAGCGCAGTAAAACACAATGCTTACCGGAATGGAGGTGTCAAGAGATCCCTGCCGCAGCGATAACAACAGCTCGCTGCGCTCAATGCTACTCGAGACGAATACCCACGCCGCTGCTACGCCGGTTAATACAGAAGCAGCAGTAACCAGCAGGAGCGGAACGATTAGCGCTATTGCGGAGTCCCTTCTTGATGTGCCGAGTGCGCGCATGATAGCGTACTCAGTTTTTCTCCTGCCGATGTACAGGAATACCGCAAACCCGGTAGAAAGGATTACCGCTGCGGCAAAAACCAGTATTTTTATTGCGGTCGTTTTTGCAGTCTCACTATACCCATCCGATATGTCGAGCCAACCACCGTCATTGAATGCCAGGGTCAGCCCAAGCTTCATATCCTCGATGACGGGCACACATTCTTCGATGAAAGACGGTATATCCATCGCATCAGCAACTACAAAGCCGAGCTCAGAGGGAGCAAACGGATGCCCTTCGAGCTCGCTGAGGCCAATCGGGAGAAGCGGCGTCGGCACGAAGATTGTGTTGATCGAGTAGTTCAGATTCGGCTTGGAGTTCCTCTTGCTCAGCTCATCAGTATCGAGATACACCCCAACTACTTCCAGATCGACAGGCTCGCCCGGAGGCGAGTAGCGGGGATGCACGACTGACAAGGCTCCGAGGGTGCTGAGCTGCGTGAACAGCCTTGAACCAAGCTTGAGCGTTATCGTGTCTCCGACTCCTACGGAGTTAGCCGACGAAAACTCCGCGCTTACGATGCAGACTCGCGATGCCATTTCGGCATCGTCGCGGCTCAGTGCGCGACCTTCGCGTATCATCATATCGCCTTCTGAAAACCGCTTTATCGCTTTCATATCGGTTGTATATACAACGTCGAAAGTGCGCAGATCCGAATCGATAATATCGATGAGTATACGCAATGGCGCATACTCATCCGAAGTCAGATAACTCTCCGCAGTGCTGTCAATGTGCCATATTGCTTCGCACCATTCTTCCGCCGGGTCAGGTCGCAGGTGCGCAGTTGTCGTGGCTGCGAAGCTCTCGGTGTCAGCGCTTACGACGAAAGCATAACGTTTCCCGATTGCCATGTTACGCTCAATGTACCGTGTATCATACTTAGAAGGAGCGGCGCCATCAATATCGTAGTACCTAACCAAGACATACTTGTTAACGTGACCCCACGGCAGATTTCCCGCCAAGGGAACAGCATTGGTCAGCACCAAGGTTTTGGACTCGGTGTTGATTTGCGTTAGAGTTCCTTCGATTACGCACCGGTTGGAGTAAGCCGAGTTAGCCTGCCTTCGAAAAATGCGCTCGAAATCGTCGGAGACACCGGAGGTCATGTATCGTGCGTCAGCAATCGTGACATAGGGCAACGCTGCTATTGCTTCAACGTCTCTGGGCGAAACCGGATTGTGCTCATAGATGGTTTCCCCGCGCAACTTAGAAAGAAATGGGTTTATCCTAACAACCTGCCGATCTTCGAAAGCGCCAAGGCCATCGTATAACTCCGCTGCGCTCTTTAGTTCACGCGAAGCAACAGCATATTCGGAGACTTGCGTAAACAAAGCAAAAGTCACTGCGCCCAGTAGAACAAACGTAAGCGCCGTCTTGACCGGTGAGCGAAGCAAGAGTTTAAGCTTAATCATAGTCCTGCATGTACCTGAAAGCATCGAGTTCCTTTATGTACGCAAAAAACGAGACTTGATTACCGGTTTTCAACACAAGGTAACACTATCGGGAAAAAGTCTCAGTACAGTATTCGCCAACACGCAGATTCACATGCGAAACCACCTTTGCGGTTTCGCGTGTGTCCACCGAGTAATGCATTTTGCTAAGCAAGGTCGCCGCGAAACAAAATCTTGTTTACAGTCCAGCATATCCAGAAACTGTGTTTAGCGAACCACCTTGCGAGGTGTATGCACTACCACTATAGGAGTTGTACAAAGATTGCTGCAGCTGGCTATCCGGACATTTACATGCAGATGCACATGATGAAGCACAATTACATATGCACGTACACTCCTCCTCGACAGATTCTACGGTGACACTCATTGCCCAAATCCTCTTGTTGAACTCTTTCATTACCTTCTCCTTTACTTTTTTGTTTCTCAACAGTATCAGGATAGGTCAGTCTTGTCAATAGCTTCTGCGCGAACGGTCGCTTGACCTACCTGAACGGTTAGAATCAACGAATCTGCTCGACAGTAATTAGGTGTTCTGCGCACAGGCATACAAGGAGGACAGATACTTTTGTAGCTTCGGCCTGCGTAAGGACAAACGCACAATTGCGATCGAGATCAGGTGGGCGGCGAGATAACTTGTGTGGATTGTTGTCCCTGATAGCTCGATTTTTTATTGCAATTTTCAAAGTATGTTATATACTACTGTTGAGATGTGCGTAACGCGAGATTGTACAGTGCTCAGTCTGCTACAGCATTATAATTGTTGACTCTGCTGCTCCAATGATAAGTCTCCGTGACCTTCAGCGAGCAGCAGAATGTGAGCGCGAAAAGCAAGGCAGCATACCCGAGTCTGTTGAAGAATCAGGTATGCGTTTGAGGGAACACACCTTGTCGGTACTAGTGGATTACCTGCTTTCTTTAAGCTCGTCCAGACGCGATTTGAGGTTATTAGGCATCTTTGGCTGGTAATAGTAGATAATACATGGTACAGCTGCGGCAAATGTAGCCATTGTGAGTATGCAGACTGATGTTGCCTTGAGTATGTGATTTACGAACCTATTCCTCTTCATGTGATAAACCTCCAAGTTTTTTTATATACGCTGCGAGTATTGATGCTGTTGCTGCCAAGTTGCCAAGAGCTGCGCAGAAAACGAAGTATGTATACCTCCCGCCAAGTGCTGCTGCAATAATATCCATAGTCGCATATCCTACAACCAGAGTTCGTGAACGTTTGCGGAACTTGTGAACCTCATATGACGTCATCGGCCTGTCTTCGTCTGTTATAGGTGACAATATAAATACAACCAGAAGAGAGAGCGGAGCAGTAGAAAGTACTACCGGTAGATAAATGGTACTCGAGAGATTCCTTATTATCATTGCTGCCGAGACAATCGCACAAAGTGATATTGCGAAGCATTTCCCAAACGAACCAGCATGGTAACCGCCGGCTGACATTCTTAGTGCAGTAAAAGATATAAAGAACAAAAGCATTTCTAGAGAGATACCAAATATAATACCAATCGCAACTGTGATGAACACTCCTACAATATTCGAGAGCAAGTGAACTAAACCATAGATATAAATATCACGATTGCCTTCGTCTGTGATGCCGTTACGGATTAGCCTATCCGTTATCATGTTCGCAACTGCACGTTGTACGATCTCCTTGAGTATGTGCCCGATAAGGATGACAGCGCGGGCAAAGATTAATGAGTCGAAAGGTTGAGGCATGATTACTAGAATAGCAATCTGCGATGATGAGCAAGGGCAGCTTGATCTGCTTGAGGATGCCGTCAACAACTGTGAAGCATTTAGTGATAAGCCTCTGTCTGTGGAGCGGTTCTCCGATGGCGCCAGCTTACTGGACTCTGTGGAGTTGGGGCATTCATACTATTTCATCTTCCTCGACATACATATGCCGGAGCCGGACGGGCTGGGACTGTACGATAAGCTCGCGCGGGAAGGCACCTCGATTATCTTCGTGTCGACTCACATCGACAAGCTGCCCGACACGCACGCGCTCCACGCTCCCGGGTTCCTTCCGAAACCATACACGCAGGAGCTCTTCGATAGAACCGTCAAGAGCGCTATTGCCCAGCGCACCGAGTTATTTTACTTGACTTTCTATGACTACTATAGAAACGCGAAGTCGATTTCATGCAGGGATATATTCTACTTATCTGTCAGCGGTCATCTAACACACGCATACACGGCAGACGGAGACTTTTCGGCACACGGTATGTCGCTAAACGAACTTGAGAGGCAGCTTAATCCTTATGGGTTCTTCAAATGCGACAGGTGCTTTCTCGTGAATCTCATGCACTGCGAGCATAGAAAAGGAGGGATAGTCATGTTCAAAGACTACACCCCAACAGAAGAAGTAATTATCTCCAGACGGAAGCTTACAGTATTTGACAAAATGCTACTCCGCAATAGGTGGAGGTGACGCTTTTTTGGACGCAATCTCTCTTATCCACATACCAATAGCCATGCTGGATACGCTGACGCTGGCGCTGTTTTTCAGGCGTTTCCTTGGTAGGAAGTTCGGCTCTACGTCGCTATATGCGATTGTTTACATAGCATACTTCTTGCTAAATACCGCTCTGTCTATATACTTCCCTGGATTGATTGTGTACTACTCGCTTGCGTGCAATTTCGTCATCTCATTTATACTATACTCGGGAACGAAGATGCAGCGCGTATTCTGCAGCGGACTGCTGACTGCATACTTGTTCGTGTCTGAAATTCTTACGATGATTGCGTTCTCCTTTATATACGGAGTTGCCCCGGCAATCAACGCGGCGAGCCCCGTCTGGTACTATTCCGGAGCTTTCGTTTCAAAGGTGATGGCTATGGCAATCACGCTTCTCGTCTCGAGTCGTAGAAAGACCGAACTAGGCGCGACTCCATACTACTACTATATTCACCTTCTAATTATCACATACGGTTGCGTAGGGCTGTCATTTTTCGATTTTATCCTCGTCGGGCAAAGCGGCGACCCGGCGACTGTTTTCCATCTGCTGTCCGAGGTAGTGATAGCAGCGCTGTCTGTGCTGGTATTTTTCGTGTTCAGGAAGTTTCAGGAGTACGCAGAGCGCGATGCATACACGGCAAGCATGGAACGGCAGCTAACGAGAGACGAGCAGATGTTTCGAGCAATGGACGACCAGACCTCGGAAATACGCAATATTAAACACGACGCAGCAAACGTGCTGACGAGCATTCGGGAGATGTCTGCCAGAAAGAAGTATGATGAACTTGACCGGTACCTCGGCCAGGTCATCCAGACGAACATAGACATTCTCTCGCAGTCCTTCACCGGAATACCGAGCATCGATGCGCTGTTATCGCAGAAAGTCTCTGTAGCCGAAAGCGAGGGCATTATTGCTACGGTTAATGTCGGTGCGCTTCCGATGCTGACCATCAACCCTGTCCACTTGAACATGATATTTGGAAATGCGCTTGATAATGCCATAGAGGCGTGCCGCAAGCTGCCTGAGGGCGCAGCGCGCTACATAACGCTCAACATTGAAGCTGTGCGTGACTGGCTCTATCTGCGAGCAGTTAACTCTTCGCTGCCTGTCAAGTTCGGAAGCGGGGGCCTCCCCGCAACTGACAAGGCAGATAAGCTGCACCACGGCCTGGGGCTGAACATCGTAAAGCGCCTTTCGGAACGCTACGGAGGCACTTTGTTATGCGACTACGAGGACGGCAAGTTCACGCTCATGGCGCAAATAAGGCAGGATGATTAGGAAGCATGAGCGGGTCGTTGCTGAAGCTTTCTGGCTCTGCGTGCCACAATATGAGGAGAGATCCTTATGAATCTGCGATTAGTTCCTGCTCCTGACCGTTCAGGTAGGTCAACTGACCGTTCGCGCTGAAGCTATTGACAAGGCGAACTTGATTTGCTAAGTTGCGGTAGAGGAATAGAATCATGATATTCTTTACAAGAAGCCTAAAACAGTTCGCAAGGACGCCGGCCACAGCCGTAGTGTTCCTTGCGCTGTTTACCATTGCGTCCTTCCTCGTGTCCAGCGGAGCTGTCGTGTGGCTGCAATACCAGGCAACCGTGCAGGCCTATGAGGATGTGTTCATTACTATTGGGACGGCAAAACAGATTTCGACCAAGACAGGTATTGTCGAGACATGGAACGCAGAGAGGAAAGACTACGACCGCCGGTACAGATCAGTCTATGCTTCGCCTGTGCCTGTGTCGGTGCTGGACTTCCCCGGCGCAGGGTATATCCATAAACCGGAGAAGCGCCCTTACTACGGCGCCCGGCAGCCAGACTTAAAACTGTATCCTGACCCGCAGGAAAGCAATGCGAGATATTATGGAAACTTTATCGCAGAGGTCACGCCACTGAGGGACTGCATTCCCGAACAACCTGTAGAGGCGCGGATTTTGAGGGTTCTTTTTTCAGAAACTGAAGGTTTTCGGGCAGATGAATATGAGACCGGCGACGTCATCTGGTTATGCGATCATTATAATGATGACCCGCAACCACTGTCTGCTGATCAGACATATTTTATGGTACTCAAGATAGGCCCCGTGCATTTCAGCAATGGCTCCAATAAACGTGAGGTTACTGTGCAATCCATCGCCTTTTCGACGCAGTACAATCCGGATGGGACGCCTGTCGAGGACGAAGTGGTATATCGAACCATTCTGGAAGTTGATAGTGCTGCTCCTGATGAGATAGAGCTCTGGATCAGGTTTGCGGAGAAGTGCAACGACACGTATTTCGCGATGCCTGTAATCCCAACGAATGCGACCCACTTGCTGAAGCAATTTCACAGCGGAACTGCATGGATTGTTGACGGTGAGGACATTACGGCTGAAGAATATGAGAATGGCGACAGGGTTTGCTTGATTTCAGAGTATTTCTCGTGGATGAACGGGGTTGGTGTTGGGGACATTCTCCGCTTGCCGTTGCGCTATTCGAATCACGAGGAATCTCCCCGAGGGTTTGAAGTCGGAACGCCACAAGGATACGAAGGGTTCACGATGTACGCTGCGCCGCAGTTGAACGCAGCCGGCGAGCTGTACGAGGTCTTCTCCGACCATGAGTATATCGTGAAAGGCGTCTATTCCGCCGACTCCACGCGACTCCAATCTGACGCGCTGGGCGCGA
>Ga0082212_10013596_pt1 | contig 10165 bp, 8 predicted proteins | sample TergutNt197P3_FD_71548 | JGI IMG/M metagenome (GOLD analysis project Ga0082212, IMG submission 71548) | Neocapritermes taracua P3 segment gut microbial communities from Petit-Saut dam, French Guiana - Nt197 P3 | ecosystem: Host-associated > Arthropoda: Insects > Digestive system > Gut ...
CGGATGTTTTTTTCTATACCTTTTCACCTCGTACAAGTTCAACATGATATCATGCAAAAAAATAACATCCGGCTGTTCATGTTTCAATATTCCTTTTACTCCACTAAACTTGCGTATTCTACTCAATATGTTTACTGAAAACGGTAGTTTAATTATCTTGGCTCCATTATCAAAAAAATCATGTTCTGCAATGGTACTATCGTATTTATCGGCATAATAATCAAAAACAGATTCAAAGGTACTTGTAATAACTGTTACCTCGTGGCCATGTTTTATATAATATTTTACAAGTATGTTTTCTTGATACTGCAATGTGTGATTGTAAAAATCACATAACATGACTATTTTCATTTTTGAATACAATTTATGTTAGAATTTAAGATTATAAAAAACATCATTATAATATATATAGGTGTAAACGACATGAATCTAAAGTTTTTATATTTATGACAAAAAGTATATCTTATAATTTTGTAGGATAGCTAAACACATAAGAGCCCAAAAACCAAAAAAAAGGAGTTGACAAATAAGTTCCACTAAACATTAAAAGGACAAAAGTGAAACTAAAAATAGACAATAACAATACATGTGAAATATCTAATTTAACTAAATATATCATTCTCTTATAGAATATATATGAAATAAGCAGTATAAATAAAAGGTAAACAATACCTCCACCTAAAAGAATTTCTAAAAAAAAGTTATGAGGATACATCCATTCTCCCATATAATCCATTTGTCTAAACACTCCATGTCCAAATAGTGGTCTATTTTTTATTTTTATAAGAGCTTCATTGTATACGATATCTCGATAAGATGTTTGTTTCATATCAATTCCAGAAGAAGATATATAAGAGAAAACGCGATTAACACCTACTTTTATCAATTCATTTTTTGAAAAAAATGGAATGCTGACAAGTACAATGATAATAGTAAATAGGGAAAATATCAACATCGTTTTTTTTCTAATAATAGAAAAATTTAACCCATAACAAAACAATATAATTGATGAAAATACTATAACAACAAACCCCCCTCTACCTCCTGAGATAAATACACAAAGCACCTGTAGCGCCAATAAGACAATACTTAATATTTTATAGACAGGGTGAGAACAAAACGGAAATAATTTAATTTTACTTTTATACAAAATGAAAAAAAGATTTAATGAATAAGCTAAAGCGGATGTATATGAGAGTGTTTGATACCCATCAATACTTTTTAAGTATTTATTTGTAGTAAGTAAAAATAAGAAAAGAATCTTTATAGTGCCTATTGATAAAAACCACATTAACAACATCCAATATTTTATTGAATCATTATATTCACATTTGTTTTTTGCGTAATATATACCTATATATAAAGATACTACACTCCAAATAAGAAATAATTGAAATGTTCTGAATATATGACTATTACCTGTATATTCTTTTATAAAAAGAAAGGTTATAAGTATTGGAATACAGAGAAATACATATTGATATTTGTTGAATCTAAATCTATGATGACCCCAGTCAAAAAAAATGATTAATAAACTCATCACTGCAAGTAGCACACAAAATACTATGTACATATTACTTTCGTTTGCTCCATTATATTTTATTCCCAAGATATTAATTATTGAGAAAAAAATATACGCACTACACATAGCAAAGATTAATATGACGTTTTTAATCCACATAATTTCAATTTTATCAGGATAAGACTCAGGATTCAAATATATTATTCTCCAAAAAACGGCAATACACTTTTTTAAACCATTTTGTTTCTCTCATAGCAGAATTATTATGCCACAAAAGTACAAAATTTCCGCCAACGGCTTTGCATCTCAAATACAGTTTTACTATTTGAGCGTATGCTTTTTCAATTGTATATACTCGGTAATATGAAAGCGTTCCGTCCATTACAATTAGAGGTCGTTCGTTTATATTATATTCTCTATCATTTTCAAAATCATACGGATGATATTCATAACAAGTGCCGCAACGAAAACCTTCCCTATCGGCATATCCGAGAGTTGAGTCGTATTTTATTCCGCATTTTTCCATAATATCGAATGTGGAATGAACATCAAATCGTAAATAATGTTGCCGTCCTCTAACAATTTCATATCCAACTGCTGCTTCTATCTTATTTTTTTCTTTTGCAAACAGTTCTGGATTTGTGGATGTATAATAACCTCCATGAAAGCCAATGAACATTTCATGTTGCTGAATAAAAGAAAGTGTGCGAAGCACACAAGGGGTCTCTACGTTATATCCGCAATCCATGCGGCTTGGTTGAGTGCCCATAAAATAAAATTCGGATTTGAGATTGAATTGTTCAGAAACTCTAACTAATTTATGGATTGATTCTATATAAGGATCCTTATCAGGATTGTTAACAGATGCAAAATATTGAGGGATTGACCTAAAAAACATAAATAGATTTTTGTACAAAAAAATATCAGCCAAAAGAGATCTGACAACTTTTATTAACCCTCCGGAAAAGCGTTGCACCATGTCAATGTCGTGAGTAGGAATGATATTACAAAAGGAAACCACAATTTTTTCTTCTGGGAATAATACCTTCAAATAGTTTTGTAAAATCAAGGCGTATTCATCAACAATTGGAAAATCAATGAAATTATATTTAACGGCAACACTGTTTTTACTTTCAAACCTGCTATGAATATCCCGCTCGTCTATCACTTTTTCTTCATAACGGGAAAGCATGATAAATGATAATGAAATGATATCGGCATTGACATGAAGTTCATTATCCATTATTTCTGCAAAAGGTAAATCATTTTCAAGGCAAATCGGTATAGAACAAACTCCATCGGCAGTATCAATTTTAGACAAATTGGCTTTCCCTTGTATAAGTTGGTCTATGTGGGTATGTTCAGATATTTTGAATATAATCTTTTTCCCCTTGATAATTGCCACAGCCAAGCGTTTATCCTCCGTAATGTTGATGGATATTTCGTTCAAAACATCTTTCCATGCAACCATGAACAGATGTTTGATAACGTATTTTATGGCATTATCTGTAAAAATCATTAGTTGTTACTTTTGTCAGTTCAATTTTATTAAAAAAATCCACCAAATTTATTTTACCGTCCAACTATAGGTCTAATAGACGCAGTTAACAAACTTCGCCATCCTTCCGGTAAAGTACGGTAACCCGTAACAATTTGCGGCAGATATTTCAGCCAGTTTATAGGGTTAGACCTCAGTAGGCGATTGATATAAACAATATGGTTACTTGATTTTGCAGGATAATCCAATCCGAAAAGAAGTTTACCAAACAGGGGATTTCCCATCAGGGTAAATTCGAGAGACGCCCAAAATTTTGCATTGATTTCCATAAATACATAATCATTCCGGTGCGTACAATATTTAAACTCTGCCAATCCCCATCCATGATATTTCAATTTATCAACAAGCTGCGATGTGTATTTCAATAGTTTGGGTTCGTTTATCCTTTTCAGAATAACGCCTGAACCGCCTTCTTTTGGATAACTGATTAACTCTTCGTGCATAAAATAAGCAAGCAATTTACCATCTTGTGCGATAAATCCCACGCCAAATGTAGAAGGTGTAGGGATATACTCCTGAATAAGAATACCCTGTTTGGGTATTTTATCCAAGTTGTCATGCGTCTTTACAATACCCCTGTGTTTGCCAAACTCCGATGTTTCATGATCGGATTTATAAAATACTGGAAACGCTTCTATTTTTTCTCCTGCTTGATAAGTGTACGGAACAGGTATGTCTAATTCATTACAAATTCCATGCATATAATGCTTATCAGATACCACCAGATTTTCTTTTCTGAATTCAATTTCTCCCAACTTAAATTCAGGGCATAAATTGGAAAATTCTAAAGTGGATTGACCTCCGGTAGGAATAATAACCGAATATCCATCTAATAAAGTCCGTTCGATGTCATGTGTTATGTATTTGTTGAAGAAGAAAGTATTGTTTAACCTCTGATTTGACGATGGTCGGCAGCCAATGATCTTATTGTTGTCAGAGTACTTTTTAAGGTATTTGGCAATAGCCACAGACTGGCATAAATCAGGGTCAAGTATCAGTATATTCATTTTATTTTATGATTCTAATTCGATGAGACAGGCTATACGCTCAGTTTTTTCCCATCTTTGCAATTGATACAAGCGAGGTATGAAATATTCACGGAACGAATAAAGCAAATTGGGAATAATTTTCTTGATCCACTTGTCATAAAACGCATCATATTTTCCGCCGAACTTAAAATATCGAATGCTTTTGAACTTGATTTGTGCTGATTTGACGATCTGATCCAATTCTTCTTTTGTAAAGAACCTAATATTATATACCGGGTCAGATGGCGCTAATGCTTCAAATTCAGTAACCAAACGGCGGTTAATTTTATTGTGTACCAATATTAGAATATATTTCTTTGAAACCCTTTTTTGCTCATGAATCAAGTTTATGACATCATAATTACTATTAAAGAGGATAAAAAAGCCATTGTGAAAAACTAAATCGAATGTATTGCCATGAAATGGCAAATCGAAGGCGTCTGCTATACAAAACTTAACAGAATAATCCTTAAATCGCTCTTGTAGTTTGCATATCACCGTAGGCTCGTAATCTGTCGCTACAGCACTGATTCCTTTCTGTGAAAGGAAGATACTATCGCGACCGCTACCACAGCCCAATTCTAATGATGAGGTAATTCCCTTAGCATATACTTTAGCAAAAATACCTGTACGTGCTGGGGCTTTTAAATAATTTTCCAAATGTTTTTCCCATGCTAAACTCCAATTTTCTTTATCCATGTGTCAAAGTATTTTTATAATTTTACTGTCTCCTTTTGCCAATTTATAGGAAATAAAAAACTGAATTAGATAAGCGATGCTTCTTCCTATACAGAACAATAGCAAAGTTATTTTAATATCACTCAACATTACTCCTACATATAATGGAATTACCGTAAGTACAACGTAAAATACTTGCCATATCAGCATTAAATGTTGTTTTTCTGCAATAACAGTCATCCAACATGTAGGCGTGTTTATAAAAATTATCATATACATCACGCACAGGTATCTCGTATATATTCCTGCAACATACCATTCGGAACCAAAAACAAACTCGAAAAAATATGGCGCCGTAATGAATAACACAATAAAAGGGATCAATGCAATCTTTATTACCGAAAAAGTCGTTTTTTTAAATATGTTAATACAATTCCCAAATGTTTGATAATCTTGAACAGCACGTTGTTTGAATACATCGCTAAAAGAATTTCCCAAAAAAGTAATAGGAGTTCCCAGTACTTTATCGCTCATCATAAATAAGCCTGCTTCATAAAGTCCGAATTGACTGCTTAAAACTAAAACGGGTAATTGTCCTCCGAAAGTATTTAAAAATTGACCCGGAATAGTGAATTTCGGGATATTAAAGTATCGCCTTGCGAAATACTTCATCTTATTTAGGGTAACATAAGCAAATAAGTGTTTGTCTTTTCTCAGCACGCGAGTTATTGCCGTAGTTACCGAAAATATTCTTCCTAAAATTTCTCCCAGAATTAACCCCGGTTGCAGTTTAGCCAAGCCAAATAAAATAGACGTGCCTGCAATACCTGAAGTGTTTGAAATTTTATTCTTACCTAAAGTTACAAACCATTTTTTTCGTATGCACCATTCATTAAATATTGAATAAATGACGGCAAATAATGCACAAATGGGAATCAACCACATGTATGATCCCAATTGATTTGCATTTAACAGTCCTGCAATTGAATTTCCGAAACCAAGTGAAACAAAACAAAATATCAATGTAAAAAAGATGGCAAGGATACAACTTAACGATAATACATTAATCGCTTCTTCATCTCTTTTAGGCAATAATATTGCATATTCATATCTTCCTGATATGAATACTACCGGAAATGCTACAAAAGCCATAAAATTTGCATAAAGACCAAAATCGTCAGGCGTAAACAAACGGCTTAATATGGGCGAACATAAAACAGGAATAGCCTGCGCTATCGCCACCCCGCTCATCAGCGTAATGAGGTTTTTTTTGAACTCGCTGCCGCTTATAATTTTTTGTAATACTTTATTAATAAAGTTCTTCTGCAAATCGTATTTTTTTATGTTTTCGCTAAAACAATATTCTTTCCATCAACTGTATCCCGCTCATCACATCTTCAAAACTCGGAAACATCTCCCTTTAACTGCCAGTAACCTGTTTTATTATTTCCTATCCTTTCGATTAATTCCATCTGTTTCAATTTGGATATGTTCATTTTTGTATTTCTATTATTGATATTAACGATATTACTTAATTCGGAAATCGTCGTATTTTTATTTTTTTTGATTTCTTCTAATATTTTTTTCTGTATTTCTGTTAAATGATTGGTGTCTTTATTGGTGTCTTTATTGGTGTCTTTATTGGTGTCTTTATTAGAGATATTTTCTGTTTCGACAATTTTTTTATTATACAAAATCACCTGAAATCCATTTGACATTTCGTTAAAATCAGGCTCTTTTATACCGTACTCTCTGCAAATTTTACGAACTCGAATAATACCGGAACCGTAACGTTCTATAATACCAATTTCCTTAAATGCCTTGGCGATTAATTTATTGCGCGATTTTGAAACATAATTTCCTGATAATAAATCATGTACGGTTATTCCATCGTATAAGTTTCCGGGATTGTAAAACTCAATTCTGTCGTCAAATATTTTGATGATACTTGCCGAACTGTCTCTATAATCACGGTGAACTACCATATTTACTGCGATTTCACGAATGGCATCCAACGGATAATCAAAACGTTCGGTGCGTTGCGGATTGCCCGTAATGATATATTCTACCTTCAAGTGCTTTTTGATAAACGCCATGATGTCATTAACTTCGCTAAACAAATCAGAATTGAGCGAAAGTGAATCAATAATGGTTGTATCGCTTTTGAAACGGCCAATCTGCACATCGCTAATGATGCAATAATCCTTTACAAACAAAAGATATGCTCCGAATGTTATCTTACCGTTCCGCAAAATTTCCATTTTATTCAAAATATCCATGTCCGACAAATCAACTTGCCGGATAATTTCCGATTGCCTGATGATATTTACAAAACGTGCAATTTTTTCTTTCGACAAATCGTCTACCGAATGGAGCGGATCAATATAAAAATCCCAACTTGAATTGATGGTTTTCAAATGTTCGTTGGCTATTTCGTCTATACTCAACAAATGATTTGAATTATCAAAACGTTTCAAATACTTTCCTCTTACTGAAACCGGCTTTATGGGGTATTCAGGAACAAAAAGCGTAACAATTGTTTTATTATCAATTGTATATACTTCCAATTCAGGAATAATTTGTGGATTAGTTTTGTTTTTTACCTCATTAATCCAGTTTTGAATGGTTTCTTTTCCAACAGTTATTCCAAGCAATTTACCCGTATTGGAGACTCCTGTATAAACAGTCCCGCCTTTAGCATTGGCAAATGCCACAAGGGTTTCAATCACATCTTCGTTAAATGATGTTTTGAACTCTACATTCAGACTTTCTTTTTGGGGCAAATGATTCATTTTACTGCTTGTTCACTCTGATTGAATGCTACTGATAAATACTTTTTTCAAAACGATATCCTTTCCATCAACTGTATCCCGCTCATCACATCTTCAAAACTCGGAAACATATCCCATCGTTTTTGCACAATATACTCATACATCGTATCATGTCCCTTGCCATATTGATGGTCAATGGTAAAATCCATATCCGGTTTTTCCATATTTTCTACATCCCAAAAGTCTATTCTGTTGAGGTTGGTTCCGCTCAGCCGTATGGTCCCTTTTTCGCCGATGACGGTCAATTCGGTCAGATAGTTGGTGCGAAATACGCTTACGGTGGCATTCAGGGCGCCTACGGTTCCGTTTTGCGTTTCGCAAATTGCCGAAACCGAATCGTGAACTTCAAATTTCCGCAAATCGCCGCCTACGCCGTAAGCATTTTTTATTTTTCCGAAAAGATAGTGAATCATATCCACATAATGGCTTGCCTGCGTATAAAAAACGCCGCCATCGTAGGCTTTTGTTCCGTGCCAGTCTATCTTGAAATATTCGTCGTTGCGATTCCATAATACATTGCACACAAATTGATGAATCATTCCAAGTTTTCCGGTATCTATCAGGTTTTTCAAAAAGACAATCAGCGGATTATAACGGTTTTGATATACCGGCAACAATGTTTTTCCTGCTTTTTTCACACGTTCGTATATCTCATATACTTCCCGTTGTGTAAGCGAAATCGGCTTTTCGCAAACGATATAGGGAATATTTGTATGTTCGGCTATTTCAATCACATGGCGCGGGTGCATCCCCGACGGCGTCATCACGGAAACCACATCCACATCCCTTAACTGTTTGTAATCGGTAATGTATGGAACTGATAATTGCTCCGAGACTGATCGCGCCTTGTGTTCATCAATGTCGCAAACAACTGCAACATCAATACCGTCTGTTGCCTGAACAGCTTCAATGTGACGTTTCGAGACCCTCCCGCAACCGACCAATGCTAATTTTACTGAATTCATTTGATTTTTTTTACTTCGTTTCCTTCAATTCTATATTCCTGTTTGCTTTCAGGGCAAACCGCTATTCCGTTTTCGTCAAATTTCAACCGATGTCCGTATTCGCTCATCCATCCGGTTTGTCGGGCTGGATTGCCGACTAACAAAGCATAAGGCGGCACATTTTTGGTAACTACCGCACCGGCGCCAATGAAAGCATAAGCGCCAATATCGTGTCCGCAAACAATGGTAGCATTTGCTCCGATAGTAGCGCCTTTTCCCACATGTGTACCGGCAAACGCTCCGCGACGGTTTATCCCACTGCGTGGATTAACCACATTGGTAAAAACACAGGAAGGACCGAGAAAAACATCGTCATCGCATGTTACCCCGGTATAGACAGATACATTGTTCTGCACTTTGACGTTATCACCTAAAATTACAGCGGGCGAAATTACAACATTTTGTCCGATATTGCAATTCTTCCCGAGAACACATCCGGTCATCAAATGCGAAAAATGCCAGATTTTTGTACCTTCCCCGATTTGGCATCCTTCATCAATAACTGCAGTGGTGTGCGCAAAATACCCTGTTTCCATCAATAGAAAAAACTATAAACTGAATTTATGATATATTTTTGTTCATCTTCGGTCAATTCAGTGTGCATTGGCAATGATAACACCGAATCGGATAATTCTTTCGATACATCAAGCGAACCTGCTGTTCGGAAAATACTTTTGAATGCATTCTGCTCGTTAAGTGGTAATGGATAATAAATCATGGACGGAATGCCTTTTTCTGCAAGAAACGTTTTTAACGCATGACGCTTGCCATTCTTCACTTTTAGTGTGTATTGATGATAAACGTGTGTAGAATAAGGCATTTCCTTAGGAATCGTTATCCCGTCAACACCTGCTAAACCTTCGGAATATATTTTTGCTACACGTTGCCTGGCTTGTGTATATTCGTCCAAATGTTGCAGTTTGATATTCAGAACGGCAGCCTGTAAGGTATCCAAACGCGAGTTGCATCCCAGTATTTCGTGATGGTATTTTTTGCTTTGTCCGTGAACAGTCATCATCCGTAAACGTTCAGCGAGGACGTCGTCTTTAGTCATCATCGCGCCGCCATCGCCAAAACATCCCAGATTCTTAGTCGGGAAAAAAGATGTGCAGCCTATATGTCCGATGGTTCCTGCTTGTTTCGTGGAGCCGTCAGAAAAGGTATAAAGCGCACCGATAGCCTGAGCGTTGTCTTCAACAACAAACAATTTGTGTTGTTGCGCAAAACTCATGATTTCTTCCATTGGACAGGTTTGTCCAAACAAATGAACGGGGATGATGGCCTTGGTTTTTTCGGAAAGACCTTTTTTTATGGAGTTTAACGTAATGTTGAACGAATTACTATCCACATCGACCATAACCGGCACTAACCGCAATAAACCGATCACCTCTGCCGCTGCCACATAAGTAAACGCTGGTACAATCACTTCATCGCCGGGCTGTAAATCCAACGCCATCAATGCTATCTGCAAAGCATCTGTTCCATTGGCGCATGGAATCACATGTTTGGCTCCCGTATATATCTCAAGGTTTGACTTAAACTCT
>Ga0082212_10013597_pt1 | contig 10163 bp, 6 predicted proteins | sample TergutNt197P3_FD_71548 | JGI IMG/M metagenome (GOLD analysis project Ga0082212, IMG submission 71548) | Neocapritermes taracua P3 segment gut microbial communities from Petit-Saut dam, French Guiana - Nt197 P3 | ecosystem: Host-associated > Arthropoda: Insects > Digestive system > Gut ...
CTCCTCATCACACAGAACCCGGACTGCATTGGCGCATTGTCCTGCAACCCCGCTGTGGGGGGCCTCTCCAAAGGCAACCTTGTGCGGGAAGTAGACGCTCTGGGCGGTGAAATGGCAAAGCTCATCGACAAGACCATGATTCAGTACCGGGTGCTTAACCGCTCAAGGGGACCGGCAGTTCAGGCGCCCAGGGCCCAGGCGGATAAAAAAGCGTACCAGGCCGCGGCCCGTTCGGCGCTCGAAGGCAAAAAGCACCTAACGATTTTCATGGACACCGTGACAGACCTCATTACCGGTGAAACAGGCAGCGGTTCCATAGTACAGGGTGTCGTCACCAGAAGAGGGCATCGCATTTCTTCCTCTACGGTGATCCTTGCCGCGGGTACTTTCATGGAGGGGAAGATTTTCATCGGCGAATACGACGCCCCTCAGGGCCGCCTGGGGGAAGAAGCCGCACTCGGCCTGGGGCAGAATTTGCGCCGCATGGGCTTTCCAATGGGGCGGCTCAAGACCGGAACCCCCGCCCGTATTGCGGGTGATTCCGTCGACTTCAGTGTAATGGAACGGCAGGATGGCGAAAAATTCGCTCCCTTTTCATTTGATGTTGCGGATGATGCCGCATGGAGCGGCGGCGCTACGTCAAGCGATGGCTTAGAAGGCGGTGTTAAAAAAAACATCCTTGGCACTCTGCCCCAGGCGCCTTGCTGGATCACATACACCTGCGAGAAAACCCATGAAATCATCAGAAAGAATATTCACCGCTCTCCCCTTTTCGGCGGAAAAATCAAAGGCACAGGGGCGCGCTACTGTCCTTCCATCGAAGACAAGGTGATGCGTTTCTCCGAACGTAACAGGCATCATGTTTTTATTGAGCCGGAAGGGCTTTCGACTAACGAGGTATACCTCAATGGGCTTTCAAGCTCTCTTCCCGAGGATGTGCAGGCGGATTTTATTCACAGTATACAGGGGCTTGAAAAAGCTGTTATCGTAAGACCCGCCTACGCTGTGGAATACGATTACCTAGACCCGCTGGATCTTTATCCCAGCCTGGAATCCAAACGCCTTTCAGGATTTTTCAGCGCGGGGCAGACCAACGGCAGCTCCGGCTACGAAGAAGCCGCCGCCCAGGGCCTTATTGCCGGCATCAACGCGGTTCAAAAGATGCGCGGAGATACGCCGCTGGTACTGGGGCGCGCCGAAGCCTATATCGGCGTCCTCGTGGACGATCTCACCACCCTGGGGACAAAAGAACCATACCGCATGTTCACGAGCCGCGCCGAACACAGGCTTGTTTTACGGCATGATACCGCCGATACCAGGCTCACCCCAAAAGCCAGGGAGCTGGGTTTAATTGATGACAAGCGATGGGAACGTTTCCAAAAAAAAATTGCCGGTCTTGAATTGATTCAACAGCTTCTAAAAGAAAAAAAAGACTTATCGTCATGGCCAGAGGAATGGGTTGAGCGGATCAACCTGGACATGAAGTATTCGGGTTATATTGAAAAAGAAAAGCGCACGGTGGCAAAGCTCGCCAAAATGGAGTCGGTTAAAATCCCACCCAATACGGATTACGCTTCCATTATGGGGCTTTCCGCGGAGGCAAAGGAAAAACTCTTTGCCGTGCGGCCAATTACAGTGGGCCAGGCAGCACGTATCCCCGGCATACGCCAGGGAGACATAGCCCTCCTCATGATATTAATGAGGAAATAAGCGGCATTTAGCCTTTTTTCGTTCATCTTCCAAATAACAGTCAAAAGACTTGTTGTAAGAAACAATACTTTGGCTTATTATTTTCATATAATGCAAAAAACGCCGAAAATTTTTCATAAAATAAGCACAAGATTATTAATAGCCATGCTTATCCTGTTTTCTGTTACAGCTTTGGCCGTGAGCATATTGAATCAATCAAGTCTGCGCGGTATATACGAGGAGCATTTTTCCGAGCGTGCGCTTCTTTCCAATCACCTTATCGCAACCCTGATTAACGGTGAAGAAGTTCAGTATTATGTCGAACTGCTTCAGAACATGGGCACAGGTTTTAAAAGACAGCAGGTCGATTTCTATAACGACAGGGAAGAATTTTTTGAGCTTCAGGATAAAAAGGCTTCTCTGGAAGAGCAGACGATTTTATTGGAAAGAATGAAATCTTTCCACCAGGAAATGAGCGGTTTAAAAACAGATCGATACTGGTCAGTTGTAGACGATCTCAGAGAATTACGGGATTTAAGCAGATCAAAGTACGTATACGTTCTTGCCGATACAGGCGTGGTTTCCGATGATGGTGAAAAACTCTTCACTTTTATTTTTGACGCCGATGACGAAGATGTATACGACAGGCCTGACAGTGACGGCCTGGGTACCGTCGATATCGGAGAAGATTTTATCGAAGTAATTTACGAGACAAAAAAACCCATGAATTCGGTCGAACATTATACGGGAATATTCGGCGAGCTTTATTTTGCCTATGCTCCGATTCTGAACAGCAGCGGCGATGTTATCGCGATTCTTGGAACCGATATTGATCTTGTTGAAATGCGCGAAAGAATTTCGGATTCCACGTTTAAATTCAACATGCTTTTCCTTTCCTTCAGCGTCATCATCATTTTTGTAATTTATTTTTTTGTAAGCCGCTATGTTATCAAACCATTGGGTGAATTGACTGACACGGCCAAAAATCTCGCAGAAGGCAATGTATATGCCACTGTCTCAAAGTCGGCTTTAAAGCAAAAGGGCGAACTTGGGGTACTGAGCCATGCCGTAGACGATATGAGCGGCGTTTATCAAAGTATGATAAAAAGTACCGAAGGTATATTCAGCGCTACCAGGATCGGAAAATTAGAAGTCCGTAATGACGCGTCAAAATATAAAGGCGATATTAAAAAAGTCTTACAGCAAATAAATGACACACTTGATTCAATGACTCTCTACTTAAACGGCGTCCCGGAAGGTATTTTCATTATGAATCAAAGTTTTGAAATGTATTTCAAAAATGACCAATATATAAAATTTTTCGGAAACCTGTCAGCATCGGAATTTATTGAAAAAATATTTCCGGAAGACACACAAAACCATTTTACCGAGTTTTTAAAACAGCCAAACAATAACAAAACAATTTGGATAAACGATCTATGCTTTTCCGTTACCATTAAAGAAATCGCGCTTGCGGAAGTGCGTGATAACAGCATATTGGTAATTGCGGTTGATATAACCGATCTTATGAAAGAGAAAGAAAATGCCCAGGCCGCGGCAAAAGCAAAAAGCGACTTTCTTTCCCGGATGAGCCATGAAATGCGCACTCCGATGAACGCGATTATCGGTATGACAAAAATAGCGGAAGACACGGAAGATACGACAAGGCTGAAATATTGTCTTTCTACTATCGCTGCTTCATCCAAATTGCTATTGGGAATAATAAATGACGTTTTGGATATGGCAAAAATTGAAGCCGGGAAATTCGATTTGGAAAACGCACCGATGAATGTTGGAAAAATGCTGGAGAACATCGGGAATATCGTTCGTGAAAACATGCAGAAAAAGAAACAGGAATTTAATATTATCCTACAGAAAGATTTACACCTGGATTATATAGGGGATGAACTCAGGCTGTCACAGGTAATCACGAATTTGTTGTCAAATGCGGCCAAGTTCACACCCGAAAACGGAAAGATATCGCTTAAAGCCGAAGAATTTGAGCGGCATGAGGATTTTTCTACTCTGCATTTTTCCGTTTCAGATACCGGCATTGGCATGACAAAAGAACAGTTGAAACGCCTGTTTACATCTTTCGAACAGGCAGACGGCAGCATAACCCGCAGGTTTGGCGGTACCGGCCTTGGACTTGCCATTTCCAAAAATATTGTGGAAAAAATGAACGGACTTGTTTGGGTAGAGTCAGAATATGGAAAAGGTTCAACTTTCCACTTCAATGTAAAACTGGAACGTATAACACCGTCTGCTGATGTCAGGCAAAACCTTGAAACGGATGCACCTGATCAGATTCCCGATCTGTCTGATGTTAATATTCTTCTTGTCGAGGATGTGGAGATAAACCGGGAAATTTTTATTGCGCTTTTGGAAGCAACCAGAGTTGTTATAGACACGGCCGAAAACGGATTGATAGCAGTTACTAAATTTAAGGAAAACCCGGAAAAATATGACGTTATTATTATGGATATTCAGATGCCTACGATGGATGGTTACGAAGCAACAAGAACAATCCGTTCTCTTGATCTGCCAAAGGCATCCTCAATTCCAATAATTGCAATGACGGCTAACGCATTTAAAGAAGATATTGAGCGCTGCCTTGCAAGCGGCATGAACGATCACTTGTCAAAACCAATTGATGAATCCGCTGTTATCCGGAAAATAATGCATTTTTCAGGGCGTGAACAAGTTCGCCTTTAGGGCTTCAGGCCCGGCATATCCCACTTGGACGGGACTTTTGTGGGCTGCCCCTTTGAATCCACAAAAGCCCAGGTAACTTTTGCTTCCACCAGGAGATCGTCTCCTCTTTTTATTTCCTGGGCGATCACCCCGCTCACAGCTCCTTTTTTGACTGGCCGGGATATGATTAAAAGTTCATCGTCTGCAAGGGCCGGTTTTTTATAGTCGATCTCGACCTTGGCGACATAGAGTCCGTAACCGGCCTTGATCATGGCGGGATAATCAAAGCCCACATCCCTGAGCATCTCGTATCGTGCAACTTCCAGATAGTTGAGGTAATTGGCATTATTCACATGACCATAACCGTCACATTCGTAAGTACGCACGGTAAGTCTACATTCACAAATCATGGCTTTCATATTATAATGATGTTCATTATGTTTCAATATTGCCCATCATGCGGGAAAAAAAATATCAAGTTAGAAGGTAATAAATTTTCTTGTCCCGATTGCGGTTTCATTTATTTTCACAACACTGCGGCAGCGACAGGCTGTGTAATAAAAGCTGATGAGAAGGTGGTGCTTCTCGTAAGAGGCAGGGAGCCCGGAATGGGAAAGCTGGATCTCCCGGGCGGTTTTGTTGATCCCGGCGAGGGAGTTTTACAGGGGCTTCTCCGGGAACTGCGGGAAGAGCTTGGCTGGAACCCGCCCATTCCTTGCGGACCCGAAGACCCGGCATACGGGAAAACCCTGGCGGAAGTTTTTACCCTGTTTGCTTCCTTCCCGAATACCTATCTCTACAAAAATATAGCTTACAATACCTGCGATATCTATTTTACCGTTTCCGCTCCCGGCCTTTCAGAAAAAGACCTCAGCCTTGAGGCTGAGGAAATTTCCGGGGTTCGTTTTGTGCGCCCCGAAGAGATTAACCTTGAGGACCTGGCCTTCGACTCAACCCGCAGGGCGATAGAGGCTTTCAGAAAACTTACCTGACCGCGGCAAACCTGGCTGTACGGAACGAACGGGTATCCGCAACATTATAATTGCTGACCGTTCTTTGGGCATTGGTAATACGCTGGGCCGGGGTAGGATGTGTCCTATTGAAACCTCCGGGTTTACCCGGCTGCTCCCTTTCCAGAACCTTAAGCATTTCCGGCAATGACGAAGGCTCGTAACCGGCAAGAGACAAAAGACTCATTGCCATCGAATCTGCGTCCAATTCCTGGGATCGGGAATACCCGTTAGTCACCATGGTGGTAATGATTTCACTGACGGATTCACTAAAGGCGTTTGTCATTTCCCCAAGATCGTAACCCGCAGCGCCGGCCGCGGAAGTTCCCGTAATAATAAGCGCCTGGGTTATCCTGCTGTTTTTTATCGCCTTAAGGCCGTGCTGGAGCTGAATGTGGGCTATCTCGTGGGCAATAACCGCGGCAAGGGTGTCTTCAGAAGCAGCGCAGTTGACAAGGCCCCGGGTAATAAAGACGTGCCCTCCCGGAGTGGCAAATGCGTTAATCTCATCGCTGTCCAGGATATTAGCGTGGTAGCCGTTAAAAATCTCCGGCCTCGGTGAATTGACAACCAGAGTGTTGCAGATCCGGTTTACATAAGCGGTCATGGCCGGTCTTTCTGTTTGAATCCTGTATGTGGCAAGTATATTAGCGCCTACTGCCCGGCCTATAAAGTATTCCTGTTCCGGGGTGATTTCCTCAAAAGCTTTACTCAACGCCACACCGGATTTAGCAATAGCGTTGGCTGTCTTTTCATCGTATAACCCCGCTGCCTGACCAATCTTGGCCAGGGTTTCGACATGCGCGCAGGAAGAAAAAAGCAGCGCAAAGGCCGAAACCGCAAATATGAAAACAAGAAGAAAAGCCTCGCATCTCTGGCCGGAATGAAGAATAGTATTTTTACTTTTCATTTCTATTCTCCTGTAACCAAATGGCCTTCGGTAACGAATCTGTATAGCTCTTCCAGGGGAACTGTAATGGCTTCTGTTCTGTCCACATCCGCATAGTTAAGGCTGCCGCCTGATTTATAAGCGTCTTCTACTTCCTGGTTAAATCCTTTCCCGGCAAGGGCAACTTCGGAAGCCGAAGCGCCTGCACCGGAAGCCACGATCCGCCTGGCACTTAAATTACTTACGGAAGTCCATCCGCTTAAAGAGCTATTGGCAGCAGACCGGACCTCGGCGTTGTTTCCGTTTATCTGCAGTACCGTAACCTGGTCGCCAAGTGCAAGGGTTCCCCTTTTACCGGCAAAAAACCAGGTAGAAGACTTGAGATCCGCCGATTTTGACGCTATCCAGGCTGACCCTCCCTTGTTAATTTGGGCGAAAAGAGCGCCGGAAACCAGCAAGGTCAATGTACAAAATGCAATCGTTTTTTTCATAGACTATGCCTCACCCGGGGATTATACCCGCCCACTGGCTTAGTGGGAAGTGATATGTCCAATGAACGCTAGTTTGTATCATGCAGAATATAATCTATTTCTTTATCCATAGCTGATAAAATTCTTTCTTTTTTGCTGCTTATTTCATATTCCCGTTCCGGAAGATTTTTTTGCGGATCTCTGAAAAAAACCAACGGATCCACACCAAGGGCCTGAGCGATTTTTTCTATCGTAGATAACTTAGGTACATTTCTATATATTTCCATCAGCCCAATGTAACTGGTCGCTGTATTGCAGGCTTCGGCCAGTTTTTCCTGAGAAAACCCCTTTTCCTTGCGTATTCGCCTAATATTATCAACTACAAGCTTTTCTAAATACATTTGATATTATATTTATAATTATTGATATTAAGCCTTTAAGGTTATTGACAAATTTAGTATAATATGTATAATTTATATACTATTTTTGATATAATCAAAGAGCAATGCCGATAGCTTGTATAGGGAGAGAAGATTAAAAATAGTAGATTCAGCGTCTACACAGAATTGTATACTGTAAGGGGGGCATAGGTCAACTATTAGATTTTCAAAAACTTCTGTTTAAAAACACAATATAAAAAAAACCAGTTAAAAACCGAATTAAAAATGAAAATCATAAAAACCTTAATAAAAAGTGTCATTACGCATAAAGACCACATTAATTCTCATATTTATTGTTCTACTCATTACCGCAACCGGCTTTATCACAAATTACCTGTTTACCAGCCAAAGCATAACCGACGCGGTAGACCAGGATTTGTCTCTGGCAATTGATTTTGCCGATAACCTCGTTTCCACAAAAATGCAGCTCATAAAGGCAAATGGAGCCACAGTGGCAGAACGTCTACTTCAGACTGCTTCACCTGAAGAAATGACGGAAATTATGGCATTGGAGATTGCCAATTTTCCGGAATTTAAGGCGCTGTCGGTTTTAGACAAAAAACATGGGGTCATCGCCTATTCCGGCGTGCCGGTGAAATCGGCGGAATTGCTTGAGGAAAGCCGTTATCTACAAATGGCATATAACGGCGAAAGTGTAATCCCTACTACCCATTATGATCCTGAGACGAACGATTTTATCATGCATGTATTCGTGCCTATGACTTCCAATATGGCTATGGTCGCAACCATACCAGGGTTCACATTTTCCGATTTTATCGACAGCTACAAGGTATGGAAAACCGGATTCATTATGATACTGGATGAAGAGGGAACCATTATCGCCGAGCGGTTTGAGAAATCAGTTTTGGAGCGTCATAATCCGATACAGGCGGCAAAAGCTAACCCGAAAGAAAAAGAATTAGCGTCCATGGGACAATTGGCCGTGCAAGTACTTTCATCAGATACAGGAACCGGTACTTTTTTTTGTAACGGAATAGAGTTTATATCCACATTTAAACGTATAACCGGAACAACAGCCGGCTGGCATATTTTGGTTATAGCTCCCATGAAGGAAAATCCAAGGTCTCAGGTTCTATTGGACTTGCTTTATTCCACCTTGTTTTTTCTTGCTATTGGTATCCTGGTTTCAATTCTTGTCTCCCCGCTTGTAGCAAGGCCTTTCGAAAAAATTGCGGAGCAGGCCGGTAAAATCCATCAACGGGACAGGCTTCTGGATACGGTTAATAACGTGGCGGCAATACTGTTAAAATCGGAGCTCGATGAATTTGAAAGGAATCTGCGGCTCTGCATGAGCATGGTAGCGGAGGCAATGGATCTTGACCGTGTATATATCTGGAAGAATTATGTAAAAGACGGCAAGACTCATGCCGCACAATTGTACGAATGGTTCAACGGCGTAGAGCCCCAGGAGAATAATGTTTACACAAGCGCTATTGGACAGGAAAGACTCCAGGGGTGGGAAGACCTCATATCGTCAGGAAAATGTATTAAGGGTCTTGTACGGGATATGTCGCCTAAAGAGCAAGCCGTACTCTCTCCTCAGGGAATTAAATCAATTTTTGTTCTTCCGGTTTTTCTGAGAGACGAATTCTGGGGTAATATAGGATACGACGACTGCCACAGTGAAAGGGTATTTACCGAAAACGAACAGTCGAGTCTGAGTTCCGCCGGCAATGTCATAAGCTACGCCATATTTCAGAACGAAATGACGAAAAACATACGCGCCAGCGCCTCAAGACGGGAAGCGGTGATCAATAACTATTCCGGTATTGTCTGGAGCGTTGACAGGGACCTGAAAATTACCCTGTACCAGGGCCGGTACCTCGACAAACTGAATTATACCTCATCCTCTGTAGAAGGGTTAAGCCTCGCTCAATTCCTGGACAGGGAAGTGGGAAAAGAGCAGCATAAATTAATCTACGAGAACATATTAAAAACATTTACCGAAGGGCCAAAGGAATGGGATGTTTTTGTCCATAACAAGAGGCTGCACTTCCGTTCTACGCCGATCTATGACGATTGCGGCATTGTGACAGCCATTGTCGGCAGCTTTGACGACCTTACCGAATTAAGCAGGCTTCAAACGGAGCTTGAGGCCGCGCTTGTAGAAACGCGGGAAGCCAATAACGCGAAGAGTGATTTTCTGGCCAAAATGAGCCATGAAATGCGTACTCCCCTGAATGCCATCATTGGCCTGTCCGAGATATCCCTTGAATACAGCGAGTCACATGAAATTACCCGCCTGAACCTGGAAAAGATATACAATGCCGGCACGACTCTTCTTTCCATGGTCAACGATATTCTGGACATTTCCAAGATAGAGGCAGGAAAATTCGATCTGGTGCCCGTTGAGTACGACACCCCAAGCCTGATCAATGACACGATTACCCAGAATATTCTGCGTATAGGAGGAAAACCCATACAGTTCATCCTCGACATAAAAGAGGACCTGCCCACGCGCCTTTACGGCGATGATGTAAGGATAAAGCAGATTTTTAACAACCTCCTTTCCAACGCCATTAAGTATACAAAGAAAGGGACAGTAGAGTTCAGCGTACACTGCGAGCGGGAATCTGACCCCCCGGCGGCCGGACCTCTGGAGGGAGGCACGGTTTGGCTCGTTGCCCGGATCCGGGATACCGGCATGGGAATCCGGAGCGAAGACATTGCTACCCTGTTTAACGACTTTACCCAGGTGGACACAAAAGCCAACCGCAAGATTGAAGGTTCCGGCCTGGGGCTGTCCATTGCGAAAAGGATGGCCCGGATGATGGACGGCGCTATCACCATGGAAAGCGAATACGGCAAAGGGAGTGTTTTTACCGTAAAACTCAGGCAGAAATTCGTCTCCGCTGCAACAATAGGTCCGGAGGTTGAAAGGAATCTAAAAAGCTTCACGTATTCTGACCATAAACGGGAAAAAAACTTCCGGCTGGTACGGAATAAAATG
>Ga0082212_10013598_pt1 | contig 10163 bp, 7 predicted proteins | sample TergutNt197P3_FD_71548 | JGI IMG/M metagenome (GOLD analysis project Ga0082212, IMG submission 71548) | Neocapritermes taracua P3 segment gut microbial communities from Petit-Saut dam, French Guiana - Nt197 P3 | ecosystem: Host-associated > Arthropoda: Insects > Digestive system > Gut ...
GCAGCAGCGCGTCGCTATCGCGCGGGCTTTGAGTATGCGCCCGGACGCGCTCTTATTCGACGAACCGACGTCGTCGCTCGACCCGGAGATGGTCGGCGACGTCCTAAACGTGATCTCCGGGCTTGCCCACACAGGGCTCACCCTTATCGTTGTCACCCACGAGATGGCGTTCGCGCGGGACGTATCAGACCGCGTTGTATTTATGGACGGCGGCGTAATCGCTGAGCAAGGCCCCCCGGAAGAGATTTTTACAAACCCGAAAAGCGACCGCCTCAGGGAATTCCTGACGCGCTTTATAGGATAATTTGGTTAGTCCCCATTTTGGGTACAAACCAAAATCGAGAGTTGGTTACTTAATGCTCTACAAAACAGACCCCCTTGACTTAACGGGAAAAACAGCAGTCGTCACAGGCGCCTCCAGCGGCATTGGGCTGGCTTCGGCGCAGCTATTGTCAGCGTATGGCGCGTCCGTCGCGCTGCTTGACATAAACGAAAGACAAGGTAAAACCGAGGCGGAGCGTATTGCAGCCGAAGGTAGGACAGCCCGGTTTTATGTGTGCGACGTCGCAAGCGACAGTGCTTGCAAGGCGGCGATCGAATCCGTCGAGTCAGATTTCGGGCGTATAGATATACTGCACAACAACGCCGGCGTCACATTCCGAAAAGACGTCACGGAACTGGAAGAGAATGAATGGGACCTTGTGCTCGACGTCACGCTAAAGGGCATATACCTTTTATCTAAATACGCCGTGCCGGTAATGGCGCGCGGCGGGGGCGGCAGCATAATCAACACAGGCTCCGGCTGGGGGCTCAAGGGCGGCGACAAGGCCGCCGCGTACTGCGCCGCGAAAGGCGGCGTCGTCAACTTGACGCGGGCGATGGCTATAGACCACGGCAGGCAAAACATCAGGGTCAACAGCATAAACCCCGGAGACACAGATACAGCCATGCTGCGCAGCGAGGGCCGGCAGCTCGGGTTAAACGAAGCGCAGTTCCTCGTCGACTCCGCAAAAGGCCGCCCGCTGGAGCGGCTTGGGACGCCGGAGGATATAGCAAAAGCCGTGCTTTTCCTCGCAAGCGACTTGTCCACATGGGTAACAGGCGCATCAATAGTAATCGACGGAGGCGGGATAGCGTGAGAGGAACAGATAACCACCCATATATCCCAAACTCGGCGCCGGGGGTGCGCGCGGAGATGCTCGAGTACCTCGGGCTGCGCTCCCTTGACGAACTGCACGCCGATATACCGGACGAACTCAAACTCAAGCGTCAAATGGACCTCCCGGAACCGATGACGTCCGAGCATGAATTACGCCGCCACGTCGAGGGGATCCTCTCGAAGAACATTTCAACAAAAGAGTACATATGCTTCCTCGGCGGGGGCTGCGCCGAACACTACGTACCCGCCGTCTGCGACGAAATTAACGGGCGCGGCGAATTCCTGACCGCTTACGGCGGCGAATCATACAACGACTTCGGGCGTTTCCAGACGCTGTTCGAGTACCAGAGCCTCGTCGCGGAACTTGTGGGCATGGAAGTCGTCAACGTCCCTACGATGGACTGGGGCCAGGCCGCCGCCACGAGCATACGTATGGCTTCGCGAATGACAAAGCGACGCACAGCGCTTGTGACAGGCACGATCTCCCCCGAAAGGCTCGCTATCATCCGAAACTACTGCGCGCCCGATATCCAAATAATCACGCTGCAATACGATAAAAAAACAGGCGAAATCGACCTCGACGACCTGAACTCAAAACTCGACGGCGACACAGCCTGCGTATACCTCGAAAACCCGTCGTACCTCGGCTCATTCGAGACGCAGGGGCAAAAGATAGCGGACATGGCGCACAGCTCGGGCGCCGAGCTCATCGTCGGCGTCGACCCGATATCACTGGGCGTAATAGCCCCCCCGCCCGATTACGGAGCGGACATAGTCTGCGGCGACCTGCAGCCGCTCGGCATACACATGAACTACGGCGGCGGCTTGTCCGGCTTTATTGCAACGCGCGACGAGGAACGCTATGTCATGGAATACCCGTCAAGGCTTTTTGGCATATGCCCAACCTCGCAGCCCGGCGAATACGCGTTTGGCGACGTGGCATACGACCGCACCTCGTTCGGCCACCACAGGCACGAAGCGAAAGAATACGTCGGCACGCAAACGGCTTTATGGGGCATCACCGCGGGCGTATACCTATCGCTTATGGGCCCGAAAGGAATGCGCGAAGTCGGCGAAACGATACTGCAAAAAGCCGCCTACGCGCGCACCGAACTCAGCAACATCCCCGGCGTGAAGATCAAGTTCCCGGGGTTTAAAGAATTCGTAGCCGACTTCAACGACACGGGCAAAACAGTCGCGCAGATCAACAAAAAGCTGCTTGAGCGCGGCATATTCGGCGGCATCGACCTATCCGGCAGCTTCCCGGAGCTTGGCCAGTCCGCCCTGCTATGCGTGACCGAAGTACGGTCAAAACAGGAGATAGACCATTTAGCCGCATCCTTGCGCGAGATAGTTGGTGACTGAATAGTCAAGGCATAATAAAAATGCTCATGTAAGCACACGGAGGGCATAGTTTGAACAAAATCGAGCGAAAAACAGTACGCGACTTCCATCAGGCAAAATGGGACGAACCCGTTATATTCGAATACAACACGCCCGGCGAACGCGGCGTCATCCCGCCGCGTGTTGAGCCCGAACTGGCAACAAAACCGGCGGAAGAACTTGCGCCCCCCACCCTGCTCCGTAAAAGCGCGCTGAACCTGCCTGAAGTGGCGCAACACCGCGTCCTGCGGCACTACGCGCGCCTCTCACAGGAAACCCTCGGCGCCGACGTGAACCTAGAGATCGGCCAGGGCACCTGCACTGTGAAATACAGCCCAAAGGTCAACGAGCAGCTCGCGCGCTCGGAAAAGATGACCGAAATGCACCCTTCCCAGCCCGTGGAAACCGCGCAGGGCATATTGCAGATAATGTATGAAACCGACATGTATATGCGCGAGATATCCGGCATGGACAGGTTCAGCTTCCAACCCGGCAGCGGCAGCCAGGCTATCCTCGCGATGGCCTCCATAGCGCGCGCATACCACGCGAAGAAAATCGCCGCCAAACCGGACGCCGGATGCAACGCTGAAAGCGACGCCGAAAGCAGCGCCAAAAACGGCGCCAAAAACAGCGAGTCTGAAACCCGCCGCGAAGTCATCACCACAATATACTCGCACCCATCGGACGCGGCCGGGCCCGCAGTCGCCGGGTACGACATAATCTACATCCACGCCGACAAAGACGGCTACCCCGACATAGACGAGTTCAAAAAAGCGCTGTCGCCCCGCACAGCCGCGTTCGTTGTCGCAAACCCTGAAGACACAGGCATATACAACAAACGCGTCACCGAATTCACCCGCCTGTGCCACGAAGCAGGCGCGCTCTGCTGTTACGACCAAGCGAACGCAAACGGCCTACTCGGCGTCACCCGAGCCCGCGAAGCGGGATTCGACATGTGTTTTTTCAACGTCCATAAAACATTCTCCGCCCCGCACGGCTGCGGCGGCCCCGCCGTCGGCGCTCTCGGCGTCACAAAAGAACTGGAACCGTTTTTACCTGCCCCGCTAATAGATTTCGACGGCGCCGGATATACCCTCAGATACGATATGCCAGACTCTATCGGCAAAGTGCGCTCGTACATGGGCGCGGCGCAAGTCGTACTCAAAGCCTACGCGTGGATACGCGCGCTCGGGGCGCAGGGTTTATTCGAAGCCGCAAAAATAGCCGTCCTAAACAACAATTACCTTTACAAAAAACTGCTCGAACTGGACTGCGTCGACGTCCCGTACCCGGAGGGGCAGCAACGCGTCGAGCAAGCGAGGTACACGCTGAAAAAGCTGCTCGATGATACCGGTATCGGCACCGCGGAAGTGCAAAGGCGCATGATGGATTTCGGTATGCACTACTGGTCGAGCCACCACCCGTATTATATCCCCGAACCCATGACGCTCGAGCCGACGGAAACGCCGTCAAAAGCCGACCTGGACGAGTATGTCGCAGTCCTTACACACATATTCCGAGAGGCTTACGAGAATCCGGAGATATTCGAAAACGCCCCGCACAGAAGCGTCTGCCACCGTCTCGACGAAAGCGGCATGGACGACCCCGCCAAATGGGCGATCACATGGAAGTCATATTTGAAAAAATACCGCTGATAGATTATAATACAAACAACAAAAAACAGGAGGAACAGGCGCATGAATAAAAAGGATATCGTATTGGTCGACGACCAGCCGACTGTTTGCAGGGAAGTCACGGCTTTCCTAAAAGATATACATGCTGTGCACGCGTTTACATCAGGTAAAGAGGCATTGGAATATATGTCCGGCAATCCGGTGGACTTGATCCTGCTCGATTACGAAATGCCCGGCATGACAGGATACGAAGTGCTTATGGCTATTCGTTTGAACAAGTCCATTACTCATGTGCCGGTGATATTCCTGACGGGCGACACGCACGAACGTATGAAACAGGAAATGATGGGCAGAGGCGCCGACGATTATCTGTGCAAACCGGTTTCTTCATTAGAACTGCGCCAATGCATAGAAAAACACCTGCCCTGAGGAGCGTAAGACAGGGGACGGTTCTCTGTCTTACGCAACCGGACTTCTACCTGAGCAGCAACCCGAGCAGCGCTCCAAACCGAGTGTGACCGCATATATGGAGGGAACCCAATGATAAGAGTCGTGACAAACGATAAAACCAATTGCGTTGGATGCAACCGCTGCATACGCGTTTGCCCAATAGAGGGCGCAAACTATGTCGCTATGGAAGACGGGCACATCAAGGTCTCCATCCATGACGAGCGCTGCATCGCCTGCGGCTCATGCATAGACATATGCCGCCATGAAGTGCGGGACTATGAAGACGACACGGAGCGCTTTTTCCGCGACCTGCGAAACGGGGCGTCAATATCACTCTTCGCCGCGCCCGCGAACCGGATAAACGGCGATGAAGCGGGACGGCTGCTTACATGGCTCCGCGACATGGGCGTAAGGAAAATATACGACGTGTCGCTCGGCGCGGACATATGCACATGGGGCCATATCCGCCTCATACAAAGGGACAAACCAAAATCCGTCATTACGCAGCCCTGCCCCGCGATAGTCAACTACATACTGCGCTACAAACAGGAACTGATGAAATACCTTTCGCCTGTACACAGCCCCATGCTCTGCACGGCAATATACATGAAACGGTACGAACATATAAGCGACAGCATAGCCGCCCTCTCCCCGTGTATAGCCAAGTCATATGAGTTTGACGCCACCGGTTATGTCGATTACAACGTGACGATAAAAAAACTCTACAAATACATAAGGGAAAACAACATCGAGCTCCCCCACCGCTCCACAGGTTTCGACCACGCGGAATCCGCGTTCGGGCGGCTGTACTCCATGCCCGGCGGGCTGAAAGAGAACGTAGAGTTTTATTTCGGCAAAACCCTGCGCGTGGACCAGGCGGAGGGCCCGCAGTCCGTGTATGAAGCGCTCGACCTGTTTTCAAAGGAAAGAGAAGCCGACCTCCCAACTGTATTTGACGTCCTCAACTGCGCGGAAGGCTGCAACCTCGGGACAGGCGTCGAGCATAACCATACAAGGTTCCAGGCGCACGCCATCATGGACAAAGGCAGGCAAGCCGTACTGAAAGAATTCGACGCGCAGCAGTATGACATGCTATTACGCGAGTACGACAGCAGGCTCAGGCTCGACGATTTTATACGAAAATACCTGCCTGTATCCGTCAAACGGTATAACCTCACAGAACAGGAAATAGAAAAAGGCTTCAGCGCCCTGAATAAAACCACGGAAATACAAAGGACATTCGACTGCGGCGCTTGCGGCTGCGATTCCTGCCACGATATGGCGGCAAGGATAGTCATGGGCGACAATATCCCGAGCAACTGTATACAAAAACTCACAGACGAGATCATGGGGGTCCTGGAAATAGCGACGTCGAATATCCAAAGCGCCAATCTCCTGGTTGAAGATATCACGGAGATAAAGAACAAATCGCATATGATGAACGATTCGCTGGATACCCTGAACGTGGCGATAAAAAAATACGCGTCCATATCGGATTCAGTCACTTCCATAGCGACGCATACGAACCTTATAGCCTTGAACGCGTCGATCGAAGCGGCGCGGGCAGGAATGCACGGAAAGGCATTCGCCGTCGTAGCGGAGGAAGTCCGTACCCTCGCGGGTAAATCAAAAGCCGTCGTGGCGGAATCGGAAAACATATCGCACCAGGCGCTCAATGCCGTAGACACGATAAACGATCTGATCACAAATGTTATGAAAAGCTATGATAACGCGCATATCAGCATCTCTATCATCAATCAGAGCCTGAACAACATATTGGAGAGGATCGGAGGAGCGCAAGCGACTAGTAAACAACAATGAGGTAATGCATATGGAAGCGCTTGAACGCGCCAGGCTGCTGCTTGATACGACGCCCCTCGCGTGCCGATTATGGGACAAAGATTTCCAAATCTTTGAAATGAATGACGAGACGGTCAAACTGTTCGGAGCGAAAAACAAACAAGAAGTGATCGACGACTATTTCGCCTTTTCGCCGGAGTACCAGCCCGACGGGCAAAGGACCCGTGACAAGGCGATCTCCACGATAAAGCAGGCTTTCACGGAGGGCAAATGCGTTCTGGAATGGACGCACCAAACAAAAGACGGCACGCCGATGCCGACAGAGGTCACACTGATACGCGTCCCCTATGGGGATGATTTTGTTGTTGCGGGGTATACGCGCGACCTGCGCGAGCAAAAGAAAATGCTGGAGGAGATCGAGCGGCGCGACGTATTGCTCCGGACGGGAAACCTGGCTGTCCAAAAACTCCTGACAACAGAGGACGACACGGACGTCGACGCGGCGTTGATGGAGAGCTTTGAGCTTATCGGGCGCGCCGTCGGCGCCGACCGCATACAGGGGTGGCGTAACGAAATAATCGACGGTTCCCTGCACTCCGTCCTTACAAACCAATGGCTCAGCGAAGCGGGGCGCGCGATACCCTCCGCCCCTCTGGGTTTTACGATACCTTTTAAAGACGTCCCTGTATGGGAAGAACTGTTTAAACGCGGCGAGTATATAAACGGATTACTTTCGGAGATCCCTGAATACGGCCTTCTGCAACTTGGCGGTTACTGTATAAAAGCTATCTTGATAATCCCGTTGTTCATAAGGGAAGAATTCTGGGGGCTACTGAGCATAGAAGACTGTGTTCATGAGCGCTCTTTTACTGAGGATGAAGTAGGCATTTTACAATCTGTGAGCCTCATGCTTGTAAACGCCGTAAACAGGAGCGCGCAGTCCGCCAAGCTCCGCGACGCGTCAATAAAACTGGAAGCCGCCCTAAAGGACGCGCTCAACGCAAACAACGCAAAAAGTGATTTTCTGGCAAAAATGAGCCATGAAATGCGGACCCCGCTCAACGCCATCATCGGACTCTCCGAATTGAGCCTGGACGCGGGGGGATTAGACGACGAGGACGAATCAAACCTATCGAAGATATATAATTCCGGCTTGACGCTCCTCAGCACGGTCAACGATATCCTTGACATATCGAAAATAGAAGCCGGCAAACTTGAGCTTGTCGACGTCGATTTTGACGTGCCGAGCCTAATAAACGATACGGTCACGCAAAACCTGCTGCGGATCGGCGAAAAACCGATTAAGTTTGTCCTGGACGTCAGCGAAGACCTGTTTGCCCACCTACGCGGGGACGAGCTGCGTGTCAGGCAGATAATAAACAACCTGCTGTCGAACGCGATAAAATACACGCAGGAAGGCACAGTGAAATTACGGATACGCAGCGTGCGTGAGGACTCCCTGATTTGGATGGAAATCGAGGTCAGCGACACCGGAAAGGGTATAAAAAAGGAAGACATGGCCGTACTGTTTACCGATTATTCGCAGATGGACAAGGAATCCAACCGCTCCATCGAGGGGACAGGCCTTGGGCTGCCGATCACAAAAAGGCTCACCGAGATCATGGGCGGCTCGGTGAGCGTTGAGAGCGAATACGGCAAAGGCAGCGTGTTTACAGCGAAATTCGCTCAGAAGTACGTTTCCGACGCCCTTATAGGCCCTACAGTCGCCGATAGCCTTAAATCTTTTCATTATTCCGATGAAACGCGCACCCGCCACGCGCGGCTCAACCGTATAAAGCTGCCTTACGCCCGGGTGCTTGTTGTGGACGATAATTTGACAAACCTTGACGTGGCAAGGGGTCTGATGAAACCCTACGGCATGAACCTTGACTGCGTGACGAGCGGTCAGGAGGCAGTGGACGCCATCCGCTCGGAAGACGTCCGCTACAACGCTATATTCATGGATTATATGATGCCCGGGATGGACGGCATAGAAGCCACGGAACAAATACGGGCGCTCGGCACGGAATACGCGAAAAAAATACCGGTCATCGCTTTGACCGCAAACGCTATCGCGGGTAACGAGGAGATGCTGCTGAGCAGAGGTTTCCAGGCTTTTTTATCCAAACCGATAGACATCTCCCGGCTCGACGAAGTCATAAAAAAATGGGTGCGCGACAAGAAACAGGAAAAGCTTATAGCCTCGGAGCAAGAAGCCTTGCAGGGCAAAAAAAACAGGCGCGTATTCTCCGACAGAAGAAGCGGGATCGAACGCAGGCTCGCTAACATGAAACTCGTAGGGCTTGATATATCAAAAGGCGTCGAGCGTTTCGGCGGCGACGAAGACGCTTACCTGAACGTCCTGCGCTCATACGCGGTCAACACGCGCCCGCTGCTTGAGTCGATAGAGAGCGTCGGCGAATCCGGGCTGGACGATTACGCGGTCATTGTCCACGGGATAAAAGGGGCAAGCCGCGGCATTCTGGCGGATATAATAGGCGACTCGGCGGAAAGCCTCGAAAAAGCGGCAAAAGCCGGCGATATGCTCTATGTCAAAAAGCATAACCCGACATTCCTTGACGCCGCGTGGAAACTCATTGTCGACCTCGACGAAATGTTTGCCGGTTTTGAAAAGGAAAACCCGAAACAGTCGAAAGGCTCGCCTGACAAAAAAGCGCTGTCAAGATTGCTGGCCGCTTGCGAGGCCTACGATCTGGACGCAGCGGACGCGGTCATGGCGGAGATAGGACAGTACGTATACAACGCGGACGACGGCCTCGCCGCCTGGCTTCAGGATAAAGTAAACAGCATGGCTTTTAAGGAAATAGTCGAAAAACTGTCGTCTATAAATTAGGTATAATCATAAACAACCTGTTCCGTATAAAAGCCAGCAAACCCTCAAGTTTACTGGCTTTTATGAGTGGCGGAGGCGGTGAGATTCGAACTCACGAGCCCTCGCGGACTACCTGATTTCGAGTCAGGCTCGTTATGACCACTTCGATACGCCTCCGTATAAGTGTGACAGCGGACGGTTCTCTGTCTTACGCAAGCTGTGCTTGCCTTATACAAAATACACGATTATAATTGTCTTGTCAATAAAAGACTACAACTATTGTTATTCTATGACGGGGAATGTATACTATGAACATTATAGTTGCTGTGAACAGCGATTGGGGTATAGGGCTTAATGGCACGCAAACGATCGTAATCCCTGAAGACCGGCGGCATTTTCTAAAAACAACGGATGGCGGTCTCGTTATTACAGGGAGAAAGACATTTGAAGACGTCGGGCGGCCGCTGCCGAACCGGAAAAATATAATCCTCACGCGAGATAAGGGTTACGCGGTCGACGGGGCTATCATAGCGCACTCAGTCGACGAGGTACTCGCGGAAATCGGCGGCGCCAACGCAGGAATCGACGACGCCAACACCCCAATGGAAAAGGCGTTCATCATAGGCGGCGCGCCCACTGAGAAGGTTTTCATCATCGGCGGTGAAAGCGTCTACAGGCTTTTCCTGCCTATGTGCGACCTCGCATACATAACGAAAATCGAAGCGTCGCCGCCGTCGGACACATTTTTCCCCAATCTCGACGAACTCCCGGAATGGACGTTGATCGAGCAAAGCCCGGTTATGGAACACGCTATGAACGTGAACGGACGCCCGGAAGTAATACATTATTCGTTCAACTTATATAAAAACAACCAGCCGACCGTCTGACTTTGTACTATTCTCTC
>Ga0082212_10013599_pt1 | contig 10163 bp, 8 predicted proteins | sample TergutNt197P3_FD_71548 | JGI IMG/M metagenome (GOLD analysis project Ga0082212, IMG submission 71548) | Neocapritermes taracua P3 segment gut microbial communities from Petit-Saut dam, French Guiana - Nt197 P3 | ecosystem: Host-associated > Arthropoda: Insects > Digestive system > Gut ...
GGTATGGTTTTATGTTTATACCGGACCCGCCGGGTATGGGGGTAATCGGGGTCAAAACCGGGATCGGAGGGGGTTTCTATATCGTATTCAAACAGAGGAAGGGTAAACGTCCCGCTCCTCTCCACCTGCATCTTATAGCGATTCCCGTTATTGTTGTATACCCCTGTTTTGTCGTCATCGACACCTCTAAGAAACATGCTGGCATAACCGAAATTTTCATCCACTCCTAACGGATCAAACGGCTCGGGATCTTCTACAGGCCACAGCTTTATCATGGGGTAACCGGGTTTAATAGCCTTTATATCCAATACTGTAGCGACGATGCTTTTTTCGACCACCAGTTTTGGCACGCCTATTTCGGGGACGCTGGGGGCAGAGAGGGTGACAGTGGAAGGTCTATTTTTGACTATATAGAGCAGATCGGTCGTTTCACCCGGGATCGAACCGCTGTCCAGGGCGCGGAACCGCATCTTCAGACTGCCGTCATTTCCCCTGTTACAATCATAGGTGTTTAAATCATAATACCAGTTTTTTTCCTTTGAGCTGCCGAAAAGATCGGTTACGCCCTCCCAGTCATACCCGTCAGGATCTAATTCGTTTGGGAATATTTTGCCCTCCACCCTCAGGAGTTCCCTGTAGGCTTCAGCGGATCCGCTAAACCGGACATTCCCTCTGAGGTAAGAGCCGGGCGGGGGGTAAATTCTGGAAACGGTTGGGGGGCGAATATCGACTTTTCCGCCCATGTCATTGGCAAAAGGGTTTTCGCAGGAGAGGAAGAAGCTAAAAACAGAGATAATTATTATCGAATAATAAAATGCTTTTTTAAATTTTGAAAGCATATTTTTACCTCCGCAGCCGTTACGGCGCTCCGTTAAATCACTCTATATAAATATACTAAGCCCCCCCTCCCAATTTGCTTAAAAGACACTACCTCAATTGAAATTATACAATATGTCAAGCGTATTTTCCAGTATTTTCTTGCGAAAAAAAAGTCTAATTTCACCTCCTCGACAAAAAGCGGAAAAGTGTCTACAATAGGTTATATTTAAATTAGGGGTGGTTTATTCTCGGTTTTAGCGACTATATTTCCGACATTCCCGATAATCCGCACCGTAATTTTGCCCAATTACTGGATCAGGTGGCCCGTGACCATGCGGCTAAAGACGCTATTCTGTACCGCAGTGACGGGCAGGTTGAATTTACACGGTGGACCTACGCAAGATTCGGCGAAGAATGCCGCAGGGTGGCACGGGGGCTGTTGGCCGCCGGTCTGAAAAAAGGTGACCGTGTAGTGCTGTGGGCGGAGAACCGCCCCGAGTGGATGGCTGTCTGGATGGGGACCGTAATCGCCGGGATCTGCATTGTGCCGGTTGATTTTCATGTTTGCGAGCAGGAATGCGAGAATATTATAAATATAACCAGGGCAAAAGCGGTCTTTTTTTCCGGCACAAAGCGGGATTTCGCCCTTTCCCTGCCCGAAAAGGGGATAAACCCGGTGGTTTTGGTGTGCATTAGCCCTGAAAATGAGGAAACCCCCTGTGAAGATGGTAATCAATCGACTAATTTTGACCGGTTTGGCGCAAACGCGGGGGATCAACCCCTCCCCTCCCCCGACAGTACACCGCCGGATCACCCCGCTTCCATTGTATTCACCTCGGGGACAACCGGTTTTGCCAAAGGGGTAACCCTTTCCCACAGAAACATCATCGCCAACACAAGCGCGGCGATCCGCATCCTGCAGCCGGTAAAAGAAGACATTTTTATGAACGTGCTGCCCCTGCACCACACCTACCCCACCACGTGCAGTTTTATGGCCCCTATTTTTACCGGTGTTCCGACGGTAATTGCCGAAAAAATAATCGGTAAAGTTGTTGCCGACGACATTAGGGACGCAAAAGTGACTTTCCTTATCGCCGTTCCCCTGCTCTACGACAAAATGATGGCCGCCATGGAAGCGGGTTACAACAAACTGCCCGGTATCGTCCGGGGCCCGTTAAACCTGCTGAGGAAAATCGCCCTTGCCGAGGCGAACAGGGGCCGGGTGGAATTCGGACGTAAGGTGTTCCATTTTATCCGTAAAAAAGCTAACCTTCATTCGATTGGCATAATGGTTGCCGGCGGCGGCCCCCTCAGCCCGAAAACGGCGAATTTTTTTGATTCTTTCGGTTTCAACATCGTTCACGGCTACGGCATGAGCGAAAACAGCCCCCTTGTCAGCGTAAATACCCCCCGCCACCGGCGTAACGTATCGGTGGGCCTTCCGGTAAGCTACACCGACGTAAAGATCCTGGATCCCGGCTCCGACGGCATCGGCGAAATCGCCGTAAAGTCCCCTTCTGTTATGCTCGGCTACTTTGAAAACGAGGAAGCCACCAAAGAGGTAATGACCGAAGACGGCTACTTGCTTACCGGCGACCTGGGCTGCCGCGACAGTGACGGTTATCTTTACATAAAAGGCCGCAAAAAAAACCTTATTGTCACTTCCGGCGGCAAAAACATCTATCCCGAAGAAATTGAAGGCCCTTTCAACAACTCAAGGGTAATAGGCGAAATTCTTGTAGTCGGCCGCAAAGAGCCGACTCACGGCGGCGAGCATATTTTTGCTGTTGTCGTTCCCAATTACGAAACAATAGAGCAAGATCACCCGGGAAAGAAAAACAACGAAGGCTTCGTTCGGCGCCTTGTAAAAAAAGAAATTGAACAGACAAACCGGCGTTTACCGGGCTACAAGAAGATAAGCGACTTTATTATCCGCCAAGAACCCTTCGAAAAAAACGCCCAGCAGAAGATTAAACGGTTTTTGTATACGGAGATGTATAGTTAAACTACCCTTCAGCTTGAGCAACTACTACCGAGGCGAGTTTGCGGCCCCGGCGCTGGTGGAACCTTACAATGCCGGCTTCTTTTGCAAAAAGGGTGTAGTCGCTGCCGCAGCCCACATTTGTTCCCGGGTGAATTTTGGTGCCGTGCTGCCGGGCGATGATGGTACCGGCTTTTACCGTTGTGCCGTCCGACGATTTAATGCCCAGGAATTTGGGATTCGAATCCCGACCGTTTTTTGCCCCGCTTCCGCCTTTCTTCCGTGCCATTTATGTCCTCCGAATCGTTAATTTACAGTTTTGGGGATGTTCCTCGGCCACAGACGCAAGGCCCTCGGTTAGAAACACCCCTGCGGCGAAAAGAAATTCCCTTCCTTCCGCCGTATAGCCGGCCTCCAATGAAAGAAAACCGGGTTCCGGCGCGTCGCACCGGATCGTTATGCCCTTTCTGCCTGAAAGGGAGCGAACCGCCGTCCGCATTAAAACCGAAACGGCGGCGCAGACTATGTCAAACCCCGTCTTCCCCGCCCCGGCATGACCTGAAGCCGTACAGGTTTTAAGGACCCCGTTTTCATCCAGAACCGCTTCAATTTCGATCATTTGGCTTCCGGTATTAACCTGAAACCCCGCCCTTCGGCCCGGGTTTAACCGGTAATTGCCCCTATTTTCAGCACCGAAAACTGCTGCCGGTGCCCCTTTTTGCGGCGGTAGTCTTTTTTCGGCTTGTACTTAAAAACGATAATTTTCGGATCTTTTCCGTGGGATTCCACCGTCGCACTGACCTTCGCCCCCTGCACATAGGGGTTCCCCACCGTCACCGTATCGCCCGATAACAGCACCACGGTATCAATATCAACAGCCGTTCCGGGCTCCGCGTCAATTTTATCAACCTTGAGGGTGGCCCCCGTCTCGGCCTTGTACTGTTTTCCCTTAAATTCAACCAAAGCGTACATTTTTTTGCTTCTCCAACTAATAAGTACCGTTTTATACACCAAAAACGGAAAAAGAGTCAAGAAGGTAATTACCGAAAAAGCCTGAGAAAAACCTTTTGAAGGGGGCTGGTTTTACCTGCTCCCATAATGTGTACGGCAATTGGTTATTATGATTTTGCTGTTTACTATTCGGTATATCAACCTATTTGTTTCATCTATACGACGAGACCACCACCCCGATAAATTTTCTTTTAGCGCTTCAGGCTTACCAATCCCGTCATTGCCGTTACGCTCAATATCTCTGATAAGCTGATTTATACGTTTTAATGTTTTTTTATCTTGTGATTGCCAATATAAGTAATCGTCCCATGCTTCATCTGTCCATAATTTTTCCATGGTCTATTCTTCTAGTTCATGGATGGTCAGTTTGCCTTCTTCGGCTTTTTTTATGGAACGGTATAAAACTTTCATGTTCTCGGCATTGTAAAAAGGGTCTACATTGGTTGTAATTTCAAAAGGGATACCACCCTGTCTGATTGTTTGACGAATAAACATGGTAAAAGCTGTCGTCATGCTTAATCCTAATTCTTCAAAAATATTTTCGGCGCGGGTTTTTAATTCATCATCTATACGAATATTGACTTGTGCCATATGCTAAATCCCCCTATTTATTTGTATATCATATACTATACATTGTAAAGAAAAATATGTCCAGTGTACCTCTCTCCCCTACATCACCTCAAGAAACGGCACGCAGATGAGGTTCAGCGCGTCCTTTAGCACCCGCAGTACCGCCTTTGAAAGGGCCAGCCGGGCGGAGGATAAACTGGGATTTTCGGCGTTGAGGATAGGGCAGTCGTGGTAGAAACGGCTGAAAGATTTGGAGAGGTCGTAGAGATAAGCCGCAAGATGTGAAGGGTCAAGGCCGGCGGCGGCATCGCTGACCGCCTGGGGATAAGCCGCCAGCACTTTGACAAGTTCCCATTCGGCATCGGAGATCAGCAGTGAAAAATCCTCATTTTCCACTTTCCGTTCTCCGGTCTCCTCATTTCTCTTCCGCAGCATGGACGAAATCCGCGCCCCCATGTACTGCAAATACGGACCGGTGTTGCCGTTGAAGGAGAGGGATTCTTTGGGATCAAAAAGCATATCTTTGGAAGGGGTCGCCTGCAGCAGGTAGTAATGCAGCGCACCCAGGGCGACTTTTTCCGCGACATCCGCGGGATCGCCCACTTTTTCTTCCCGTTCTTTTTCCTTTATTTCGGCAAGGGCCATGTCCCGCAGACTGTCGATTAAATCGTCGGCGTCTACAACTGTTCCTTCACGGCTTTTCATTTTTCCTTCGGGAAGGTTCACCATGCCGTAGGAAAGATGGCGGAGGTTTTTGGCCCAGGTGTAACCGAGTTTTTCCAGAAGGACAAACAGCACCTTGAAGTGGTACTGCTGCTCGGAGCCGACCACGTAGATCATCTGATCGAAAGGCCAGTCCCTGTAGCGGTTAATCGCCGTACCGAAATCCTGGGTGATGTAGATCGAAGTGCCGTCGCCTCGTAGGAGGATCTTCTTGTCGAGTTTTTCCGCGGTAAGGTCTACGGCAACAGCACCGTCGGGCTCCCTGTAAAAAAGCCCCCGTTCCAGTCCCTTGAGAACCTCGTCCTTACCCAGAAGCCACGTATCGCTTTCAAAATTATACTGATCAAACGAAACGCCGGTGCGCTCGTATGTTTCCTTCATTCCCCCGATAGCCCAAGCGTTCATCTGTTTCCAGAGGGCGACAGTTTCGGGATCGCCGGATTCCCACTTTCGCAGCATATCCCGTGCGCGGATCATGGACGGCGACTGCGCTTCGGCCTCTTCTTTTTTCAGGCCCCGTCCCACCAGATCCTCGGTTTCTTTTTTGAGATCCCGGCTGAAACACACATACCAGTCGCCGACAAAACGATCGCTTTTAACTTTTTCGGTTTCGGGCGTTTTTCCCCGGGGTGTTCCGCCCCCGCCCTGCTCCTGATATGCCAGCATGGATTTGCAAATATGGATACCCCTGTCGTTGATAATGCACACCTTTTTCAGTTGCGCGCCGCAGGCCGCCAGAATCCGCGAGATACTTTCACCTAACACATCGTTGCGCAAATGGCCCAGGTGGAGGGGCTTGTTGGTGTTGGGGCTGGAAAATTCCACCATGATCTTTTTCCCCGCCAGCGAACCGGGCCTGCCAAAAGCATCATTAAAAACTTCGCCGAGAACGGCTTTTGCCGCTGAAGAGCGATCCAGACGGATATTAACATAGGGCCCGGCGGCTTCCGCTGAACCTGCGGATTCTTCGAATCCGATGCCACCTGCCTCCGCTGCCAGCCTTTCGCATACCATTTGGGCAATCTGAGGTGGCCCCTTCCGCAACAATTTCGCATAACCAAACATGGGAAAACCAATATCCCCCATTTCAGGATTCGGGGGAACTTCGGTAATTACCTGATTGGGATCAACATTATTTGCCGCTGCATCCGCCTCTTTTATCAACACGGTAAGGGCGGCGGCTATCCTTACTTTCCAGGGTTGTCTGTAGTCGTACATTATTCAATAAAAATACAGGGAATTTTTTTGTTTGACTAGTATTGAAATTGAATGTAAATTTATTAACCATGCAAAAAAACAATAACGGCGGAAATTTTGTAATACAGGGCGATGTTTGTTGGAGCAAAAATTCGACAACTCTGGAAACAAAGGCCGGGGCCTTTATTGTCTGCCTTGAAGGTAAAACCGCCGGCGTTTTTTCCCGCCTGCCGGCCCGGTATACGAACCTGCCCCTTTTTAAATATCCCGGCAAGTTGATAGTACCCGGTCTGGTTGACCTTCACGTACATGCGCCCCAGTTTGCCTTCCGGGGGCTGGGCATGGATCTGGAACTGCTCGACTGGCTAAAAAAACGGGCCTTTCCCGAAGAGTCAAAATACGCCGATCTTGATTACGCAACCCGAGCGTACGGCCTTTTTGTCGAGCATATTAAACGCGGCCCCAATACACGAATTGTTGTTTATGCCACGGTTCACGTTCCCGCAACGCTGGCCCTCATGGACCTGCTGGAAAAATCCGGCCTGGTGAGTCTTGTCGGGAAGGTAAACATGGACAGGAACTGCCCCGGCGGTTTAAAGGAAAAAAACGCCGCCGTTTCCCTCGGCGCGACGAGGGAATGGCTGGAATCGTGCAACGGCGCCGCCAACAGCGCAAGCCGCCGGTACCGCAATACCGGGCCGATCCTCACCCCCCGTTTTATCCCCTCGTGCAGCGACAAATTAATGCGGGGCCTTGGTGCGCTGCGGCGGGAATTCAACCTGCCCGTCCAGTCGCACCTTTCCGAAAACCGGCGCGAAGTTGAATGGGTAAAAAAACTGCACCCGGCAAGCGGCGGTTACGGGGAAGTGTACCGCGATTTCGGGCTTTTCGGTTCCGGTACGGAAGAGTGCCTCCCGGCGGAAGGCAATACGGCCCCCACGGTAATGGCCCACTGCGTCCTGTCGGACGAAAACGAAATCGCGCTGATGGCGGCGCGGGGAGTTTTTGCCGCACACTGCCCCCAGTCAAACACCAACCTTTCATCCGGTATCGCGCCGGTGCGGCGGCTGCTTAACGCCGGCGTTAACGTCGGCCTGGGCAGCGACATTGCCGGCGGCTCGAACAGTTCTATTTTCAGGGCAATGGCCGACACGATTCAGGTTTCCAAACTCCGCCGCGTTATGCGAAACCAGGCGGAAGCCGGTTCTGCAAAAACAAGGCTTGATGACAAGCCCCTTACCCTGGAAGAGGCGTTTTACCTCGGCACCGCCGGCGGCGGGGCTTTTTTCGGAAAGGCCGGTGCGGGTTTATGCGGTTCCTTTGAACCGGGCTGCGATTTTGACGCCCTTGTGATAAACGACAGTTATCTTGCCTCCCCGTCACTTGCAATCCGGGACCGGCTGGAACGGGTAATGTACCTCGGCGACGACAGGCATATTGAGGCGAAGTTTGTCAGGGGGAAACGGCTGTTTTAAATCAACCATACCGGCACGTAGCAGTTGTCTTTGTTAACGGGGTACACATTGTCGGTCATGCAGATCACCCCTCCCGTGCCGATTGTTTTTTTTGTTCTGCGAAGCGTTTCAAAGCGCAGTACGGCGCTTCTGTCCGATGTACATACTTGCTTCCGTTAAAAATAAAATATGATTTTATTTTACCCGTTTCATGACCAAAAGTCAAGAGAGGCGTGTTGTATAAACAGACCTAATTTCTTCCCGCCGCGGATTTAAATTCGGTCCAAATACGGTTGTGCCGGTCTTCCGCATCGGGGCTGATATTTTGAATCATCTCCATTTCATTTTTCTGAAAATTCCAGGGGATGGTGAGGAACTCGTTGTATTCGGGGGCAATTAAGGTGTCCGAAGCGGAAAAGGTGCTGTAAAAGCCCAGATATTCAAAACATTGAGCACCTCGTTCGGGATCGAGGATATAGTCAAGAAAGGCGTAGGCCGCATCGGGATTCGGCGCGCTAACCGGAATAAAAGCCGGCATTATACCGAAACCGAGTCCCTCTTCGGGATACACAACCTCAAGTTCGGGTTTTTCCATTTTCGCAGCCGTCACCTGGCTGGTGTACATCACCGCCGCGTAAATCTCCCCGGAGAGAAGCTCATCTTCCAGATTGTCATCACGAATAAGCCGGATATTCGGGGCCAGTTCTTTCAGGAGATCTCCTGCCGCTTCAATGGTTTTAAGATCGTTGGTATTATAGCTCTCATGCATAACCTTTAGCGCCATGCCGTTAATCACCCGGAAACTGTCGATAATTCCCAGCCTCTGCGCAAGCGCGGGATTCCAAAGGTCGTGATAACCTTTAATGGATATGTTAATTTTTTGAGGATCGTACACAATGGTTTGAACTCCCGCCCCGTAAGGAACGGTATATTGGTCATCGGGATCGTAAAACTGGTTTTGGTACAAAGAGTTAATATTACGGAAATTGGACAGCCGTGCACGGTCGATTTTTTTGGCCAACCCTTCGTTGATGATATTTTCAACCATATAGTCATCGGCAATTACAAGATCGTACCTGCCCCCCTTGGCAGAATGTAGTTTGACAAACATTGTTTCATTGGTATCAAAGTTGACGTATTTCACCTTTATACCTGTTTCTTTTTCAAAACCGGCCAGGATCTCCGCAGGGAACATATCGCTCCATGTGTACAGTACAAGCCGGGGCTTGCCGGAGCAGCTTGTCAGCAGAAAGGCCAGCGCAAAGGCGGCAAATAATTTCCTCAAGATGGTACCCTCATAATTTTGAGAAAATAATACCATAAAAAAGGTATAAGGGGAAGCGGCCGGGGGGTGTCATACATCTGACATAAAAAGAGCTGTATACCCCGTGTAAGCGTAAATTTGGCCCCATTTTTTACCGCCGGTATTTTCGATAATGCCAAGATCGATAAGGCGGTTTACGGCACTGATGGCGGTTGGTTTGGAAAGTCCGGTCCTTGCGGTTATTTCCGCAACAGTCAACAGGGGCTTTTGCTTGAATACCGCAAACACAGTCTCGACGGAACCGCGTGCACGCCCCAATTCAGCCGTTTTTTCATCATCCGTTACAAACAATTTCTTGATGGTAACAAATGTTTTTTTTGCGTCGTTTGCAGTTACCGCCACGCCTTCAAGAAAAAAATTGAGCCATTTTTCCCAATCGCCGGTTCTGCGCGGCTCGGACAGCATCTCATAGTAAAGATCGCGGTGCTGTTTGAAAAACAGGCTTAAATACAGGGAAGGCGAACGCAGGAAACCCTGAACGTACAGAAAAAGTGAAATTAACAACCGGCCCACACGTCCGTTGCCGTCAAGGAAGGGGTGGATAGTTTCAAACTGCTGATGGATAAGGGCCGCCTTTACCAGTACCGGGATTTTGTCTTTTATGTGCATGAATTTCTCAAGCCCGCCCATAAGGTCCCGCACCTCGCCGGGCGGCGGGGGAACGAAACGGGCGTTACCCGGACGTGTACCGCCGAGCCAGTTCTGCGATCTGCGGAATTCCCCCGGTGTTTTTGACTTCCCCCGTGTATTTGTAAGAAGAATTTTATGGATCTCCCGTATAAGCCGGAGGGACAGCGGAAACCCGCCCTGTACCCGTTTCAACCCGTGATTCATCGCAGCCACATAAGAAGAGACTTCGGCTACATCATCGACCGGCACACCGGCGACTCCCCCGGATTCATGACGTAACAGATCGTCAAGGGTTGACTGCGTACCCTCTATTTGGGAAGACAGAACCGCCTCTCTACGGACGTACATATAGTTTATAATGGAAGGATCATCCGAAAAACCCCCGGGCATTGTTTCAACAACACCGTTAAATTCACCTATTGAAAAATTGGCCTTTTCCAGCCTTTCGGAAATT
>Ga0082212_10013600_pt1 | contig 10162 bp, 9 predicted proteins | sample TergutNt197P3_FD_71548 | JGI IMG/M metagenome (GOLD analysis project Ga0082212, IMG submission 71548) | Neocapritermes taracua P3 segment gut microbial communities from Petit-Saut dam, French Guiana - Nt197 P3 | ecosystem: Host-associated > Arthropoda: Insects > Digestive system > Gut ...
CAGCCTTTCGTTTGGTCACAATATTTTTTATTAATTTTTAATAATGTTTATATAAAAATTTTTATATAATATTTTTAATAATTTTTAACTATAATTATTATAATATTATAATTATTATAATTATACATTTATTATAATACTAGATGATTATTTTTTTATTATTTAGAGGTTAATATGACATCAATTTCAGATATTTTTGAGCATAGTTTGAAAAAAGGAAATCTAAAAAAGGATGATATTGTATCTCTTTTAAACACAGATAAAACTGATATAAATACATTGATGTCTTTGGCAAATCTTAAAAGGGAAAATAATCATATTACTTATTCTAAAAATATTTTCATACCTTTAACTGAAATATGTAGAAATTCTTGTGGATATTGTACTTTTAAAAAGGAGTCCAATGATTCTAATGCAATTATTTTAAAAGAAAAACGAGAAGTTCTTGATGAGCTTAAATTTTCCGAAAAGTACGGATGTAAAGAAGCATTATTTACATTTGGTGAACAAGCTGATGAGGAAAAAGTTGTTAAAAATGCTTTAAAAAATATAGGGTTTTCTTCTATGCTTGAGTATGTTTATAATATATGTCAAGAAACCTTAAATAAAACTAAACTTCTCCCTCATACCAATGCAGGTGTTTTAAGCTATGAGGATATGAAAGCATTAAAAGAAGTTAATGTGTCTATGGGTATGATGCTTGAAAATTCTTCTCCTAGACTTAGAAGCACTGAAGCTCATAAAAATAGTCCTGGAAAAGATCCAAAACTCAGAATTCAGACTATTGCTGATGCAGGTAAATTAAAAATTCCATATACCACAGGAGTCTTAATTGGCATTGGTGAAACTACAGAAGAAATAGCTGATTCTTTAATCACTATTAAAAAATTACATGATAAATATGGTCATATTCAAGAAATAATAATTCAGAATTTTAAATCTAAACCAGGAATTCAAATGGAAAATAATCCAGAACCTTCTGTTTTAGACATGGTTAGGACAATTTCAGTAGCTAAGCTTTTGTTTGATGATGTTTCTATTCAAGTGCCTCCAAATCTAAATCATGAAGTGGCTCAGATATTTTTATTGTGTGGTGCTGATGATTGGGGAGGTATTTCTCCAGTAAGTAAAGATTATGTGAATCCTGAAGCTCCATGGCCTGAAATTGAAGATATGAGAAATTTAACCATGGGTGCTGGTTTTAATCTAAAAGAACGCTTAGCTGTTTATGGTAAATATATTAATGAAGATTATTTAAGTGAAACTGTTTTAGAAAAAGCATTGATTTTAAATAAAGAATTAGATTAGTAATCAAAAAAAACTATAAATCTTTAATAGATTGAATTAATAATTCTTTCTTATAAAAAAAATTAGAGCGAGATTCATTTTTGAAAATGAATCTCAGAACCCCGTACTATATATTAATATTGTTTTTCTAATATTGAAAAAATAGATATCTATAACTATATGTGATTTAATGACTGTTATAAATAAAGATGAATTTAATGAAAAAATATTTTCAAGAATAGAAAAATTAATATTTGATTATAACCTCATTGAAAATGGTGATAATATAGCTGTAGCTCTTTCTGGAGGTAAAGATAGTGTTCTTACTTTACATGCTTTAGCTAATTTTCAAGATAATTATAATAATCTAAATAATAGAAATGATATAAATAATAATAGAAATAATATAATTAATACAAACAATAATAGAAATAATGTAATTAATACAAACAATAATAGAAATAATGTAATTAATACAAACAATAATAGAAATAACGTAATTAATATTAATAATAAAGATAATGATTTTGATTTTAATTTAATAGCTATTTCTGTTGATGAAGGAATTGATGGGTATCGCCAACATGGAATTGATGCAGCTATATCCAATGCAGAAGAACTTGGAATAAAACTTGTTCAAAAGTCATTTAAAGATGAGGTCGATTTTACTTTAGATGATATTTATCATAACTTCAAAAGTGCTTGTATTCCTTGTGGAGTCTTTAGAAGGAACTTGCTCAATAAAACTGCCTATGAAATTGGTGCAAATAAGATAGCTACAGGTCACAACCTTGATGATGAAATTCAATCTTTTCTTATGAGTTTCACTCGAGCTGACACATTAAAATTTTCAAAATTTGGTCCAATGCTTGATACTATTCACCCAAAACTTATCCCTAGAATTAAACCTCTTTGGAATACACCAGAAAAAGATGTTGGAACTTGGGCAGTTATGAATGATATTAATATTCACTTAGATGAATGTCCTTATTCAAGTTTATCACTTAGAGGAAAAACAAAAGATTTTTTAAATAGAACAGAATCTAAATATCCTGGAACAAAGGAAAATATTATGGAATCTTTTAAAAAAACAATTTTGGATATTAAATCAGATAATACTAATGTTAATGAATGTGAAATTTGTGGTGAACCTTCCTCTAGAACAATTTGCATGGCTTGTGAGATGAAAAATATTATTGAAAATAGTTAGGATTTGAATTGGAATTTTTGTTATTCCTTTTATTCTTCACTAATATCTTCGTTTTCTTTTTCATTCTCTCCATTTTCTTTATTTTTTCTAACTAAAACTTTGTCTATATGGTGACCATCCATATCGATAATTTCAAAGTCAAAATTGTTCCAGCTGAACTCTTCTCCAGTTTCTGGAATCCTATTAAGATAACTAAGAATAAATCCTGCTAAAGTAGTAAATTTATCTTCTTTTTCTTCGTTTAATTCATCTATTCCAAATAATTCCTTAAATCTATCTATAGAATAACCACTATCTATTAACCAAGAGCCATCTTTTCTCTCTATAGCTGTTGGTTCATCTGTTTCATCAATTCCAGGAATATCTCCAACAATTCCTTCTAATATATCATTTAATGTGATTAATCCTTCTATACTTCCATATTCATCTACAACAAGAGCTATATGAACATATTGAAGGTTTTCTTTAAATAATTTTAATAAATCTAAAGAAGGTAAGTTTTCAGGAACCATTAATGGTTTTTTTAAATAATTTTTTATATTTAAATCTTCTTTTTTAAAGATTGAGCTAAGTATATCTTTAGATTGTATAACTCCAAGAACATTATCTAAATCTCCTTCAGCTACTGGAAAAATAGATCTTTCACTTTCAATAATTTTATGCTTTGACTTTTCAATATCTTCTTCAAGATCTATCCATATTATATCATTTTTTGGGGTCATTAACATATCTACTTTTTGTTCATCAAGACGAAAAACCCTTTTAATAATATCTTCTTCTTCTTTCTCAATTGTTCCATCTTCAATTCCCTCTTCAATTAACATCTTGATTTCATCTTCAGTAACAACACTTTCTTTAGATTCACTAACTCCAATAATTCTTAAAACAAAATTAGTTGATTTACTAAGAATACTAACAAGTGGTCCACAAATTTTAGAAAGTATTTTCATGTATTTGGCTAAATTAATAGCTATTTTTTCTGGATTATTTAAAGCAACTCTTTTTGGAACTAGTTCTCCAATTACAAGAGAGAGATATGTTATGATTAGAACAACTATTATTATGCTTACTCCAGAAGCATATTGATTTAAAAATGTTAAATAGTAGGATAATGGTTCAGCTAATGTTGCTCCACCATATGCTCCTGCCAATATTCCTATGAGGGTAATTCCAATTTGGGTAGTTGATAAAAATTGATTAGGGTCTTCAATTAATTCAAGAACTGTTTTTGCATGTTTTTTACCATCATTTGACATTTGTTGCAATTTACTCTTACGAGATGAAACAATAGCTAACTCAGACATTGCCAATATTCCGTTTAAAAGTATTAAAAATAATATTATTATGATTTCTAATATTACATCATATATCATTGCTTTAATTCCTTAAAAATATTCATTTTAAAAATCCTTTCCTTTTTGGAAGATCGCTTGCTTTTTTAAAAGTTGAACTTCCATGTATTTCTTCTTGCATTTCTCTTACAGCTTCTGATGCATCTTCAGCAGTCTCTACTTTTTTAAATATTCGTCTCTCTTTCACTTTAAGAGATTTTCCACAAACACATTTTCTTGTAGCTACACCTTCTTTGGCATATAATGCCCTACCACAATCACAACGAAAAATAAAATACATCTTTTACCTATACTCCATGAATATATATTATTATAATCAAATGCCTTTATTTTGATTTTTATCATTTTTTTATATATTTTAAAATATAATTTTTATTTTTACTATTATCTAGTTTATAATTTATTGATTAATATATTATTATAAATAATATAATTATTTTTGGATTATATAATTATATAAAATATATATTAATATTAATCATTCTAAAAAATAATATAGTTATTTTTGGATTATATAGTTATTATAAAATATATATTAATATTAATCATTCTAAAAAAGCATTAACTATATTAAAACATATATTAACTATATTAAAACATATTTTAGACATTTGCTGTTATTCATTTAAATTAATTTATATTCCAAATATTTGTGAAAGTAATGGAATAAAAACTACTGATGGTAATATAATCCAAGTAGCTAAGCTAACTGCAAAATTTGTTCCAATAACAACAAGTAAAATTCTAAATATATTATTATTCCATAAATCTCTGAGGCTACTGATTTTGCTTAAGTTAGATATATCACTTCTTCTCACTTTTCTATATTTTACTTCTGTTAGGCCAGAAAACCATCCTGATGAAATAAATGGGTGGATTATAGTAAATGGGGCTGCGATAAATCCAACTATTGCAGATTGAATTTTCGAACCAGCGAGTATTGAACCAATAAAAGCAGCTCCCCCTCTTATTAAAACATATTCTAAAAGACTGTTCTCTATTTTAATACCATTTATAAATGCAAGAAAAAATATCACAATAAATGATATTGGAATAGCTAATATAATAATCTTAATCCATGGGATTCCACCTTTTTTCTTAATATTCAATAATGTTTCAATTGGAGGCATATCTTCAGGATTATCAAGGTATCGATTTATTCCTTCTTTATGTCCTGCTCCTACTACAGCTATAACATGGTCTTCTGGTATGTTTAATATACTATTTGCAAGGTATGCATCTCTTTCTTTAACAAGAACTTTGTATGCACTTGGGGATGCTTCTTTAAAGTACTCCATTATTTCATCTAATGTGTCTTCTTCTTTTAACTTTTCAATATCTTGAAGATCATCATCACTAGCAAATAATGAAGCCACACCACTAAATACGAATTTTAACTTTTCCCAAAGTGATGTTTCATTTAATGCTCTTTGTAATGTTATATTTATGTCTCGATCAATTAAAGCAATTTTAGCACCAATGTCATTAGCTGCTTCAATAGCTCCAATCATCTCAGAACCAGGTTTAACATCTACTTCTTCTCCAATTTTACTTTGTATATAAGTTAATATTGCACTAGCTAAAAATAAACCTACTTTATTTTCTTTAATAATTTTTGAAACAGATATTTCTTCATCTTCTTCGATACCTGCCTGTTCTTTCATAAGACGTTCAAATCTCATGTTATCTAGTTCAATAGCTACCACGTCTGGCATTTGCTCATAAATAGCATCTTTAACTTCTTCAACACTATTTTGAGAAACATGAGCAGTTCCTATGATTGTTAAACATTCTCTTTTCATTTGAAAAACCTATTGCCAATAAGAATATTATGATTTGTAATTTTTAATTTTATTTTTTTTTAAAATAAATTTTTTATATATATATGGATAATTTATAATTTTTTATAATTTTTATAGAGTTTTTATAGAATTTTATATTTTTTTTATATTGTTTATTTATAATTTTTAAGAATTTTTATTATTTTTTTATAATTTTTTATTTTATAATTTTTTAATGATATTATAAAGGTTATTTTTTTTATATTGTTTATTTTATAATTTTTAAGAATTTTTATTATTTTTTTATAATTTTTTATTTTATAATTTTTTAATGATATTATAAAGGTTATTTTTTTTTATATTGTTTATTTTATAATTTTTAAGAATTTTTATTATTTTTTTATAATTTATTAAATTTATTTTTAATAATTTTTATAACATATTAATATATAGTTATCTGTATATAAAACTTTAGATATTTTTATTAAATATTGTTATTTTTATTTAATTTGATAAAAAATGAGAAAATTTTAGTTTTAATATTATTTAATTAACTTTAAAACTTTTTTTTCATAAATAGCTACATTTTCAGAGATATTTTTTTGGAGTGAAAAATCAATGTCTTTTCCATATCCCAATTTTTTTAGTCTTTTAGATGATTTATTAGTTGAAATAACTTTTTTAACAGCTTTCCAATCACGACTAGCTAAAATAGCACTTTGACAATATTCACTTATTTCTGTATCAGCTTTATCCTGCTTTGATTTTTTTATTTTTTTCCAAATCCAGTATAATATTTCACCACTAGCTAAAAAATCTTCTATTGCAAAGTTTCCTTTCCATCCAGCCATTACAACATCAATATGTGAATAATTATTCCTTTTTGCTATTTTCAAGCTAGCTTCAGCTACAGCTTTCGCATTTATAAAACAACCTATCAGTACTGTAGAATCCATACTTTCTAATATTCGTGTTCCATTACTTGTTGTTAAAACTAAAGTATCACAGTCAGTACTAAAATTTTTTATATCTACTGGAGAGTTTCCAAGATCAAAACCCTCTATTTTTGCACCCATTCGTTCTCCTGCAAGAAGTCCTCCATTATTTTTAGCTATTTTTTCAGCTTCTTCTGGTGTGAAAGCAGGTATCACTTGATTAAATTTCTTCACAGCTATTGTAATACTGGTACTTGCTCTAAAAGTATCTACCACAATTGAAATATCTGAAGAAGATGTTTTTTCAAGATTTAATGTTATTTTCATTATAGTTCCTTCAATTTTTAGGTTTTAGTTATTTTTATCAAATTTTTTTAAATATATAATTATTATTTATTTATCATCTATTTAATTTTTCTATTATGGCATTTTTCAATACTTATTTTTTTTTATTGATTTATCAATTATTTTATTATATCTAATTGAAAAATGATAGTTTATCATTTTTTTTGATTTATAATAGATTAAAAAAAATATTTTATAATTTTTTATTAGTTATAATATTGTTATAATATCAATTTTTCAAATATTATAATCTTTCAAAACCATTACATTTTTCCAACAATACAACAATATTTTATTTAAAAGCCAATATTTGATTTTGAAGAGAAATTTTCAATATAACAATAATAATTATCTTTTATAACAATTTTGTATCTATTTAAAGCAAAATTATTTAAAATAAACCAACATATATTAATAAAAACTAATTAGAGGTTTATTATGTTAAGTAATAATGTTTTTAAAAAAATGAAAAACTTCAGAAAAGATAAAAATCCTATTAAATTTGAAACAATAACTCTTGGTGAACTATTAACAGAAGATTTTATTAGTAATGCTACGGAATTTTCTAATTTTGACCAGATGATATATGTTAGTGGAATTAAAACAATAAATAACTCATTTACAGAGGTTTTTATCTCAAAAGAATGGAATGAATTTGTAAATAAAACAACTGATTTCAGTGGATGGAAGGAAATGATGGAAGGAGCTGTTGAAAATTATATTTTAGGTGAATAAAAGTTTTTTTAAATAGATAAAGTATTAATGTGGAATTGCATAAATAAGTATAATGAAAGTAAAATCACATTGAGAGGATATTATGAGAATTGTTACAACACCTATGTGTGAAAAAATACTCATATTTGCAGGAATATCAGAATATAAAGTTAATAAAAGTCCAGATAATGAAAAAGGCGATATAGCTATTCTTTTATCTGAGAGTAAAACAAAAATGAATTCATTAAGTATTAAACTCAATACTTTTTCTCAGATTAAAGATAGTATAATTGAAGTTTCAAAGCTTAAAGATAATGAGAACCATCTCAAAAATCCAGTTTCTGAGGAAAAAATTAATGATATATTTGCACAATATCCTATAGCTAAAAAATGGATTTCCAGTGAAAAAAAGAGTTTACAAGATAAAAATTCAAAAATTAAAGTAAAAGTTTACTCTAAATTTCTAAAAGACATTGTTGTAGATATGGGATTTAATACAATTGATTCTGATGATGGGGGTTCTGATTTTGATTATATTGTATTACCTGATTACATGAATATTGAGAAGTTAGATAATTCTAATAATCATAATAGCTATTATAAACATAATCATGATTATAATAACAGTAATTATCATTCTCATAATTCTGAAATTATATCTATTCCAACTCATAAAAATGTTCCTAAAGACCCTATTAAAAGAGCTGAATTACGATATTCTATTTTAAGTGAGTTAACATAAATTTAGTTTATCCATATATTTGTTTAGTTAATATTGTTTAATTATAATACGTTTGTTTAAATTATATTATAAGTATAAATAATTGAAATATAATTATCTTTTTTTATTTACAAAAATCGATAATTTTTTGAAAAATTTTTTCTTTTATATATTCGTTTCAAAATTGAAACGTTTCTTTATAAAAGAGTGTTTCAAAATTGAAACAAGTTTTATGAAAATTGTATTTTTTTATATATTCGTTTCAAAATTGAAACGTTTCTTTATAAAAGAGTGTTTCAAAACTGAAACAATTGTATATATGAAAAATATATTAATAATAAATAATTTTTATATCATTTGTATAAAATTTGTATACAATTTTTTCATACTTTTTATTTTTTTATAAAATTTTCTCTCAAAATAATTAAATAATTTTATTAACTAGAATTAACAATATTTTTTTATAATATAATTATATCTATTGGAGAAATATCATGTATGAAACTTTAACTTATTCTGGAGGAATCCATAAAAGTGAAGAAATGAGGGAACTCATTGAAGATTTAGGAGGATTTATTCTTCAAGAAAACATATTACAAATGGATTTAATTTTGAATATGGCGGTTCCTATTGATGATGTTGAAAAAATTAAGGAAAAGTCAAAGGAACTCTTAGGTAAAATTTCTATCGCTCCTATGGCAGGTTGTGAAATAGCTATTGTCTCTCCAACTCTTGCAAGACACCATCTTCCTCATGCTGCTTGTGACATCTCAGAATATCTTCGCCGTTTTGGTGCTAAAGATAATATGATAGGACTTGCTCGAGGGGCAGGTAAAGGAACAGCTGGAATAACTGAATATGAGAAAAAACTAATTGAAGAACACGATGTAGCTATTTATGCTCTTGGAAGCTTCAAACAATGTATTATAGATAAAACTTTCCTGTTTGATGATATCAATGTTCCTGTGATTGTTACAGGTGCTCCAGAAATTGATATTGATGAGATTCCTGGTGCAGATGCTTATGTAAGTGGTCTTGGCAGAATTCCAAGAAGACTTAAAAGAGGAGAAAATATCAGAGCTCTTAGAAATCTTATTGAAGTTGTAGAAAATACATTAAATCAAAAGAAAAGAGATATGGCATTGGATCCACCTCTTGTTCCATCAATTTTAGTTAAAAATGCTATTGAAAACCAAGTTCCAGCTATCTCTGAGGTAATTTCTCCAACTCCAGCTACAAGCCAACTTGATGGCCTTAGGATAAAACTTGATTATGATAAATATCATGAAGAAATAGCTAATGTAATGGTGAATGACAAACCTTTACACGAAATTGCAGAGATTAAAAAGTCTCATATGTATGATTATATTTTTGTTAAGCTATTAAGCGAAAGTGCTATTGTGTAAATAGGCAATAGTCTGTATATATGGCTATTATGTAAATTATTCAATATTCTTTTTTTATTGACTTGAGACCTAGGCAAAACTCATTTTGTAAGAAAAAATTTTCTTTATTTCTTAAACAAAGGATTTTAAGGTATTTTTGACTAAGAAATTTAGACTTTTGACCACGTCTCGACTTTTTTTTTAAATAATTTTTTTATTTATTTTTTTAATATTATTGCTTTGTTTTTTTTAAATAATTTTTTTATTTATTTTTTTAATATTATTGCTTTGTTTTTTTTAAATAATTTTTTCGCTCATGTAAAGTTTACGGTTCTTTATATGAGTATTGTTTTTAACACTTCTATTTGCCAATTTTCTTTATGATTTATTTTATATTGAGCCAATAATAAATATTTTTCTAGATTTTCTTTT
>Ga0082212_10013602_pt1 | contig 10161 bp, 8 predicted proteins | sample TergutNt197P3_FD_71548 | JGI IMG/M metagenome (GOLD analysis project Ga0082212, IMG submission 71548) | Neocapritermes taracua P3 segment gut microbial communities from Petit-Saut dam, French Guiana - Nt197 P3 | ecosystem: Host-associated > Arthropoda: Insects > Digestive system > Gut ...
GAGAGGGCATTCTCTGACAACCCTGAGGATGCACAATGGCAAGGTGGAGATATGGTGAACATGTCCATTGGACAGGGTTTTATCTTGGTTACTCCTCTTCAACTTGCGAATGGCTATGCGGGCATTGCGCGTAGGAAGATGATAGAGCCTCATTTCTTCCATTCTGTACTCAACGATGAAGGGTACCCTATCATCAAATCCGAGATAAAGGAATCCGCCGTACAACCCAAGATCACGATGGAGCACATCGCTCGCGTTGAAGATGGGCTTGGACGTGTAGTGGACCGCATGGGTGGGGCTTTCAATGAATTGCCTGTCCAGGCATTGGGTAAGTCCGGCACTGCTGAAGTCAAATCTGCCATGGCTGACTTCTCCTGGTTTGTTGCCTACGCGCCAGCCGAAGATCCGCAATACTGTGTCGCCTGCGTGGTGGAGCAGGCTGGTGACGGCTCCTCTGCAGCCGTACTTGGCGTACAGCACACATTGGCGGCAGTCTATGGGATAGACGTTGGATCGATTGTGGTTTACGAAGGGAGTCGTGAACGATAGATGCCACTAGCGCCAAAGATCGAGACTCCTACACATTTCAATCCAACAAGCACCACGGGTTCACGCATCCGTCGCTTCTTTGAAGTTGTCAACGTACCCTTGATTATCGTCTTGATACTCTTGACTGCCTACGGTTTGCTGATTGTTCACAGCGCAACACTGAATACCAGTCTTTTCTCGTTCAATCGCCAGGTAATGGGAGTGGGGATAGGGGTTGTTCTCCTAATCCTCTTATGGCGCCTTGATTATCGTCGCATGGGCGACCTGCTTCTACCGCTGCTTATCTTAGATTTCATCCTGATCCTTTCCCCTCTGCTTCCTTTCATCGGCGTTGAGGAGAACGGCGCTAACAGATGGGTCAACCTCTTTGGACAGCAGATACAGCCTTCCGAGCTTGCCAAGCTGGTGACTATAATCGCCATGGCAAGCCTGGTGGGCCGCTATCGAGGGAAGATCGATTCTGGTAGAGAGTATCTGAAATGCCTGGGAACACTTTTAGCCTTGTTTGTTGCGATCATGTTGCAGCCGGACTTGGGAACAGGCCTGGTCTTCTTTGCGGTAGGTATCGCCATACTCTTTGTTGGAGGAGCGCATTGGAAGTGGCTGCTTATCACCTTGGTAGCACTCTCAGCCGCTGCGGCATTGGTTTTATACATAGATCCCATCCTGGACGATATGATGGGAAGGGATGTCCTGCTCAAGGAGTACCAGAAGAACCGCCTGCTGGTCTTTATGGACGATACTATAGATCCAATGGGAATCGGCTATAACCTCAAACAGGCAAAGATCGCCATCGGGTCAGGCGGATTGATGGGAAAAGGTCTTTATAATGCAACTCAATCTACCCTGGGCTTTCTTCCCGAGGCTCCGACAGACTTCATATTCTGTGTGGTGGCCGAAGAGCTCGGCTTTGTTGGTTGTATGGGGCTCCTTGCCCTGTTTGCGGGGTTGATCCTGTCGAGCCTCTGGGTTGCGTTCAGGGCGAACAATCCTTTTGGGAACCTGCTGGTCATAGGATGCGTGGGTATGTGGATATTCCAGATCCTGGAGAACATCGGGATGACTTGCGGCCTTATGCCGATTACCGGCATACCGCTTCCTTTTGTCAGTTTTGGCTCATCGGCTATGGTTACCAATTTCATGGCTGTTGGGATAATCCTCTCGGTTTGGACTCATCGCGAGAAACAGAAGGGAAAGTGAGCTTATGGCACGAGGGAAGCAATTGCTTGGTAAGCTACCCGCTAATCCTTTGACGATAATGAAGGCCATGGGTACAACCGAGGAAAGAAGCGCGGCCGATTTCACCCTCTCGCTCTTTGTTGAGCGAACCTTGGATCCAGCGCTTCTTACCTATGCTAAAGAGGCTTTTCGTCCTCAGACGGATAAACTCTCGATTTCAGTTATCCCATTCTTCGACGAGCCTGCTCCCCTGGAAATCCCTAGTGACCTTGTGATCATCATGGCGGCAAAAGCGCCGCTTGTTTCCGATCTTATGCTGCTGGCTTTGAAGGAACGGATACCTGCTGTAGTGGTCACCCTGGATCCGCTTGCTGTTCAGAAGACCTCGATCGATAACCATTTTGAGATCGACCTCAAATCCATGGTTACCGTTCAACAACATAACACCAAGGTGGATTACCACAAGCAACTTTTCAAAGAGCTCGGAGCGTGGATCTCTCGCGAGTTCAAAGATGACATCCTGCCTTTAGCACGAGCGCTGCCTTTTGTCCGAGACCCTTTTGTTAAGAGCATCATTCAGACAACCTCTCTGCAGAACGCTACGATCTCTTCACTTTTCTTCCTACCGGGCTCAGATATGCCGCTCCTCACCCTCAATCAAGTCAAGCTCTTTTTGCAGATCGCCGCAGTATACCAGGCTGACCTCGACAAGAAGAGATTCAAGGAACTTTCTGTTCTCTTGTTGAGCGCTTACGGTTTTCGCATGTTGTCCCGAAGGCTTGTTGCGATGATCCCTGTCATCAGTTGGGCGATCAAAGGGGCTATAGGCTATTCCGGAACTCTGGCTGTTGGCGTCGCAGCCCAGGAATACTTTGAGCGTGAGAGCGATTTGAAGTCTTTTCTCCCTATCAAGAAAAAGACCAGACAAGATGATGGGGTCGCTTTCTGATGCGATACGAATCGCTTTGGTCTCAGATTGAAGATCTTCTCATCCATGTAGAGAAGCCATCGCGTTATATCAATCATGAGTACAACTCCTGTATAAGCGGGGAAGATGACGGTTGTTCAGGTAAGTCCTATCCTTTCAGAATCGCTCTTCTCTATCCAGATACCTATGATCTGGGACAATCCAATCAAGCGATCGGGATCCTTCAGCACCAGATAAACGCTTTGTCGGATAGTACGGTTGAGCGCGTCTTCCTGCCCTGGATCGATATGATCGACCTGATGCGCGAAAGAGGAATACCCCTTTTTACGCAAGAGAGCGCAACCCCGGTCAGTGCATGCGACCTCCTTGGTATAACCCTGCCACATGAGTTAGCTGTCACCAATGTCTTAGAGGCGCTTGATCTTGCCGATATCCCGCTTCATGCCAAAGACCGCTTGCCATCTCATCCTTTTGTTATAGGCGGTGGCCCCCTTACCTTCAACCCAGAGCCCCTGGCGGTGTTCTTTGACGCCTTCTTGGTAGGAGAGGGAGAAGAGGCGATCCTTGAGATAATCGACAGCCTACAAAGGTCGAAGTCACAAGGACAGCCCAGAGGTGAAACGCTCTCTTCTTTAGCACAGATAGAGGGTGTCTATGTCCCTGTTTTCTATTCGCTCAATGACGCACGATTCCTACAACCTGAATCCGCGACGATTCCCGCTGTAGTCAAGAAGAGGATTGTCAAGGACTTTGCGAATCTACCAATAATCGTCGACCCCGTTGTCCCCTTTGCAGAAGTAGCACATGACCGCCTTGCTGTAGAGATCCAACGTGGCTGTAGCAGGGGGTGTCGGTTCTGCCAGGCAGGTATGACCTATCGTCCTGTAAGGGAACGGTCTGTCGATACTATTGTGGAAGCCGTTATCCAGGGCCTTGCACATACCGGCTATGATGAGGTATCGCTCACATCTCTTTCCTCGACAGATCATTCTCAGATCCAGCGGATCTTACAACGGATCAGCGCTTTACTAACGGGGAGAGGAACCTCTATCAGTATCCCCTCGCAGCGTGTTGATGCTTTTGGGATGAAGATGGCACAGATGATAGCGGGGGAGAGGAAGACCGGATTGACCTTTGCCCCAGAAGCGGGCACTCAGCGTTTGCGCGATGCCATCAACAAGAACGTCAGTGATGATGACCTTATCGAAGCAGTAAAGAACGCTTCTGCCTTAGGCTGGCGTCGCTGTAAACTCTACTTCATGATAGGCCTTCCCGGCGAGAACGACGAAGATATCAGAGGGATCGCAGAGCTTGCTAATAGGGCTTATGCTGCTGCCAAGGAGAGCGTCCCCGAGTCGCAACGGGGATCGATGCGCATGACTGTCAGCGTTGCCGTATTCATCCCCAAGCCCCATACCCCGTTCCAGTGGTGCGGCCAAATAGCCCATGAGGAGATCCAGCGACGTATCGATCTCCTCAGATCAGCAGGTCTTCACAAGGGGATCGATCTCAGCTGGCATGACCCCTCTACTTCTCGAATCGAAGCAGCGCTTGCACGGGCTGGCCGTGAAGCTGCGACTCTTATCGAGCAGGCCTGGCGCTGCGGCGCTCGCTTTGATGCCTGGAGCGAACTCTTCGATGCGAGGCCATGGGAGCAGGCAGAGGAGATAAGTGGTTTGACATTAAGCGCACTGGCACAGCGGGAATACAGAACAACTGAGGCCCTTCCCTGGGATCACATTGCATCTGGAGTCAGCAAGAAATACCTGGCGGCAGAATATGAGAAGAGCAGGGCAGGCGAAACCAGCTATGACTGTTCCTTTGACTTCTGTATAGACTGCGGTGTGTGTACGGATCTGACCTGTGCAATCCAGTTGGGGGGTGGATCACGTGGCTGACTCACTGTTCAGATTGAGGATCAATTACCAGAAACGTGGACGCCTGCGGTTCCTGTCTCATCTGGAGATCACCCGAGCACTTGAGAGGACTGTGCGGCGAGCAGGGTTACCCTATGCTGTCAGTCAAGGATTCAATACGCATATGCGTTATTCACCTGGCCCGGCGCTTCCCGTAGGCACTGAAGGTTTGGATGAATACTTCGACGTCCTCCTCGATTCCTATATACCTCCTGTTTCGGCTTATAACCTGCTTGCTCATGCGACGGTACCAGATATACCCATCCTCTCCGTCTTCTATGTAGACCCAAAAGCGAAGGGCCTGCAAGCTACTCACACAAAAGAGATCTACCGCGTTGTCCTGAGTTGTAACTGCTCTTCCAGCTTAGAGCTGGAGAGAAAGCTGAGGGCTTTCATCGAAGAAGGGGAGCTGACGGTAAAGCGGAAAGGCAAGCTGAAGACCTATGATCTCACCCGAGCTTTGCCTGTACCGTTCTCTCTTGAGGTCGAAGCCGATGGGAACACCTTTATCATAACGATGAGCCTGCTTGCATCGGAACAAGGATCCATCCGTCCTGAGAACCTCATTGAAGCAGCCATGGGGCCAGATTCTGATATAAGAGTGAATAGAGTCATGCGCATCCGCCTAGTAGAGGAAAGTTGATACACTATGCCGTCCATGAAGATTGACATCATTGCTGTAGGTAAGTTGAAAGAGCGGTTCTGGGAGAGCGCGTGCAAGGAGTATCTCAAACGCCTCTCGCACTCAGCTAAAGTCGTGGTAACGGAGGTGAGCGATTTGGGAGCACGCTCAAACAATGCTGTTGATCTTGTGCTTCGAACCGAGGCTCGACTCCTTGAACAAAGGATTCCTCCTGATAGCTACGTAGTGGCGCTTGACAGCGCTGGCACTCAGCTCAGCAGTGAAGGTTTTGCTGACCTCGTCAGTGACCTCCAGAATACGGGTATAAACCATCTTAGTTTCATAATAGGGGGTTCATGGGGACTTGATGCTTCGATAAAGAGGAAAGCCGATTCACTCCTCTCATTTGGACCGATGACACTTCCCCATAACCTGGCACGGGTGGTGTTGCTGGAGCAGCTCTATCGTTGCTTTTCCATCATTGCAAAGACACCCTATCACAAGTGATATTATTGAGGGTCTCGACGGAAAAGGAGGATACATGTCTGGAAACAATGATACCCTGGCCGCAATCGAAGGACTTCGTCAAGAAATCGATGAACTCGATGCGCAGTTAGTAAGCCTGTTGAACAGGCGAGCTGAGAAATCCCTTGCAATCCGTGCACTGAAACCTGGCGCTCAGATGGGGTTATATGATCCCAAACGAGAAGAGGAGATCTTCGAGAGAGTCTCGGCTGTAAACCAAGGGCCACTCTATAGTGACGATATCAGGTCGATTTACACGACGATCCTGCGAGTAAGCAAGGAGATGCGCGGATGAGCTATGTTCCTTACCATCCTGCTGGTGCGATAACCCTTCTTGCGGGTCCCTGTTCCATCGAAAGCCAACAGCAGCTCGATGAGGTGGGGGCGGCTCTCTCAGAGCTTGGGCTGAGTTGGATTCGCGGAGGAGCCTATAAACCAAGAAGCAGTCCCTATTCCTTCCAGGGTCTGGGTGAGGAAGGGTTGAAGATCCTGGCTGCTACCGGGGAACGCTTTGGCCTCAAGACTCTGACAGAACTTGTAGACACAACACACATCGACGTAGTTATGTCCTATGCGGATGCCTTACAGATCGGTACACGCAATATGGCGAATTTCGAGCTTCTCAAGGTGATTGCACATGCAACAGCTATAAACCACAAACCCGTTCTCTTCAAGCGCGGCATGGCGGCAACCATAGATGAATGGCTTTCAGCCGCTGAGTACCTGACGCAATGTGGCAACCCGAATATCATGCTCTGCGAGCGCGGTCTGCGTACCTTTGAGACGGCTACGCGATTCACTCTGGATATCTCTGCGGTCCCAGTTATCCATAAACGCTCCCTGTTACCCATCTGTGTAGATGTCTCACACCCAGCCGGTCAAGTCGACTTGATCCCAGCGCTTGCAAAAGCTGCCATCGCAGCAGGTTGCGATGCACTGATGATCGAGGTGCACCCTGACCCCTCGCAGGCGAAGTCTGACGCCTCACAGCAACTGACCATACCTGAATTCGCTGGTTTACTTGAGGAGTTACGCGCTGTCGCAACAGCGGTTGGGAAAACGATTGTCTGATGCCTCTGGATCTGAATGACCTTAATGAGGAGCAGAGACGGGCTGTTTGCTGCACAGAAGGCCCGCTTTTGGTGCTTGCAGGAGCAGGAAGCGGCAAGACCCGCGTATTGACCTACCGAATCGCCCATCTGATAGAGGATGAAGGGATCTCTCCCTATCAGATCCTTGCCATAACCTTCACCAACAAGGCCGCAGCCGAGATGCGTGAACGACTTGCTCGACTTTTGAGCTGCGGCTTGCGCGGGATGATGGTTGCTACCTTTCACGCCATGTGTGTCAGGTTCCTGAGAAATGACGCGGAGCGTTTTGGGTATACGCAAAACTTCACCATATATGATGAAGATGACTCGAAGCGCCTGATAAAGGACATCTTTGCACAACTGAATATCGATACCAGGCAGTTCCCTCTCAATGGTGTCCGTGAGCGTATCTCAAAGGCTAAGAATGATCTTATCAGCGCCTCAGGATTCGAAGCCACTGCCTCGAATGGGTATGAGCGTCTGGTTGCACGGGTGTATTCGAATCTTCAGGAGCGTCTGCGTATAGCTGATGCCATGGACTTCGATGACCTACTGTTCAATACCTGGTTGCTCTTTACTGAAAACCCAGACGTGCTCGAAACTTATCAGAGACGTTTCCGCTACCTGCATATAGACGAATACCAGGATACCAATGCTGCGCAATACGCAATCGCCCAACTACTGGCTGCCGCACATCATAACATCATGGTTGTTGGGGATGATGACCAGAGCATCTACTCCTGGCGCGGCGCGGATATCCGCAATATCCTTGAGTTCGAGAGGGATTACCCTGAGGCAACCGTCATCAAGCTCGAACAGAACTACCGATCGACCCAGACCATTCTAGAGGCTGCGAATGCAGTAATCGCACACAACAGGCAACGCAAGGAGAAACGCCTGTTCACCTTGGGGAATACCGGGGAGAAGCTCGCACTCTATCAGGCCTCAGACGAGCGAGATGAAGGCAGATGGATTGCCTCTGAGATTGAGCGCCTACGGAAAGAGGGACATCCATACTGCGACTGTGCCTTGTTCTACCGCACCAACGCACAGTCGCGTATCTTGGAGGACATGCTCCTGAGGGCGGGTGTCCCTTATCGTATAGTGGGAGGGACCAGGTTCTTCGATCGAGCTGAGATACGCGATGTCATGGCCTACCTGAAACTTGTTGTCAATCCTGCAGATGACATCGCAGCCAAGCGCATCATCAATGTTCCCCGGCGTGGTATCGGGAAGGCAAGTGTTGAAAGAATCGAGATCATCTCCAACAGGGAAGGAGTTTCCTTTCTCGAAGCCGCAGAATCAGTTTTAAGCGAGGCAGAGCTCGGAAAGAGGACGATTGATTCACTTGCGCGTTTCCTGCAGCTTATAAGAGACGCTCGTCGCTATCAGGGTAATCTCAGGGAGATAGTTGAGATGCTCATTGAACGAAGCGGGCTCATTGAGGCCCTGCAGAATGAGCGTACCGATGAAGCGTGTGGTCGCCTTGAGAACATCCTGGAATTCTATGGTGTCGCCCAAGAGTTCGAGGAGACCCATGTAGAGGACGATGATCCATTAACAGAGACTGAGGAGGCTCAGGATGATAATGGCTCCCAAGCAGCCACTCTGCTCCTGCGTTTTGTCGAATGGCTTTCCTTGCGAAGCGACCTCGACAGCTTGGTCGCCGGGGAGGATTTCCTTACCCTGATGACGGTGCATTCAGCCAAGGGCCTGGAATTCCCCGTGGTCTTCATTGCTGGTTTAGAGGAGACACTGTTCCCACATAGCGCATCAAGGGAGAACCCTGCGAACTTGGAGGAAGAACGCCGTCTTGCCTATGTGGCTATTACCAGAGCGCGCGAGCTGCTCTATCTTACCTACGCACAGACCCGGAATCTCTTTGGTAATGTCCAGGCTAACCCAAGGTCCCGGTTTGTCGCTGAGATACCAGAGGATTGCCTTGTATACAAAGGGGTAGGATCAGATGGTTTCCGCGGTCTTGGTTGGGAGAAAAGAGGGGATAGGCGAGGCATCTTCGGTTCAGGCACAGAACAGGCATACAGGGGAGGGCGCGTCTATGGCCAGCGCGGACAAGACGACAGTATGCGAGAACATGACACCACAAAAAAGAAGCGAGAATCCATAAGCTATGCGATAGGCGAGGTGGTTGACCATAAGACATTCGGCAGGGGAGTGATATCCGATATCCAGGGAGATGTGCTCTATATCTGCTTTTCAAAGAGTGGCGACACAAAGAAACTTCTTAAGGGCTATGCTCCAATTGTAAAAATCTCATAAAAGAAACAGCATTATTAGCAAATGCGGCGTATAGCGTTAAAATCTTAGCTGTTGTTTACTTGTTACCAAACATATAAAACCCTATACTGAACAGGTAAGCTCCACATTGTTTGTGCGGAGTCTATTGTACTGTTGGCCCCGAGACATGTTTTACCTGTACGCTCATGGACGTGCGTTCATAGCGGAGAGCATGACGGACGGGGCCCCTAATTGAAAGGGGTCCACCTTTGAGTGAGATCAAGAACACCTCGATCATCGAACTGGAAAACGTTGATGATGCCGAGATGAACCAGCTCATAGACGAGACGATCACCGAATTCGACGAAGGCGATCTTGTCACTGGAACCGTAGTGAAAATCGAGCACGATGAAGCCCTTCTTGATATCGGCTTCAAGTCGGAGGGTGTCATCCCGGCGCGTGAGCTTTCGATACGCAAGGATCTCGATCCGTCTGAGATCGTCAGTGTCGGAGATAGGATCGAAGCGCTGGTCCTCCAAAAGGAGGATAAGGACGGACGACTCATCCTCTCCAAGAAACGTGCGGAATACGAGCGTGCCTGGATAGATATCGAGGAGAAATTCAATTCTGGTGAGAACGTCATTGGTGAGGTCATTGAGATAGTCAAAGGCGGCTTGATACTTGACATTGGACTGCGAGGTTTCTTACCTGCCTCCCTGGTTGACCTCAGACGCGTAAAGGATCTTGACTCCTTTATCAATGAGAAGATCGAGGCGCGGGTCATCGAGATGGACAGGAACCGCAACAACGTTGTGTTGTCACGCAGGGTTGTGCTTGAAGAAGGCCGGAAGAACGAGCGCTCAGAGATACTCGAGAAGCTTGCCAAGGGTATGCGCCTTAAGGGCACGGTGTCCTCTATAGTGGACTTTGGAGCCTTTGTCGACCTTGGTGGGATAGATGGCCTTGTCCACATCAGCGAGCTCTCCTGGAACCATGTCAGCCACCCCTCCGAGGTGGTCAAGGTGGGAGACGAGGTTGAGGTCGAGATCCTCGAGGTAGAGCTCAACAGAGAGCGTATCTCCTTGGGCCTGAAGCAGACGACAGAAGACCCCT
>Ga0082212_10013603_pt1 | contig 10161 bp, 7 predicted proteins | sample TergutNt197P3_FD_71548 | JGI IMG/M metagenome (GOLD analysis project Ga0082212, IMG submission 71548) | Neocapritermes taracua P3 segment gut microbial communities from Petit-Saut dam, French Guiana - Nt197 P3 | ecosystem: Host-associated > Arthropoda: Insects > Digestive system > Gut ...
TATTTGTCATATCTCAACTTATTCTGTTGCAAATGTTCAGATTCAACGACAATAGAACGGTCATGGGATTATCCGGTAAAACCGGGTACGGAGGAATGGTTGAATCTCCAAGACATCCAGGAGCGGATAGATGCCTGCCAGATTCCGGAAGATATTTTGGTTTCCCTCTCTACGGAAGAGTTGACGGTAATATGTTTGGGATATCCATTCCTTATTACTGGCGTTCATGCTTTCGATAGATACAACAGTGGGCTTGACAAGCTGTTTGATGATTTCAATGGTATCAGAGAGCTTTATAAGAGGGAAGATCTAGCCAAAGAGTTGATGGGTTGGTACGACTGTCAAATTAAAAATCTTTCTGTTTGGAACAGAGAAGGTTTTGATACACAAAAAGGAGCCGTTAGCGCTATGATTCCTCTATTGGAAGCTTTATTAAGCAGAGTGTCATTCGATTATAAAGATGTTTTACAAAGCTTAGTGAACGGATATGAGGAAAAACTAATGTATCCCGATAGTGTTATTTGTTATAATTTTCATATCAATCTCTCAGCCAGAGCGCATATCATCCAAAAAATGTGTACACAATGCCTTGACGAAATCCCTGAAAGGGAAAGAACTTATCTCTTTCGTGGTAATTATGTAAGCGACCAAACTATAGCTATTGTTAATAAATTATCTTATCAATTAATCAAGTAGAATCATGAAAAAAACTATTATTTTACTCTTTGTTTGCGTTGCCTCTATTTCTTCGTTAAAAGGACAATCATGCATTTCAAATACAACAAAGTTTGACCTGTCCACTCCAAACGGAACCCCGATTGAGACGCAAGAATGGTGTGAAGAGACACTGTATTGGAGGCTGTCAAACGACGATTACCATGCCATCCACTTCCCCCTTGCCAAACAAATCAAAACGTATGACGGTTGTAGTTCAACGTTAAGATTTAATTGTCACGGCTATGCATGGATCCGAGAGGTGCAGAGGATAGACAGATTTATGGGGGGAGACGAGCTTGATAAATTTATAGACGACGGCAGTTATGTATTGATGCCTTCTTACTATCATCCGGCAATCTGTGTATCGGGAGACCATTCGGCAATTACTACGCCTCATCCCGATACTCTTATTTCCAAATGGTATATTGATCCGTTAATGAAGCACCAAAAGGATTATAATCCTTTTGGCACCAGTGTTTGGAAATACTATGTCAGACCATCCATTACAGGACCCGAGACCCTAAGTCCAGCCGGTACCTTCCAACTCATTAACGGGCAGTCGGTCGACTGGTCTGTTTCTCAAGGTTTTGCCCTTTCCACGCCAACCGGCGCTTCCACCACCGTTAACGCTAACGGATTAAACGGGCAAACCGGAACGCTGACGGCAACAATAACAACCACTAACGGAACGACTCAGGTTACCAAATCTATTCGGGCGAGTACCCTGACAATCTCCGGACCCGATCTTATTGCCTCTTCCTGTTCAGGAACATATACGTTACCGGCAGGGACTCCATCCGGAACATGGCAAGTCATTGGTGGAGGTTTAACACCTGCTTCCTACAACGGAACAAGTTTTACCGTTAGCCGTACAGTACGCATCAGGCTCATTCCATCGCAGAAGTTGGAAAACCCTACTATTTCAAGGCTGCCCTACCTTCCGACCAGCGTCCTTTTGTACAGACGTATGAATGGGAACTTTCTATGGGGAGTCTATATTATTTCACCGGAGAATCCACCCAAAACAATCCGGTAACATTTACCAATTCTGGCACATACCTGTTGCGTTTAAGAATATACGATGGCTGCGGATGGAGCAAGTGGGTCGATAATTATGTTGAGGTGCAATAGTGTATGTTTAAAGTCGTGAGGCTGTGTATATAGTTGGCGAACAAGTCGGAAATTGAAATATGAGTCCCCTCCAATAAATCCTTTTGCCGAAATTGAGCAACATGAAGATATTGGCGAAGAATTCTATTTACAAACACTGTACACATAATATATACACTTTTGTCTATTTACAAAGACGAATTGAGCTGTAAATTCATACATTTGGGCAAATACGGAATAAAAGCCGGGCAAAGAGCCTCTATTTTCTGCTTTTTGGACACATTTTGAGCCACTACGGGCTACAAAATGAACAATCCGCACAAAGTTCAACCATAAGCAACGAACATTTGCCCACATCTCGTGCTTGACTAACCCGCGATAGCGGCTTTTATCGTTGGGATAGTGATAACCCAATTGAAATATGCTTGCTTCTACATTATTACGAAAATTCAACGCCGTCTGTGATCTGGCGGCTATCTCTTGACGCAGTAAACAGGTATCAATGTCTCTTTGAGTAAAATATCTGTACTTTTAACCGTGCATTGTACTGATAATCCTGTGAATGACAATGCCCAGTTCCGTCATCTTAGTTTCAAGCTCAGGCTTGTTGCTCCGGTAGCATACCTTATCACCGCTCTCTCTCGAGATGAGACCCAGTAAACTGATGTCCGATGCCGGTAACAATCGATAGAGCCCTCCCTTGAACTAACGGTAAAACATACTTAACGTCTCATGGATCAATTTATATCTGCTGTACCATGCAATATTGCTACCCAATAACTTGCTGTCCATACGAATCTTATTCCCATTGACCTGAAATTCCAATGCCTGAGACTTCGTTATCTGTGAAAATACTTTCTCTATCAGATTCTCATGACCCTCATGCTCCCAACTTACTATGCGCTGACGAAGCAAATAGTAGGTCGAGGGTGCAGGGATGGAATCGTCTATATTCAACAGTCCCAATGCACTGCGAACTAAAAGATTAAACTGACTTTGCTCAAACAGTTGCGCATCACTCCATCCTTGGGATTCTTTCAACACCATCATGCCTATAAGCACTCGGATGGATGCGTTGGGCGCACCAAAACCCTTGCAAAACAACGGTCGAAAGATATCTTCATCTATTCGTTGGGTAACTTGATTACGAAATTGATCGTGCCATCCATTATCATCTTCATAAATCTTCAACGATTTGCCTGTTAATAGATTATGTGTATTGGAAAACAAGTTCAACAGGCTGATTTTACTACTCTTACGGAATATTATGGGTATATTTTAAAGAAAAAGCAAAGTTACAAAACTTATTTGACTTAAATAATTGATAATGTGCTATTTATTAAAAGAAAATGTGGGTGGGGACTTTTCGGGGTGGATTCGTTATTTGAAAAAGATTACTAAATTTGCAATATTTAACCGGCAAACTATCACCTTAGGCTCGCCTAATTTTGGACTGACAAATGGGGAGCACCATTCAACAGTATCCTATGAAAATGCAAAAAGTTCTAAAAATATGTACGTGGCTGTTGTTTATCACGGCGGTCTCTTTTTTGATGAAAATGTGTAGCCGTGTTTTTGTGGGCGATTGGTTTCCGGTGAACACCACCTCCATGACGCCCACCATTGTTCCGGGGGATAAGATTTGGGTAAATAAGTTGATTTTTGGGGCGCGCATCTATAAAAATTTGGATTTTATTGAGGGGAAACCGTTAGAGAGTTTTAGGGTAAAGGGATGGCGAAAAATCAGGCAAGGCGATGTGGTGGTGTTTAATGCGCCCATTCAAAAGTCCGATTCCGATTCAATCAAGTTTAAAATTGATTATGTGTATGTGAAGCGTTGCATGGGCGTGCCCGGAGATACGGTTCTCCTTCCAAGAGTCCAAAGACACTCTATTGAGGGGAGGGTCAATGGCAGAGAGCCTCAAAGGTATTCGGGTGTGGTGTATGTGCCCAAGAAGGGCGATACGCTCTATCTGACCCGAAATAATCGGGGCTTGTACCGCGCAGTCATTGAATATGAATCCCATTACTCTGCGTCCCAAAGGTACCACGTGTTTCAAAACAATTACTACTTTATGTGTGGCGACAATTCGTTGCAATCGTATGACTCCCGTTATTTTGGCTTTGTGCCCGAAGAGTTTGTTATAGGCGTCTCCAGACGGGTACTCTTTAATAATCAAAACGGCTGGAAACAAAAATGGAAAGAACGTCGAATATTTAAACGGTTGAAATAATTATTTTCTTACCTTTACAGACTAAATCAATAACAACATGAGGCGCCTTTTCTTTCTCTCTTTTATTCTGATGCCTGTGGTGGTGTTGGGGCAACCCAAAAGCGTTTATACGTTAGAAGACCTAATATCCTTAGCGCAAAGTTCCTCTCCCAGCGCTTTGATTGCCCAGAATAACTTTCGTGCAGATTATTGGAATTTTCGCGCCTATCAGGCACAGTTCTTGCCCTCGTTAAATCTGGCTGCAAGTTTGGCGCAATTTAACCGCTCTACCCAATTAATCCTTGACCCAACCACAGAGAGGTATAAAACTGTTGATAACAGTGCTTTAGGAAACTCTTTTCAATTATCAATCAACCAAAGAATCGCCCCCACAGGGGGAACTTTGTCGCTCTATTCCGAACTCTATCGTTTAGACCAATTTTCGCCCGAATCGGAGATGTTCTACCAAAGCACTCCTGTTAGTCTCACCTATTTACAGCCTATTGGCGGATACAACTCCTTAAAATGGCAAAAACAGACGGAACCCAAGTCCTACGAATTGTCCAAACGGCAATATTTAGAGTCTATGGAGTACATTACCATAAATGTAACGCAACTCTTTTTTGACGTGCTCCTGCAACAAAAGCGACATGAAATGGCGCTTAAAAACTACGATAACACAGATTTTTCCTATAAAATGGCGGAACAGCGCTTTGACTTGGGGTCTGTTACCAAAAATGATTTGTTGCAACTACAGGTCAGCCTGATTAATTACGACAAAGCGAGTCGGGATGCTAAATTGGAGTTGGATATGGCTCTTTTCAGGCTGCGCTCTTATTTGGGGCTGCCTCAGTCAACGCAATTTGATTTGGCATTGCCCGACGTTCCCGGTGGGATAAACCTCGATTATGAGAGGGTGTTGGCGCTCTCCTATCAAAACGGCACCTTGATGCTGACTCAGGAACTCAGAACTATCGAAGCAGAGCGGGCGATTGCTGAGGCAAAGGCAAGTCGAGGTATTCAGGCAGACCTTAGAATCTCTTTTGGACTCTCCCAAAATTCAGGAACGTTGGGCGGCGCCTACACCACGCCGAGGGATCGCGAGGTTACGGGAATTTCGTTAAGTATGCCCATTTTGGATTGGGGCAGGGGGCAAGGGCGTGTACGGATGGCACAATCTCGCGCCGATGTGGTGGCAGCACAGGTAGAGCAGGCGTTTTATGACCATGAACAAAATATATTGATAAGCGTGTTGAGGTTTAATAATCAGGTGTATCAATGTTCCCTCTCAAAAGAGCTCGATAAAATCGCTCAAGAACGTTATCAGATTTGCCTTGACAAGTTTGCCAACGCCACCCTGTCGGTAACGGAGTTAAATGTGGCGCAATCGGAGAAGGACAATGCGGCTCAACGCTACGTTACCGATTTACATTCCTATTGGAACTACTATTTTGTGCTGCGCCGAATGTGCCTCTTCGATTTTATATCCGGAAAGGATATTTCGGCAGAGTTTGACAGGTTGGTGGAGAGGTAGGCGCTCGATTGGATGGAAAATAGAGCATGGAGAATGGAGAATGGAAAATGGAGAATATGATAATAAAGATAATAAAGACAATAGGGTATGAAATTGACGAAAGTATGGATGTTTTTAGGCGTAGTTGCGGCGCCGGGTTTGATAGCGTGTGGCAGCAATCAGAAGGTGGACGAATCCGAATTGGCAAAAAGTATCTATGAACGAGAGATAAACAGGGTGGACACTGTCTATCTCAAGCGAACCGTATTTCAAAAACAACTCGTGAGTAACGGGAGATTAAGGGCAAAAACAAAGGGTGTGCTGGGGTTTAAAACACCTGGAATGGTGGTGGAGTTGCCTGTTAAGAACGGCTCCTTTGTACAGAAAGGAGATTTAATTGCCCGGCTCGATACCGAAGAGGCACTGCTCAACCTTGCTCAGGCTCAGGTGCGCTACCAAAAAGCAGTTATTGAAAGACAGGACGCCTTAATCACTCAGGGGTATCAGTTGAGCGATTCACTCATGATTCCCGAAGCAACAATGCAAATGGCTGCTATTCGGTCGGGATACGCATCTGCGTTGTCTGATTTAAGAATGGCGGAGATTACGTTGGAGCGTTGCACTTTACTCGCTCCTTTTTCGGGGAAGATAGCCAACCTCTCTACTCAACTCTATGAGCAAGGCGGGGCTAACTTTTGTACGTTACTCGACGACCGCGCCTTTGAAGTAGATTTCTCTATTTTGGAGACTGAGATGGACTTTATCTCCACAAACATGAGTATCGAACTCTCTCCCTTGCATAAACCGTCTGAGCGGTACCGCGGACGGGTATCCGAGGTGAATCCTGTGATTGACCAGCACGGACAAATTGGCATTGTTGGTGAAGTAGTTGGAAATCAAGAACTGATGGATGGGATGAACGTGAAAATCTATTTGGAGAGCGGCGTTCAGGGGCAATTTGTAGTGCCCAAAACGGCAGTGGTGATTCGCGACAACTTTCCGGTACTCTTTAAGTACGGCTACGGCAAGGCAGAGTGGGTCTATGTGGACATTGTGATGCAAAACAGCGAATACTACGCCATAACGGGCAATAAAATAAAACAGGCGGAGTTGTCTGAGGGCGACTGCATTATTGTTGGAGGAAATGTAAATTTAGCACACGGAACCGAAGTCATCATTAATAACTAACTATATGGTTGTAAAAATTTTATTATCTGTACTCATTCTATTGATGATCGTCTTCGGCTATACGCTGATAAGAGATGTAATTGCCCATCGAAATGAGCCAAATACCAAACCCTATTGGTTTACCGGTTTGGTGGGTTTGGTAACAAACTTCCTCGACACCCTGGGTATTGGCTCCTTTGCACAAATTACCGCCATTTTCAAAGCCACCAAAACGGTTGACGACAAACTGATTCCCGGAACGTTAAATGTGGCAAACGCCATTCCCATTGGGCTACAGGCGCTCATTTTTATTACTGTGGTGGAGGTAGAAGTGGTTACACTAATCACCCTGATTGTCTCTGCAACCATTGGGGCATGGTTAGGCGCCGGGGTGATTACCAAGTTCAACAGGAGAACTATTCAATTAGTGATGGGCTTTGCCCTTGCCATTACCGCATTGCTTATGATTTTGAGTGTGGCGGGGCTTATTGAGGGGCACGGAGATGCCAAAGAACTCACCGGAGGTGTATTGATTGCGGGTATTGTGGGAAATTTTGTTCTTGGCGCCTTTATGACCGCCGGCGTAGGACTGTACGCCCCCTGTATGGCAATGCTTTTCCTGTTGGGTATGTCGCCTTTGGCTGTTTTCCCCATCATGATGGGTTCCTGCGCTTTTTTGATGCAAGTAGCCGGTATTCGCTTTATCAAGAAAGAGAAGTATGCCCGAAAACCCTCTATGGCAATAGCCCTTACAGGATGTGTGGGGGTGTTGATTGCAGCCTATTTAGTAACCTCTCTTCCCCTTGAGATGTTAAAAATTGTGGTGATTGTTGTTGTGATATACACCAGCGGCGCCATGCTCTATTCGGCATGGAAAGCCCGTTTAAACCGTTAAACCATGTTTAAGGGTCTTGTCGAACGTCCTATCGCCGTTACCATGTCGCTGATTGCGGTGTTGGTATTGGGTTTGTTGTCCACCACCCTTACACCGGTGTCGCTTATGCCCAACATCTCCATTCCGCAAGTTACGGTTCAGGTTACTTCTACTTTGTCGGCAAGAGAACTGGAGGAGTCGGTAGTGAAGGCGCTACGCAGTCAATTAATGCAGGTTCCCAATTTGGAAGAGATCACTTCCGAAACAAGAGATGGCATTGGATTGATTAAGATGCAATTTACGCATGGTGCAGATATTGACTACCTCTTTATTGAAGTGAATGAACGGATTGACCGCTCTATGGGGAATTTTCCACGCAATATGGAACGCCCCAAGGTGATTAAAGCAAGCGCCACCGACATTCCCGCATTTTACATTAACGTTACCCTTAAAGATACGTTGTCGTGGGCACAAAAAGACCCGCTCTTCCCTGTTCCGATGCGTTTTGTGGAGTTGAGCGATTTTGTGCGGAGCGTCGCTGCCAAACGCATTGAGCAACTGACCGAAGTGGCTATGGTTGACCTGAGCGGCTTGGTCTATCCCGAAATTTTAATTCTGCCCGACCAAAAGAAATTGGAGGCGATAGGAGTTACCGAATCTGCACTCACCCGCGCTTTGTCTGAAAACAATATTGAGTTGGACAACCTCACCATTCGTGATGGGGATTACTACTTCAATGTGCGGTTTCGCTCCAACTTAGAGAGCAAAGAGGAGATAGAACAAATCTACCTCAATATCAATAACCGTGTATATCAGTTTCAAGAGTTGGCGCGCGTAGTGGAGCACCCCAGAACCCGAGAGGGGCTGGTCCTGTCGGATGGGCGGGAAGCGATTTCGATGGCGGTGATTAAGCAATCTGAGGCAAAGATGGCTGATATGCGAAATTCGATTTCCCAACTTCTGACCCGCTTTGACAAAGATTACCCGGAACTTATCTTTACCATGACGCGCGACCAAACGGCGTTGTTGGATTACTCTATTACCAACCTGCGCAACAACTTGTGGGTAGGGGCAGTGCTCGCTTGTTTGGTCATTTTTCTCTTTATGCGCGACCTGCGCACGCCACTCCTTATTACCGTTACCATCCCGCTCTCGTTGGTGATTTCGCTCCTCTTTTTCTTTTTGATTGGCATCTCCATCAATATTATCTCTTTGTCGGGATTGGTTTTGGGTATAGGAATGATGGTGGACAACTCTATTATTGTGATTGACAACATAACTCAGTGGTGGGAGCGGGGTTTTAAACTCAAAGAGGCTGCGGTGAAAGCGTCTCAGGAGGTATTTGCCCCCATGCTAAGTTCTGTGCTCACCACTTGCTCTGTGTTTATTCCCCTAATCTTCCTCAGCGGAGTTGCAGGATCGCTCTTTTACGACCAGGCTATGGCTGTTACCATCGGACTCTTCTCTTCGTTGTGCGTAGGGGTTTTTGTGATACCGGTGTATTACTGCTTGATGTTTAGAAACAGATCCGACAGAGGCGAAAGTTCTGTAACGAAACGCCTCCCTCGCTTTGACTACGCCCGCTATTATGAAAAGGGGTTGAAGTGGATCTTTAGACACCAAAAGATTGTGTATAGCCTCTTCTTCGGTTCTATTATACTCATTTTTTTTATTTTCAGATCCTTAGAAAAGGAAAAATTGCCCAAGATGACCCAAACGGATGCCCTGTTGCGTATTGAATGGAACAAACGTTACCTTGTGGATGAGAGCGAGCAGAATGTGCGGACGCTGATGTTGGAGGGAGGGAAAACGTTAACGCACTACACTGCCATGGTTGGGGTACAGCAATACATCTTGTCGCATACGCCTCAACTGAGCACCTCTGAGTCGCTCATCTATCTTAAAGCAGACAACGCTACAGATCTAATGAAGGCTCAAGAGCGTTTGGGGCAATTTTTGAGGGAGCGCTTTCCCGAAAGTGTGGCGCACTTCTCCGCCTCAGGCAACATCTTTGACCTCATCTTTTCCGAGGATCAGCCCCCCTTAGTGGCGCGTATTTACACCTCTTCCGGAGAGATTCCCAAGCCTGACCGCCTAAACCTCCTGTTATCGACCTTGAGCGAACGCTTTCCCGGCATCTATATTGAGCCTGTTGCGTGGCAGGAGCACCTCCTTTTGACCACCAACCCCCTCTTGATGACGGCTTACGGAGTGAACTACAATATGCTTTACGACCGACTAAAGAGCGCATTAAGTCAAAATCAACTCTTTACACTTACTTCCGGCGGATTTTCAGTTCCTATTGTATTGGGAGACGACCCCACGGACCTCACCTCCGTTTTGGCACAAACCACCATCTTTGCCGACAGCAGCTACATCCCGCTCTCCCGTTTTGTTATTGAAACCCGTGGTCGCGACTTTAAGAACATTACTGCCGGAGTGGAAGGACCCTACTATCCGCTACCCATACATATCGAAAGCAATCAAATAAGCAGCGCCATGATAGATATAGATCGGACGGTAAAAGAGTATGCCGAGTTTGAAGTAAACTTTAGCGGGTCGTGGTT